>Ga0206926_1020_pt1 | contig 40550 bp, 36 predicted proteins | sample Alteio_BWOrgHeat_59_FD_152955 | JGI IMG/M metagenome (GOLD analysis project Ga0206926, IMG submission 152955) | Enriched cells from forest soil in Barre Woods Harvard Forest LTER site, Petersham, Massachusetts, United States -... | ecosystem: Environmental > Terrestrial > Soil > Temperate forest >... | reverse complement strand
CCCCGTTGCTGTCGTGACCATCCAGGAGCATACTGCCGCCATTGGAAATCGTCAGGCTTCCATTGCCGCTGTTGCCCAAGGCCATTGCGCCGTTTTCGACGATAATTTCCGCATGTTCAAAATTGTACACGTCACTGATTGTCACTGCGCCAGTGGAGCCAGCATTCGCACCCACATCCAAACCAATACCATTTGAATCGACGCCAAAAATATCCACGTAGCCTGAATTAGAAAGGGACAAGGCACCCGTGCCGTTATAGCCGACCACTAGGGCGCCGTTCAGCAGAGTCCAGTTGGACTGCTCGTTTCCGGCTACATAGATATCATGAATGTTTACAGAGCTGTTCGACGCCGCATCGTAGCCCACATAAGCGCCGACTCCGCTGGCATCCGCGCCATGGACCACGACCAATCCGCCGTTCGCGATGGTCATCGAAGCATTGCCGAGATTGCCCAGCACCATTGGCCAAGAAATGAGTTCCGAACGACCGCCACCCGCTGCGCCATCGACCAACAACGTGCCCATGGAGCCCGTCTGGTTGCCGGCCACCAGCGCAATGCCACTGCTGGTCTGCGCCTGCACGAGACCGTTGTTGCTAATCGAGAGAGTTCCACTGCCTGCATCGCCCACGACGAACTGCGCATTCGAACTATCCAGGAAAGAATTGGCGTCGGTGACATTCACCGTGCCAGTGGAATCGGTTTTGGCGCCAATCTTGACACCGGCGGCGATTATGTTTCCGCCGTCGGACAAGGACAAAGAACCGGTGCCAAAATTGCCAACAACCAATAATCCGCCGGCCACGGTCAAATTGGAGCCCGCACCATCTACCGTAGCGGTGGAGGTGGAAGTGGCGTCATTGCCAATCACCATCGACTGGCCGACGACATCCACGCCGTTCGCATTGACGACGCCGCCATTCGACACACTGAGTGTGCCGTTGCCGCCCAAGCCGACAATGAGCGCGCCATTATTGACCGTCAAATTCGAGCCGGCGTCCTGCACTGCGATACTGCCGACCGAGTCTGCAACGGCGGCGACAAAAATCGTGTCATTGCCGATATTCAAACCGCTCGCTGTTACTGCTCCCCCATTGACCAAAGTTAGGTTGCCGATGCTTGAATTCCCAACCGTCAATACTCCTGCCACACTCCACAGCGAATTCGTGTCTGTCACCAAAATATTTCCAAACGAATTTGCGCCATCACCTAGGGTGCCGTTACCGGAAGTGGTGAGTGAATAGCCTGAGCCAATCGTCAACAGCGTAGACGCACTGCTGCTCGAGTCTGATCCAACCATGATGTCGCTTGCCGATGCAACGGCCGTAGAAATTACCGGCTGGTTGCCGCTGCCCGTGTTGATTATCGTGATCGTGTTGGCATCAGGCAAACCATTGGACCAATTCGTGGGATCATTCCAATTCGTGCTCGTTCCTCCAACCCAAATCGTTTGCGCCAGTGCATGACTCGATAAAATGGAACCGAACCCGATTGCCAGGGTCAATACCGCCGATGGAGCTGCGCGCAGCCATCGAGATCGAGGACGCGAGTAATTCGACGCGTTTTTAACACGGCGCGATGAGACTGAACACTGGGCAGAACAGTGAGTTGGCAGCATAACTAGAAGACAAAGGCTTCCTCACCCTGTCGGCGGAGTGAGGAACTCCCCCCAGACTATAGAGAAGTTGAATTTGTTAAAGCACATTCTGGACCACTCGTAAAAAAATTGTCTTTCCCGATTTTTAATAGGGTAAACCACTCACTATAACGTGCTTACAGCTAGGTAAATGGCCTAAAATATCCCTTATACAAACTATTCTGAATAACGTTATCTTTTAATAATTTTAGTAATAAAAAAGCGCGGACCCGAATAAATCAGGTCCGCGCTTTTGGCTAAAATAACGCCGTAGGATTAGCTTACTTCCTGCACGGCTTCGGTCTGGGCCTCCAAGGCCTCGCCACCGAGGGTCGTGATCTTGAGTCGGCGATAGGTCGGCAGGCCCGTGCCGGCCGGAATCAGGTGACCCATGATGACGTTTTCCTTGAAGCCCGTGAGGTGGTCGGTTTTGCCCAAAGTCGCCGCATCGGTGAGAACACGCGTCGTTTCCTGGAAGGAAGCCGCTGAAATGAACGATTCCGTTTCCAAGGAGGCCTTGGTAATGCCCAAGAGAATCGGTTCACCTTCGGCGGGCTTGCCACCAGCTTCAACGATGCTCTCGTTCTGCCGGATGAATTCATGGCGATCCACCTGTTCGCCCCAGAAGTTGTCACTGTCACCCGGATCAGAGACCCGAACTTTGCGCAACATGCGGGCGATGATGATTTCGATGTGCTTGTCGTTGATGGTAACGCCCTGCACCCGGTAAACTTTTTGGATTTCCGCCAGGAGATATTCCTGCACCGCGCTGGGTCCAAGAATCTCGAGGATTTCGTGCGGATCCGCCGGACCTTCGGTCAAGTGCTGGCCCTTCTTCACCACGTCGCCAGGGTGCACGATGATGTGCTTGCCGTGTGGGATGAGGTGTTCTTCGGACGCCCCCGTTTGCTCGTCGGTGATGACGAGGCGGCGCTTGCCGCGCAAGATGCCGGGGAAGGAAACAATGCCGTCGATCTTCGCCATTTCCGCCGCGTCTTTCGGACGACGGGCTTCGAAGAGGTCGGACACACGGGGTAGACCACCGGTGATATCCTGCGTCTTGGAAACGCCGCGCGGGGTCTTGGCCAGCAAACCACCGGGGTTGATGACGTCGCCGTCATTGACCACGATTTGCGCCGCAACCGGAATCGCATGCGTGGCAATGACTTTGCCAGCCGGATCCTTGATTTCAATCTGCGGGCTCAAGTCTTCCTTGTGTTCGATAACCACCGAACCAGTGCGGCCGGAGGCTTCGTCGAGCTCGCGCTTGACCGTTACGCCCGGAATCATGTCCTTAAAGGAGATGGTGCCGGCTTTTTCGGCGAGAATTGGAATATTGTGCGGGTCCCAGCGGGCCAGGATCTCGCCTTTTTCAATTTTTTGGTCGTCGTTGCAGAACAGCACGGAGCCGGCCACAATGTTGTACTCTTCCAGTTCGCGGTCTTCCGCATCGCGGATGATAACGAGGCCGGTTTTGTTCAATACGATGTTCGCGCCCTCGGCGGTCTGCACCATGCGCAGACCACGATAATGCACGCGGCCACCGACGCGGACTTTGATTTCCGGTGTTTTGAGTACCTGGCTGGCGATGCCACCAATGTGGAACGTACGCATCGTCAACTGCGTGCCCGGTTCACCGATGGACTGTGCGGCGATGATGCCGACGGCGGAGCCGGCCTCGACCGCGCGGGTCGTCGCCGGGTCAATGCCGTAGGACTTGGCAGGAATATTGTTCTGGCGCATGTGCGTCAGTGGCGACATGACCTTCACGCGGTCAATGCCGGAATCCACGATCTGGCGCGCAATCGACTCGGTGATGGGATCGCCATTGGACACAAGCGTTTCGGACGGATTGAGGGGATTGAAAACATCGTCGCTCGAGTAGCGGCCAATGATGCGGTCCACCAAGGGGACGATTTCTTCGTCACCTTCAAAAATGGCCTGTTTCCAGATACCATCGCGGTTGCCGTCATCGTGTGAGGAGGTGACAACGTCCATGGCCACGTCGCAAAGTTTGCGCGTGAGGTAACCGGCGTCGGCCGTCTTGAGGGCCGTGTCCGCCAGACCTTTGCGCGCACCGTGCGTGGAGATGAAGTATTCGAGCACCGACAGACCTTCGCGGAACGAAGACAGAATCGGGCGTTCGATAATATCGCCGGAGGGCTTGGCCATGAGGCCGCGGGGGCCGCACAACTGCCGCACCTGCGCCTTGGAACCACGCGCACCGGAATCCATCATCACGTAAATCGGATTTACGGAATCCTTGCCGCCGTTCTCTTTAAGAACGTTGAAGATGTGCTTGCCGATTTCATCGGTCGCCGCCGTCCACACTTCGACGATCTTGTTGTGGCGTTCGCCTTCGGAAATAATGGCCTTCTGGTATTGCTGCTCGATCTCGTCGATGCGGGCGCGGGCGCGCTTGATGACCTCGGGCTTTTCCGACGGAACAATCATGTCGACGATACCGATGGAAATACCCGCCTTGGTCGCGGACTGGAAGCCGAGTTCCTTGAGCTTGTCGAGCGTCTCGATGGTCTTCTCCTTGCCGGTGAGCCGGTAGGTGTTAAGAATCAAGTCGCCGAGCTTGGATTTGACCACCGGCGCATTGACGAAGCCGATGCCCTTGGGCCAGAGCGTGCTGAAGATTACGCGACCAACCGTCGTGATGATGATCTTCTTCTCTTTATTGCCGTAAATGGTGTCGCGGCCATGGTCGGGATTCACGTAGCGAATCCAGGTGTGCTTGTTCACGGCGCCTTCGGTCTCGGCAAAGAGCACGTCGGTGACGTTGGAGAACAACTGCTGGCGGGAACTCTTGTCCGCACCGTGGCGCGGTTCGAGCGTCAGGTAGTAGGAGCCCAACACGATGTCTTGCGACGGCGTGAGAATGGGCTTGCCGCTCGAGGGCGAGAAGATGTTGTGCACCGACATCATCAGGAGCTTGCACTCCATGACGGCTTCGATGGAAAGCGGCACGTGTACGGCCATCTGGTCACCGTCGAAGTCCGCATTATAAGCGGTACAAACGAGCGGGTGAACGCGAATGGCGTCACCTTCGATGAGGATGGGCTCGAAAGCTTGAATCGAGAGACGGTGCAACGTCGGCGCGCGATTGAGCAGCACCGGGTGACCCTTGGTGACTTCCTCGAGAATGTCCCACACTTCGGGCGAACGCTTTTCGATCATCTTGCGCGCGCCGCGAACGGTGTGCACAAAGCCCAATTCTTTCAGGCGGCGGATGATGAATGGTTCGAACAAAATGAGCGCCATCTTCTTCGGCAATCCGCACTGATGGAGCTTGAGCTCCGGACCGATGACGATGACCGAGCGGCCGGAATAGTCCACGCGTTTGCCGAGGAGATTCTGGCGGAAACGGCCCTGCTTGCCCTTCAACATATCGCTGAGGGATTTGAGCGGGCGGTTGCCGGCGCCGGTGACGGCGCGGCCATGGCGACCGTTATCGAACAGCGCGTCCACTGCCTCTTGCAACATGCGCTTTTCGTTGTGAATGATCACTTCCGGCGTTTTCAGCTGCAACAGATTCTTCAGGCGGTTGTTGCGGTTGATGACGCGGCGGTAAAGGTCGTTGAGGTCCGAGGTGGCGAAGCGGCCGCCTTCGAGCGGAACCAGCGGGCGCAAGTCCGGCGGGATAACGGGAATGACGTCGAGCACCATCCACTCGGGGCGCGTCTTCGAGGCGATGAAACCCTGGACGACCTTCAAGCGTTTGGCCAATTTCTTCTTAATCTGCTTCGAACGCGTGCCGTGCATCTGCTCCTGCAATTCGATCACGAGCGAATTGAGTTCGAGCTTCGCGAGCACGTCTTTGAGCGCCGCGGCGCCCATCTTGGCGACAAAGGCGTCTTCACCATGCTCGTCAATGGCCTGCAAATATTCCTGCTCGCTCAGCAGTTGCTTGTTTTCGAGCGGGGTCTTGCCCGGATCCACCACGAGGTAATTTTCGTAATAGATGACGCGCTCGAGATTGCGCGCGGTCATGTCCAGCATCAGGCCGAGGCGGCTGGGCATGGACTTGAGGAACCAAATATGCGAAACCGGCACGGCCAATTCGATATGACCCATGCGCTCGCGGCGCACCCGCGCCACAGTAACCTCCACGCCGCAACGGTCGCAGGTCACACCCTTGAACTTGATGCGCTTGTACTTGCCGCATGCGCATTCGTAATCGCGCACTGGCCCGAAAATACGCTGGCAGAACAGACCGCCTGGTTCGGGTTTGAACGTCCGGTAGTTGATGGTTTCCGGGTTCTTAACCTCGCCCCGGGACCACGAACGGATGGTGTCCGGTGAGGCGATGGTGATGGAGACAGTGTCAAACAACTGCTCCTTTTCGCCCCCGAGAACTTCGCGGATTTCTTTTTCGGTGTGAGTGGCAACGGCGGTGCTCATGGCAAATTTGGGAAATGAATTTTTAAGATTGGCGCGGATAAAACAAACTGACCACTAGGTGGCCAGGCTGGGCGGAGAGAAGGCTTTGAAGCCCAACGCGTCCTCCGTGCCGAGACGGATGTCCAGGCACAGACTCTGCATTTCCTTGATGAGGACGTTGAAGGATTGCGGCGTGCCGGCGGAGAGCGAGTTATCGCCCTTGACCAGCTGCTCGTAAATCTTGGTGCGGCCCTGCACGTCGTCGGACTTGACGGTGAGCAGTTCCTGCAAGGTGTACGCGGCGCCGTAGGCTTCGAGCGCCCACACTTCCATTTCGCCGAAACGCTGGCCGCCGTATTGCGCCTTGCCGCCCAGCGGTTGCTGGGTGATGAGGCTGTACGGGCCCACTGCGCGGGCGTGAATCTTGTCCGCCACCAAGTGATTGAGCTTCATCATGTAGATGTAGCCCACCACCACGTCGAGGTCGAAGGATTCACCCGTGCGACCGTCATAAAGCTTCGTCTTGCCCGACTCGGGCAACTTGGCTTCCTTGAGGTAGCCCCGGATTTGTTTTTCGGCAATGCCGTCAAACACCGGCGTCGCCACGCGGAGACCGAGCTTCTTGCACGCCCAGCCCAAGTGCGTTTCGAGCACCTGGCCGACATTCATGCGCGAAGGCACGCCCAGCGGGTTGAGCACGATTTCAATCGGCGTGCCGTCCGGCAGGAACGGCATGTCTTCCTCGGGCACAATCTTGGCGACCACACCCTTGTTACCGTGGCGACCGGCCATCTTGTCACCGACCTGCACCTTGCGCTTGGTGGCGATGTAAACTTTGACGTTCTTGACCACGCCGGAGTCGACGAGATCGCCGCTCTCCACGCTGTCCACCTTGCGCTGGCGCTCCAAGTCGAGGTCGTCGAACTTGTGCTGGTAGTTGTCCACGATTTCCATGATCTTGATCTTCACCGGGGAAGGATCGATCTGGATGTTCTTGGACACACTGGCCAGCCGGCGCAGCAGCGTCTTGGTAATTTTGCGGTTGGCGGGGATGATGACTTCCTTCGTCTCGGCGTTCAACACGTCGAGCGGAATCTTTTCACCCAGGAGAATGTTCGACAGGGCCTCCGTGAGGTCTTCGCGCAGCTTGTCAGCCTGGCCGCGGTATTCCTCATTAATTTTCTTGGTCTGGCGGCGGCGGTCGGAAGGCGAGAGCTTTTCGCGCTCGTGATCCACGCGCGACGAAAGCTTCACATCCATCACAATGCCGGAGACGCCGGAAGGAACCACCAGCGAGGTGTCCTTAACGTCAGCGGCCTTTTCACCAAAGATGGCGCGCAGCAGTTTTTCTTCCGGAGCCAGCTCGGTTTCGCTCTTGGGCGTAATCTTGCCCACGAGAATGTCGCCTTGCTTGACTTCAGCACCCACGCGGATGACGCCGTCGCGGTCGAGGTCCTTGAGGGCCTCTTCGCCCACGTTCGGAATATCGCGCGTGATTTCTTCGGGCCCGAGCTTCGTGTCGCGGGCAGCCACTTCGTATTCCTCAATGTGAATCGAGGTGAGATGGTCTTCGCGCAGCAGCTTTTCGGACAGCAGAATGGCGTCCTCAAAGTTATAGCCGTTCCAGGGCATGAACGCGACGAGGAGATTGCGGCCAAGGGCGAGTTCGCCCTGGTCGGTCGCAGCGCCGTCGGCGATGACCATGCCTTCTTTAATCTTCTGGCCCTTCTTGACGATGGGTCGCTGATTAAAGCAAGTCGCCGCATTCGAGCGCATGAACTTGCGCAGCGGATAAACGTAAATGCCCTTCTTCGGATCGGTCTTCAGCTCCTTGTCCGCGCGAGCGTGAATCTTGCCGTCCTCAGTGGTAATGATGCGCGTCGCTTCAACCAGCGCAACGATGCCATTGCCTTCGGCCAGGATGACCGTTTTTGAGTCGCTGGCGACGCGGCCTTCGATGCCGGTGCCCACGAACGCGGACTCCGTGCGCAACAGCGGCACGCCCTGGCGTTGCATATTGGAGCCCATGAGCGCGCGATTGGCGTCGTCATGCTCGAGGAAGGGAATCAAGCCGGCGGCGATGGACACCAACTGCTTGGGCGAAACGTCCATGTAGTCGACGATCGACGGGTCGGCTTCGAAAACTTCGTCACGCTTACGGACGGTGACGCGGCCAGCGAGCTTGCTGTTCTTGTCGACCTCCGAATTCGCCTGCGCGATGGTGTGGTTTTCTTCCTGGTCAGCGGTGAGGTATTCAACCTTGTCCGTGACGCGGCCATGGTCGACTTTGCGGTAAGGTGTTTCAATGAAACCAAATTCATTGATGCGCGCAAAGGTCGAGAGAGAGTTAATCAAACCGATGTTCGGGCCTTCCGGCGTTTCAATCGGGCAGATACGGCCATAGTGCGAAGGATGCACGTCGCGGACTTCAAAGCCCGCGCGTTCACGATTCAAACCACCGGGCCCGAGGGCCGAGAGGCGGCGCTTGTGCGTGAGTTCAGCCAAAGGATTAATTTGGTCCATGAACTGGCTGAGCTGGCTGCGCGCGAAAAAGTCGCGGATGACCGTGCTGAGCGCCTTCGGATTGATCAGCTTCTGTGGCGTGATCGAGTCAACGCTCTGGTCATAAAGGGTCATGCGTTCCTTGACCAAACGCTCGGTGCGGGCCAGGCCGATGCGGCACTGGTTGGCGAGCAATTCGCCCACGGTGCGCACGCGGCGCGAACCCAGGTGATCGATGTCATCGATGACGCCTTCGCCACCTTTCAAGCGGCACAAATAACGGGTGGCTTCGACGATGTCTTCAAAGCCGATGGTGCGTTGTTCCAGATCGGTGTTGAGCACCAGCTTCTGGTTGATCTTGTAGCGACCCACGCGGCCGAGGTCGTAGCGCTTCGGATCCTGAAACAGGCGCTTGAGCAAATTCTTGGCATTCGCCGAGGTCGGCGGTTCACCCGGACGCAGACGCTTGTAAATGTCTTTGAGGGCTTCCTCTTCGTTGTGCGTCGGGTCCTTCTTGAGCGCGCGGATGATGGCGCCATCGTCAACCGCCGTGTTAATGACCTTCACTTCTTCGATGTTGGCCTTTTCAAAGCTGCGAATGATCGTCTTGGTCAGCGGCTCGAAAGCGCGCGCCAGCACCACGCCGCGTTCGGCGTCGACAATGTCTTCGACGAGCACGAGCTTCGACACGTCGTCCATCCCAAGAGCCTTCTTGGTCTTGAGGTCTTCGAGCTTGTAGAAAAGGTTGAGAATATCGAAGTCCGAGCCGAAACCCAGCGAGCGCAGGAGCGTCGTGATGAGGAACTTGCGGCGGCGGCGGCGGCGGTCGAAATAAACATAGAGCAGGTCATTCTGGTCGAACTGTACTTCGAGCCAGGTGCCGCGGTCAGGAATGATGCGGAAAGAAAACAGCGTCTTGCCGCTGGTATGCGGGGTGGCTTCAAAGCAAATGCCCGGCGAACGGTGCAATTGCGAAACGATCACGCGTTCGGCGCCGTTGATGATGAAGGAGCCGCGCTCCGTAATCATCGGCAACTCGCCCATGTAAATTTCTTCGTCGGTGGAGACGTCTTCCTCGCGTAGGCGCAGCTTCACATAAAGCGCGATGGAATAGGTGATGCCCTCGCGAATGCATTCCACTTCCGTACTCTTTGGGCCCACCAAAGTATAATGGACGTATTCGAGCGTCGCCCGGCCGTCATAGCTGGCGATGGGGAAAACTTCGCGGAAAACCGCTTCCAGGCCCACCGGCTTGCGCTGCGAGGGTGGCACCTCTTTTTGCAAAAATTCGAGGAACGAATTGATCTGGTTCTCGATCAGGTTGGGCGGCGGTATTACTTCCCGCAGTTTTCCGAAGTTTTGGCGCTCGTGGGCGTGGACAGACATGGGCGGATCGGGTTGAGAGAGAAACAGAACTGGGTGGAAAAGGGCAGGACCGGCTATTTAGAAAGATGACGCAGCCCGGCGGCCCCGGCAGGATGCCAGGGCCGTCGGGCCACGGAAGAAAATCGCGTTGAAATGGCTCAGGTTCGGGCGAAGAGTTATTTGATCTCGACCGTCGCACCGGCGGCGACGAGCTTCTTTTTGATTTCCTCGGCGTCGGCTTTGTTCGCGCCTTCCTTGACGGTCTTCGGCGCGCCTTCGACCAGTTCCTTGGCTTCTTTGAGGCCGAGGTTGGTGATCGCGCGGACTTCCTTGATGACGCCGATTTTGTTCGGGCCACCTTCTTTGAGGATGACCGTGAACTCCGTCTTTTCCTCGACCGGCGCAGCAGCAGCGGCACCACCACCGGCGGCGGGCGCAGCGGCCACGGCGACAGGAGCGGCAGCGCTAACGCCCCACTTGGTTTCGAGGGCTTTGACGAGCCCGGAGATTTCCAGAACGGACTGATTGCTCAGCCATTCGATTACTTGATCCTTATTGAGGTCTGACATGTTGTTGGTTCCTTGAACGGTCAGCGCTCCGAAACGGAGCATTTAAGGACACGCTGTCCCTGACTTGGTTCTTTGGATGTTTAGGTTTGTGAAAAAATTTACGCAGCGGCGGCGGGAGCGGCTTCGCTCTTCGCCTGCAAAACATTGAGCAAGCCTTGCGGCACGCCCTGCAATACCCGCACGAAACTGGTTCCCGGCTGCGAAAGCAGGCCGAGCAATTGGGCGCGCAATGCCTCGATGCTGGGCAGCTTGGACAATGCGTCCACGTCCGCCGCGCTCAGGCGACTCTGGCCAAGGACTCCACCTTTGAGGGCGAGCTTTTCCTTGTCCTTGAAATACTTGGTCAAAATCTTGGCGACTTCGCTCGGATTGCGACCGCCGACCACGATGGCCGTCTGGCCCACGAGCCAGGAGCTTTCGAGCTCCGGCAGTTTGCGCTCACGGCAGGCCACATTCAAAATGCTGTTCTTAACGACGTGGTACTCCGCCTGCTGCGCACGCAACGACGCGCGTATTTCAGCGGCGTCGGCTACGGTCACCTTGCGGTAGTCCGCGAGGAAAACGTAATCGGACTTGCCGAGGTACCCGGACACTTCGTCGACGAGATATTTCTTTTCTGGGCGCATGGGATTAAGAGGGTTGGAGACTGTTTAAATTAGAGGTGGCTGTATTCTTTGGGATCAATCGGCAGGCCCGGGCTCATCGTCGAGCTAAGGGTCAGGCTCTTGATGAACTTGCCTTTGATGGCTTCCGGCTTGGCTTTGCTGAGCGCTTCGAGCGCCGCGGCGGCGTTTTGCGAAAGGGCTTCCGGAGTAAACGAGCGCTTGCCGACGACAATCGCGACATTCGCCGTCTTATCCATTTTGAATTCCACGCGACCGGCTTTGACGGCCTTAATACCGGCCTTGATGTCGTCCACCACGGTACCCGACTTCGGGTTGGGCATCAGACCTTTCGGACCGAGCACGCGGGCAATGGAGCGAACGGTCTTCATGGCGCTCGTGGTGGAAATAGCCACGTCGAAATCCATCCAGCCGTCGGTAATCTTCTTCATCAAGTCTTCGAGACCGGCGTGATCGGCGCCAGCCGCGATTGCTTCGGCCGGGTTTTCGGTAAAGCACAGCACACGGACTTTGCGACCGGAGCCGTTGGGCAGCGCCACCGTACCGCGCACGGTCTGGTCGCTCTGCTTCGGGTCGATTTCAAGGCGGGCCTGGAGCTCGACGGTTTCGTCAAACTTCGCGGCGGGGAGGCGAGAGAGCAGGCCGATCGCGTCCGTCAAGCCGATGGGCTTGGTGAGGTCGCCGGCTTCGTTCGCCTTTTTAAAACGTTTGGTGATTTTGACCATGGAAGTATTCTCCGGAAAAATTATTCTTCGACGATGATGCCCATCGAGCGGGCCGTGCCGGCAATCATGCGCGCGCAGGATTCAAGATTGGATGAGTTCAAGTCTTTGGCCTTGAGCTGGGCGATTTCGAGGACCTGCTTCTTCGTGACCTTGCCGACCTTTTCGCGGTTGGGGGTTTTCGAACCCGAAGCGACGTTCGCGGCCTTCTTCAACAGAATGCTGGCAGGTGGCGACTTGAGGATGAAAGTGAAAGACTTGTCCTGGTAAACGGAAATGACGACGGGCAGGATCATGCCGGCCTGGTCCTTCGTGCGGGCGTTGAAGTCCTTACAGAACGCCATGATGTTGACGCCCTGCGCGCCGAGGGCCGGGCCCACGGGCGGTGCGGGATTGGCGGCGCCGGCCGGCAATTGCAAGCGGATGATACCAGTAATTTTCTTGGCCATGGAAAGATGTGTTTAGAGAATTAAAAAAGTTTAGCTCTGTTCGGTCTTTTCGACCTGCCAGTATTCCAGCTCAACCGGGGTAAAACGGCCAAAGATGGAGACGGAAACCTTGAGCTTGCCGCGCGCGGGGTCGACTTCGTCAATGCGTCCGGTGAGGTTGTGGAACGGCCCGTCGGTGATTTTGACTTCCTGGCCGACCAAATACTCAATCTTCGGCTTTTCCTTGCCCTGGGCTTCCGCCACTTGGGCAATGATGCGGTCAATCTCGCTCTGTTTGAGGGCAATGGGCCGCTCGTCGCCAATGAAATTGATGATACCCTGCACTCCGCGCACAAAATACCACGGGCGCTGCAGGATTTTGCTGTCCGCATCGTACAGGCGCATCTTGATGAAGACGTAACCCGGATAGAACTTGCGGTTCTTGGTGCTCTTGCGACCGTTTTTGATTTCCGTGACCAATTCCGACGGCACCAGCACTTCAAGGACGTAGTCACCCATCTCCTCGACCTGAATGAACTTGTCAAGGTACTGCTTTACCTTCCCCTCCATATTGGAGAAGGTTTGCAGCGCATACCACCTCGGCTCGGTGAGAGTCGTGGCGTCAGGCGCTGAGGTGCTGGTGGATTCGGCCATGGTGTGGGCGGCGGTAAAGGGTTTATTTGCCGGAGGCCAAGTGGGTGAAGTACGTCATCAGCTCGTAGAAGCTAAAATCGGCCATGCTGATGAGCGAACCGATGATGATGACCGTCAAAATCACCAACGTCGTTGAATCCCGCAGTTCCGGCCAGTCGGGCCAACTGGCTTTACGCAGCTCTTCCACCGTTTCGCTATAAAAATGAGCGACCCGGCGGAAGGGATTGCGTTGCGGCGCGTTGGTGGTCGTGGCCATGGGAGGTGGGGACGGTTTTGACGGGGACGGCGGGAGCGGCCCAAAAGGCCTGATAAATGGCAGGGGCGGGGGGACTTGAACCCACAACCAACGGTTTTGGAGACCGCTACTCTACCAATTGAGCTACGCCCCTGTGGTCCTTACTTGGAGATTTCGGTGACGCGGCCGGCACCAATGGTGCGGCCACCTTCACGGATGGCGAAGCGCTGGCCCTTTTCCAAGGCCGTGGGCTTCTGTAGTTCGATGTTGATGGCCAGATTGTCACCCGGCATCACCATTTCGACGCCCTTGGGCAACGTACAAACCCCGGTCACGTCGGCGGTGCCGATGAAGAACTGGGGACGGTAGTTGGCAAAGAACGGAGTGTGGCGGCCGCCTTCATCCTTCGTCAGGACGTACACTTCGGCCACAAAGTTGGTGTGGGGCTTGATGGTGCCCGGCTTGGCCAGAACCTGGCCGCGCGAAACTTGTTCTTTTTCCACGCCGCGGAGCAACACGCCGACATTGTCACCGGCTTGTGCTTCGTCGAGGAGCTTGCGGAACATTTCGAGACCCGTGACCGTGCTCTTCTGTGTATCGACCAGGCCGACGATCTCGAGTTCCTCGTTGACCTTGACTTTTCCGCGTTCCACGCGACCCGTGGCGACCGTGCCACGACCCGTGATGGAGAACACGTCTTCAATGGCCATCATAAAGGGCTTGTCTACATCGCGCACCGGGGTGGCGACGTCTTTATCCACGGCGTCGAGCAGGTTGCCGATGGCCTTCACGCCTTCGGGCTTGCCTTCGAGGGCCGCCAAAGCGGAACCGCGAACAATGGTGGTGTTGTTGCCGTCAAAGCCGTACTTGGTCAGCAAGTCACGGACTTCCATCTCGACGAGGTCGAGGAGTTCTGGATCATCGAGCAAGTCGACCTTGTTCAGGAAAACGACGATGGCGGGGACGCCGACCTGGCGGGCCAGCAAAATGTGTTCGCGCGTCTGCGGCATCGGGCCGTCGGCGGCGCTGACGACGAGGATTGCGCCGTCCATCTGGGCGGCGCCGGTGATCATGTTCTTGACGAAGTCGGCGTGGCCGGGGCAGTCCACGTGGGCGTAGTGGCGCTTCTCGGTCTCATACTCCACGTGCGCAACGGCGATCGTTACAATCTTCGAAGCGTCGCGGACGGTGCCGCCCTTGGCGATGTCGGCGTAGGACTTGAAGACCGCGAGTTTCTTGTCCGACTGGACTTTGAGCAGCGCCGTGGTCAGCGTCGTTTTACCGTGGTCGACGTGGCCAATGGTGCCAACGTTTACGTGCGGCTTGGTGCGATTGAAGTTTTCTTTTGCCATGGTGGGAGGTACGTGTAAGGTGTGGTTTCGCGCGACGATGAACCTCTCTGGAGCCCCCGAACGGATTTGAACCGTCGACCTCGTCCTTACCAAGGACGCGCTCTGCCAACTGAGCTACAGGGGCCCACCGAAAGGGAAGCCCAGTTGCCTGGGCGTTTCGTAGGGAAAGGGTTGAGAGTATCACTGCGGTTCGACCCGTCAAGCCCTTTTTCGCGTCTCCTCACTATAAATAAATGGCTTGGCCTATTCCTATCCTAAAGTACGTTAGAAATGGCTTTGGATCGCCCTTTCAAAAGCTCCAGTGAGCATCATTAGTAAAACTAATGCCTGAATTATCGCGCGGGCCTATCCAAAGCGCAGGATTGCTTCTTGGCCTGGATTTTCATTTAAAAAGTTCCACCCCTATGAAATACCCCGCCTTTACCGCCCTTTTTGCTGCCCTTTTCCTCGTCGGTCCTGCCTTCGCCGCCGATGCCCCGGCCCCGGCTGCCACTTCGGCTGCGGCCACCGCCGCTTCGGCTCCCGCCACCGGGCCGACTTCTGACCCGGCCATCCCCACCCCGCTGACCTCCGGCCAGGTTATCACTCTCTTTCCGGAAGGCGTCCCCGGCTGGAAAGACATCGGACCTGAAACCGGCACCAACGGTCTCTACGTCAACATCAGCAACCCGCGCATGATTGTCGGCCTGCCACCCGCCGGAGTACCGCAAAACGGTACCGCGCTTATCTTCTGCGCAGGCGGCGGCTATGTCCACGTTGCGTTAGGCAACGGTTTCAACAGCTGGCTCAACCCGCTGGGCGTGACGACCTTCAACCTCATCTACCGTTGCAAGGAATTTGGCGCCCCCGCCCCGCAGCAGGATGTGACGCGCGCCGTCCGCCTCATCCGCGCGCACGCGAAGGAATTCGGCATTGATCCCAATAAAATCGGCGTGATGGGCGACTCCGCAGGTGGGCACGTCGCCGCCAGCGCCGACACGCTCTATGACGATCCGGTGTGCAAAACCGGCAATACCCTCGACAGTGTCAGTGCCCGTCCGGATTTTGCGGTGCTGGCGTTCGCCGTGCTCACGATGGAGCCGCCCTATGCGCACGGAGATTCGAAGAATAACTTAATCGGCCCCAATCCCTCCCAGGAAATGATAGACCACTACTCCCTGGAAAAACATGTGACGCACGACACCCCGCCGACCTTCATCATCCACACCCAGGGCGACACCACGGTGAAAGAGGAAAACGACCTCATGTTCTACGCCGCGCTGCGCAAGAACAACGTGCCGTCGGAGCTGCACCTTTATGCTTATGGACCGCATGGCTCTGGCGTTGGCGCCGCGTATGGCGACGGCACGCTCTGGCAAAAACTGTGTGAGGAATGGATGCGCTACAACAACTGGCTGCCGCAATCGCCCAACCAATTGATGCCGCAAGGGCTGACCATCACCTCGCGCGGCGCCAGAGGATTTGGTGCCCGCGGTGGTCGGGGTCGTGGCGGCCCTCCGGGAGCACCGGGAGCAGCAGCCCCAGCAGCGTCGGGCAATGCCGCACCAGCAGCAGCCGCCCCGGCAGCGACGGGAAATTGATTCTGGCAAAAACATCCAACATCGAACGCCCAACACCCAACTTCAAAGTAGCTAGCAAGCGATTTGCTATACTTGGATGTTCGATGTTCAGAGTTCGATGTTGGATGTTGTTTTGCATCGTGCAATAATCTGTCCCAGTTTATATTGCATCAGGGAGAAGGATTTTTGCCCAACCCCAAGTTGGTGGAAATTTTCGCCATGAATAAACGCAATTTGATCATTCTCGCTGGCGTCATCTTGCTTATCATGGTGTTAGCTTTTTGGCTGCGTAATTCAAACCCGTCGGCTTCATCCGCATCTTCATCCTCTGCGTCAATTGCCACGCCAGCAGGCCCTACTCCAGCTAAAACACCAGCCGTGGCCTTGCCAACGACCAAGCCCGTAGCCGCATCCGAAGCGCCACCTGCAGACACCGCCAGCACCACCCCCGCGTCAATAGGAGCAAAACCGAACGCGGCCGCGAAAAATACCCTGCGGCAACTGGGACAGAGTTTAATTTCATACAGGGCGGGTGAAATAAGCAATGGGTGGCCGCCCATCGATAATGTTAGCTCCGTGCATGGTGTCGCCCTCGCTCTGTCACGAACGACTACTCTCACCGATGCGTCCGTTTATTTTGTGCCGGGCGATCCACGGGCCCCCGCTTCCCTGCCCACTTCGGTCACCGATCCTGCGTTTGCGAATGCGACTCTTAGCGTTGAAATCGCGGTCCAGTTCCCACCAGACACCTCACCCACTACCACCCCATTGGCTTGGTCGCGAGGCTTGCGCGAGGACGGCACTTGGGCACCCGACTCGCCCTTCGGCGGGAAAGGCGGCTACATCCTTTACCTCGATGGCCATGTCGAATGGGTCGATAAATTTAATCCAAATGGGGTGGCCTTACTCATCAGTGGCTCTCACGACCCCACCACCAACATCCGCGAAGCCCTCCCGCCCGGCGCCGTGATTTTAAGCGCCGAGCCAAAAGGCCAAGGGCATTGAGTGATTGGCCGGAAACCCCGCTTACAGCCGCCTAGAGCTTTTTCGCAGGCGGGCCGCTAAATCCGCCCAGCAGATAGACCACCAGGCAAACCAAGAGAACGAAGCCCAGGCTGCTGCCGGCGATGACCGGACCGCCCCAATAGTAGCCGCCGCCACCAAAGAGCAGGAGAAAGACAATAACGAATAGAAGTATATTGGTTGTGCTCATGGCCCTAATATAGCATTCCGCAACCCCGCGCGCCTGTGGGGCGTTCACCGCCAGTGTGCAAATTCGCAGTGTCCGGTTCTTCGGCCCTTTGTTTCTCTGCTCCTTTGATCCTTTGCTCCTTCCCTGGCCCCATCTTTTTGAAACTCCCGGCTTGCCTCAGGCGTTTAAAGGTTTTCCAGTAGTATCCCTTTACCCCCGTTAGTGAAGAATCCCTGCTCTATGAAATCCCCTGCTTCCTCCTGCCTGCGCCGCCTTCTGGCGCTGTCCTCCCTTACCGCCGCGCTCGCCGCGCCCCTCCTCCGTGCCGCCGACGCTCCAACTATCGCCAAGCCCGATGCCAAATACAAGGTGACCGTCACCGATGAAGGCACCACTTATTTGCTGAACAACGGCATCGTGGCCGCCCGCATCAACAAATCCACCGGGAGCCTGGAGCAAGTATTTTACAAAGGCGTGGACCGCGCCGGTCACGACCAGGGTGGCGTGGGCGACTGGGAGCAAAACACCTCTGCCGCCGCACAAGTGGACGGCTTGACCGACAGCATTACCATTGACCCCGCGAAAAACGGCGGCGAACGCGCCGAGGTTTCCATCAAAGGCGTCTCGAAAGACCAAGTTCAACTTGGCGCCGGGGCGGCCGGTGGCGGCACTTACTTTGATATGGAAATCCGCTACTCTATGGGTCGCGGTGACAGCGGCGTCTATACTTACTGCACTTACACCCACCCCGCCAGCTACCGTGCAGGTGGCGTGGGCGCGGAAAGCCGCTTTATCCTGCGCGTCAACCAGACGTTTGACTGGTTATCGGTGGACAAGGACCGCAACCTGCTGGCCGCCGGCCCGCTGAACTGGGGCACGGGCGTCGTGGTCAATGCCAAGGAGCAACGCATCATGAGTCAGGGTCCGTATAAAAATTCCGTCGAGCACAAGTATTCCTATAATGGCGTTCAGTTCAAAATCCCTGCCTACGGCTGGTCGAGCACCTCTGAGCACGTCGGTGTGTGGTTTATCAATCCCACGATCGAGTATTTGAGCGGCGGCGCCTCCAAGCTGGAGTTGCAGACCCACTATGGCGACAACGATAACCCGGATCCCATCATCCTTGATTACTGGAAGGGCAGCCACTACGGACGCAACACCTCGCTCAACGTCGCCCAAGGCGAGGAGTGGCACCGGGTCGTTGGCCCGATTTTTGTGTATGTCAATTCACTGGACAAGTTCGAGACGCCTTCCAGCCAGGACATGGCGGCCTTTAAGGCCAGCTTTGGCAACCCCATCGTGCCGCAAGCCTGGCATGACAATCAGACCGCCCTGTTTAATGACGCTCTCGCCCAAGCCAAAATTGAGAAAGCCAAGTGGCCCTATGATTGGGTCCAAGGTGTGGACTACCCGCATAAGAATGAGCGCGGGAGCGTCTCGGGCCAGCTCGTGCTCAACGATGCGTATGCGCCGAAAGGCTATTCGACCAAGCTGCCCAACCTGACCGTTGGCCTGACGTATCCATTTGATGCAGACAACGCGACCAATGCCCCAGGCCCGGACGCTGGCGGCGCCTATTATGGTTCGACTGCCAGCTGGGTAACCGACGCCAAGCATTACCAATTCTGGGAAAATGGGTCTGCCGACGGCAAATTCACCATCGATAAAGTCCGCCCCGGCACCTACACCTTGCACGCATTTGCCGACGGTGTGCTGGGGGAGATGGCACGCGCCAATATCACTGTCGAAGCCGGAAAGAATGTAGACTTGGGCAAGATTGAGTGGAAGCCCGTGCGCTATGGCAAACAACTTTGGGATATTGGCTACGCCGACCGCAGCAGCAACGAATTCTTCAAGGGCGACGGAGACAATTTCTGGCTCTGGGGCTGGCCGCTGCGCTACTCGCTCCTGTTCCCGAACGACATTACCTACACCATCGGCAAGAGCAACCCCGCGAAGGACTGGTTCTTCGAAGAAGTGCCGCATTCAACCGCGGACACCAAATTGTGGTTGAATCCGGAAGCCAAAGACCCCGCCAACCAGCGTTTTGGCTGGGTCAAAGCCGAATCGCGGGAGCAATACCCAATCACCACGGGTGACTCCGGCGGTGTATGGCGCCAATACAGCGCCGGCCGCGACACTTCGTGGAACATCAAATTCAACCTGGACAAGGCTGTACAAGGCACTGCCATATTCCGCATTGCGCTGACGGGAGCCGATGGCGCATTCGGCACGAGTGTGTCGGTCAACGGCCAAACCGTGGGAAGAGTCGGCGCATTCGGCACCAACGCCTTTCGCTACAACACCGCCTTGGGTGTTTGGCAGGAGCGGGACCTCACCTTTGACGCCGGGCTGCTCAAAGCAGGTGAAAACACACTGACGATCACGGTGCCGGCCGGCGACGTCAAATCAGGGCTCGTTTACGACTATCTGCGCTTGGAGTTAAACGAGTATTACAAACCCGACGGCACCAAAATTGCCTCGGCTCAGTAAAGCTTGCCGTCCGCAACATTTGGCGCGTGAATCAGAAGATGAAGTTACTACCCCTGCTTCTCGCCCCGTTCTGCCTGCTCGCGAACTCCTTGTCCGCAGCGACTTCCCCCGCGCCTGCGGAGGATTCTGCCGCTTTGCCCGCCGATGAGGAATTGGCCACGAACGCACTCACCGTAGCCCAACGCGCGGCCTTGGAAAAAAAGGCCGGCGATGCCGCCGATGCCGCGCAAAAGGCCATTGATGCCGCCAACCCCAAACACCTGCCTGCCTTTCCCGGCGCGGAAGGCTTTGGCGCCCTCGCCACGGGCGGCCGCGGCGGCACGGTTTATCATGTGACCAACTTAAATGATGCGGGCCCCGGCTCGTTTCGCGACGCTGTCAGCCAGCCCAACCGCATCGTGGTGTTTGATGTCGGTGGCGTCATCAAAATTGGGAAAGAAATCGAAACGAGCAGCAACCTCACCATCGCTGGGCAAACCGCGCCCGGCGAAGGCATCTGCATATATGGCAACGGCGTTTCCCTCGGCGGCCAGTCCAACATCATCATTCGCTATATGCGCTTTCGCCAGGGCATCGCGGGCGATCGGGGCAAAAAAACCCTCGGGATGGACAGAGCCAGCAACATCATCGTCGACCATTGCTCCGTTGAATGGGGTCGCTGGGACGACATTGGCCTCACCGTCGGCACCACTGCGGTTACCGTGCAAAATTGCATCATGGCCGAAGGCATTCACCCACAAAGTTTTGGCGCGCTGATTGACACGGTGACCAACATCACGCTCAGCCACAACTTGTGGATGAGCAACGAAAGCCGCAATCCGAAGGCCAAGGGCACCATCCAGTATATTAACAATGTCGTCTACGACTGGGGCATCACCGGCTTGTGCGGTGGACACTCCGCCGCCGACCATTACCTCGATGTCATCAACAATTATTTCATCAAAGGCCCTGCCTCCAACAATCAAATGGCCGGGCAATTTTTACCCACCGACCATGTTTTTCAAGAAGGCAACTTCATTGATCTCGACCGCGATGGCACGCTCAATGGCCGGCCGGTGACTACGGATGACTTTACTGATAAAAACGGCGTGCCCACTTTTGTAAAAACCCCCACGATGCATCCCGCTATCGCGGTGACGACGCAAAGCGCCGCCGCCGCGTACCCCAAGATTGTCGCGGAAGTCGGCTGCTCCCTCCATCGCGACAGCGTCGATCTGCGCCTCATCGGCGAACTCGCTACACTGGGCGCCAAAGGACATACGCTGAATCACAAGGACGACAAAGGCGAAGCCCTCGCCGGCGGCCTCGGTGAAATCAAGAGCGGCCCCACCCCGGTGGATACCGATGGCGACGGCATCCCCGATGCTTGGGAAACCGCGCATGGACTCGACCCAAAAAATCCCGCCGATGCCGCCAAGCTCGATGCCTCCGGCTACTCGAATCTTGAAGTTTATCTGAATAGTTTGGTGGCAGCGGCTCCGGTTCGTTGATGCACTTGTCAACCGGGGGGGGGTTTGCGTAAATTGAAATTTCTCTCCGGTATGAAATTTAAATTAGTCTTTTTTATTTGGACTTTGATTCTGGCCCTCTTGGTTGCGATGTGGGTGGCATCCAAGCCACCCGTAGCTACGCCTACAATCATCGCGCCAACCACAACCAAAACTGCCGAGACCACCAAAGTCCCGGAACATCCTTATCCTTTTGCCACCTCGGTGGTCTCCGGCGAAAAACTCGGCGGCCCCGGTACCGGCGTTACCTTCGAGCAAAACGGCTACGAAGTGAAACTCGCCAATCAAACTGAAGCCGACACTTTTAAAAAGGACCCAGCCCCCTATCTCGCAAAAATTGTGGCTGCCTATGCGAATGCCAGGCCTTGCCCGCTCACCGTCTGCCCGGTGATGGGCGATCCGCTGGACAAGGATGCCTATGCCTTCGTCTATGAAGGCCGGCAGTTTAAATTTTGCTGTGACGCCTGCCTTGAAGACTTTCAAAAAGACCCCAATAAATTCGTCAAAATCTGGGATGCCGCTGCGCAAAGCGCGATCGCGGACAAGAAATAGCGTTGGCTAAAAAACCGGCAAATGGCTGCCTTGAAATGGGTTAGCGGCCGTTAACTTAGGAACAGGCGACAAGGCCTTGGCGGCTGGCCCTGCCGCAAAATCTTAAACGAGCGTTTAAATTTGCCAATAATTTGTCAAAAGTATTTTGCAACTTGCGCACGTTTTCAAACGTTAGTAATTCATTACCCTGAGATTATGCTCAGATTACCGCTCATGCACCCTTGGTCCCGCTGGTTGCTTTCCTGCCTTGCCCTTTTCACAATCCTCGCCGCGCGCGCGGATGACTCCGGCGTCTCGCATTGCCAGCCCGGGCCATGGGGACGCATCGACTACAGCTACATTTACTTGTCTGCGCCAGATTCCATTCTGGACAACTATCCGTTGCCCAGCCCGGTTACCCGCTGGTGCTTTGTGGACCGCAATCAAGACTGGCTGCGAATTTTCCTCGCCAACCTGGGCTACGACACCGCCACGGTCAATCGCTTGGTAAACGATCCGCGCAGTCAGGCCGATGAAGAAAACGTCATTACCCTCTACCCGTCCGAAGCCGATGTGCTGGCACTCAGCACTCCCAATCGGGAATCCCTTTCCCGCGAACTGGCCAAATACATCGAAAATCCCTATTATCATGACCCTATATGTATTCCTGATGGCGATGTGACCGCGTGGCTGCGCGGGGTTGATCTGCCGGCCAATGTCGTCGACCTCATCCACAAACTTACTTACCAGAGCGGTGAAGGTTATTTTTTCAGCGACGTGCGGTTGGTGCTCAAATACGCCACCGGCGATAACGAAGCCCGCCGCTGGGTCAAAGCATTCATGCGAGTGCGCGCAGTAGTGGCCAGCCTTCGGGTCGACCAAACAGATGACCTCGATGGCCTGCAACGTTACTGGAGCGCCAGTTTCCACCGGAGCGACTCCTTGCCGATGTTGAATGCCGCCGCGGCCATTCCCGGTGGCTCACAACTGGATCTCACCCACTTACTCCCGCCGCTGCCCCGTCGTCTGGCGTATTCTTACACCTCGCCCGACATTGAGCGCTCCGGGCAAACTCCCAACTGCCACTGGACTTCCTTAAATTTTTTCAATTACACGCGGCAGAATATCCTGCTTGATCTCAAACTGGCCACCAGTCAGGTCCTGGAAAATTACACGACCGTCTCAACCCCTTACACCTTTGGCGACGTCTTGTTTTTTTTAAATGAAGAGGGCAACGCCTATCACTCTTGTGTCTATTTGGCGGATAACCTGGTCTTTACCAAAAACGGCGAAAACGAGATGATGCCTTGGATTGTCTGCCGGCTCGATGATGTTAAGCAACTGTACGGCCGCGAACCTAACTATAAAATTCAGGGCTACCGCCGCAAATGGCCTGAAGGCGGCTAAACTTGGATTTGTCCGGCTGACAGGGGAATTTCGCCAAAAAAAAGGCCGGCGACATTACCCCTAATGTCGCCGGCCACTGATTTTCTATTTGATACCCCAAATGTAGACACATTTAAGTCTACGCGCACAATAAACCCCAAGAGTGGTCGATTTGCAAGCACTTTTTATCAATTTTACGTTTTCTTAGGGGGCAGAAGTCCGATTTATTGCTCAAATAGCCTGACCTAATTTGGCGGCTAAGCACGCTCAAACCAAGCAATTAGGCCGACATTGGGTAACGTAATATGTCCGGGCACCGAAGAAAAATCCGCAACTCACAGCCCCGGACGCGGTTGCCTTACTAGGCGCAGCACTGTCCGCCATATTGCCGTTGCCTAACAGTACGGTTTGCCTCAAAACCCTTTTCCACGCCGCACCCGGCCCATCCCACCGTCCATGAAGCCACGATTGTTGTTGGTATTGGTGCCCTTGCTCGCGTTTTGGGCTGGGATGGCTTGGTGGTTGTCGCGCATGGCGAATCCGGACTCCTCGGGCGGCGATCAGGCAAAAAATGGTTTATCCGGCGAATCATCCCATCAAGACACCAGTGGCACGCCAGGCGATAAACAACTGACCTCCGAGCAATTCAAAACCAGCGTATTGCAGGCCCTTGACCAGTCAGCTGGACCGCAACGGTTGGCCCAGACCCTGGCGGCTTTTAATCGTTGGGTGAAAGCCTATCCCACTGAAGCCATGACGTGGGGAGAAGACAGTTTTGAGGGCAAAGAACGTTTAGCTGCGATGAAACTGGGCATCGGCGTCTGGGCCGCCAAAGATCCTGCGGCAGCAGCGGCCTGGGTTGATGGCATGGCCACCGATGCCAGCAAAGCAAGCACCGTCGCGGATTTATTGCAAACTTGGGCCAAACATGACGGCACCGCCGCTGCCAAATGGCTCCTGACCGTGACCAACCCGGTGGAACGCATGCAGGGTGTCCAAGCACTCGCCGACGCTTGGTCCAAGACCAATCCCGCGCGCGCCACCGATTGGGCGATGCAATACTACGTGAGCAATCAAGACGCCACCGCCTTTCAAACCGCCATTGCCAATTGGGCGCAGAAGGACCCCAAGTCCGCGCTGAGCTTTGTGCAAAGTCTGCCGCCGGGTGACGCGCAAAATGTGGCCGTGAACAATCTCGCCCTGCAATGGGCCGCGAACGACCCCGTCAGCGCGTCAACTTGGGCCGTCAGCCTTGGCGACCCGCGCCAGCGGGAGGAAGCCTTGGTCAACATCGTGGATTCCTGGTCGCAATGGGAACCGAAAAAAGCCGCCACCGCGATTGATAATTTTACCGACCCGGATACCCAAGCCGCCGCTGCCAGCGCGTTGATGGATCGCTGGGTTTCCAGCGACGCCGTGGCCGCCTCGCAATGGCTCAACCAACAACCCGCCGGCGATATGCGCGATGCCGCCATTACTTCCTTCAGTAACAATCTTTTCTATAATGACCCTACCAACTCGCTGAACTGGGCGATGGCCATTCAAAATCCGGATTTGCGGGATCAGCAACTCGTCGTCCTCGGCGCGGCTTGGCTCAATTATGATGCGTCCACCGCCCAACAATGGATTCAAGATAACAATCTGCCCGACGCCGTGAAAAGCCAGATACTTTCCGAAGAATCCTCGTCGGACAATTCTCCCCCGTCGACTGACAACTCCCCGGCTCCAGGGTATGGAGCGACCCCCGACCCGAATGAGCCAGTCAACGTAACCTTCACTCCGCTGCCCGACTCAACACCGTCGGACACCCCAACCAACGATGCCACTCCAACCAATGCACCCGCCGATAATCCGGCGGCGGATGCGGGGATCATCAACTAACTCTTTACATCCGGCTTTGTGGGCAATCCACCGCGGGGGAAAGGTGGCTTCGAACTCAAATCATCGTCGTAGGGACTCATCATCCGCTTAATATGCGGGCTAAAATATCGCTTATTGTCCTTCACCGCCTCAAAGCCGTTCTTCAACCCCTGCAAACCTTCCGCTTTTTCCACAAAACCATCCACCCCACCCTGCAACGCCGTCCGTACCGTGTGTGGAGTTACCGTGGCCGTGAAAATAAGCACCCGGCAATCCGGCAATTTGCGCTTCAAAATGCTTAAAATCTCCAGTCCATTCACTTCCGGCAAACGAATGTCCACCACAACTAAGTCCGGCTTGGTTTCCATGACGCCTTTCAACGCCTCCTGCCCATTGGCGCTGGAGCCAATCAGCTCCATATCCGTAAAATTGCGAATATACTCGCTGCAGAAGTCGAGCACCATGGCCTCGTCTTCAATGAGGTAGACCCGCTTGATCATGTCTGCATAATATGCGCTTTTCCCTACCTGTCAAAGGAAACCCCCCCCCAGCTAGCGACTTTGCCCTGTTTTTCAGGGTTTTCCCCGAGCCAATCGCTCAGGTCTTACCCTGAGCCCACCGGTTCCATCCTATTTTTTACGATATTTTGTAAGTGAACTTTAGGTAACAAAAGTTATAGGATACCCTCTTCGCCTTTGCCACTGCCACCATGAGCGACCGCTTCCTTCCCCACATTAAACAAATCCGCGCCGCAGCGCATGAATTGCCCGACGCCGAATTGTGGCCCGGCGAGGAATATATTGTCGAATTGAAGGGCTCTACGACCAGCCACTTGATTACCTTCAAGCGCGCATCCTACCACAGCAAATCCCGCGGCAAGACCTATAAATGGCTCTACGAGGGCAAAATGTGGGTATCGTAATCGAGACACAGGCTGCCAACCTGTACAACTGTGAGATTTCAAGCTTCATCCGGCCGCCTTCATCCCTCATCTTTCACCGATGCGCTTGCTGGGGATTGATTATGGAACCAAACGTTGGGGCCTGAGCTATGGCGACGAGCTGGGCCTTGCCCTGCCCTTGCCCGCTGCCATTGAAGCAACTGCGACAGAACGCTTCAGCCACCTCGCCCGCGTCATTGCCGACCGAAAAATTACTGAATTGGTCGTGGGCTACCCCTACAACATGGACGGCACCGCCGGATTCAAAGCCCGCGAAGTTGACGCATTCATCACCGAACTTGAACGACAGTATAAACTTCCGGTGCACCGCACCGATGAGCGCCTGACCACTCACGAAGCGGCGACTCGTACCCCCAAGAGCAAATCCAAAAAACGTCATGCCCCGGCTGCCCAACAGGCCGCCCGGGCCACCGGCGAAGTGGATTCGCGCTCCGCCACAATTATCCTTCAGGACTTTCTCAATATCCGCTACGGCCCGGCCCTCCTGCCGGATGAAGAATAGAAAAACTCCATTCCTGGCCGCTCGAGTGGGCTAAAAAGCATCCTGTTCGTCCTGGTTAAAATTGGATGTTGGATGTTGAATGTTAGATGCTCGATGTTTAATTATTTACCATGCGCGAGAAACCCCTCCTGCTCGGCCTGAACATTGACCACGCCGCCACGCTGCGCCAGGCGCGCTATCGCCAATTCGCGCGCGATTGTGGCCAGATGGTCGAGCCAGACCCCGTTGCCCTCGCACTCCTGGCCGAGCGGGTCGGGGCCGACGGCATCACCGTCCATTTACGTGAAGACCACCGCCACATTCAGGAAGGCGACGTGCGCCGCTTGCGCGAGTGCATCCAAACGCGTCTCAACCTGGAAATGGCCTGTACCCCGCAGATGGTTGCTTTTGCCAAGGACATCCAGCCGGACATCGTCTGCCTCGTTCCTGAAAACCGCGAAGAAGTAACGACGGAAGGTGGCCTTGATGTCGTCGGCCAAAGCGATCGCGTACAGGAAACCGTCGACGCACTGCTTGATGCGGGCATCCAAACCAGCCTCTTTATCGACCCCGCGCCTGCCGCGCTCGAAGCCGCCGCCGACATCGGCAGCCCGTTTGTTGAGCTGCACACGGGCGCGTTTGCCCATTCGTTTTACGGACCCGCGCGTGATGCCGAACTGGAAAAACTGCGCTTCGCCGCTACCTTGGGTCACGAACTTGGCCTGACTGTTAACGCCGGACACGGCATCAACTACATCAACATCGCCGCCATCCGCACTCTGCCGTGGTTGCATGAACTCAATATCGGGCACAGCATTTTGTGCCGCGCACTTTTCAACGGCATTGAAGAAGCCGTCCGCGAAATGAAATTGCGGATGACCGCTCCCTAAGCCCACCCGAACCGTTGTGAAATCCCTCGAGGAATCCGCCCTTGGACGCACTGTGCTCGGCGTCGGCACCGACATTGTCGAGGTCGCCCGCATCCGCGGCGCTTTGGAACGCCATGGCGACCGTTTTTTGCACCGGCTCTACACCGAGGAGGAAATCGCCTATTGCCAAAAGCAGCGTGACCCGCACCCATTCCTCGCCGCTCGTTTTGCCGCCAAAGAAGCCGCCTCCAAGGCCTTTGGCACCGGTATCGCCCGCGGCTTTGGTTGGAAAACTTTTTCCGTCACCCATAACGAACACGGCGCGCCCATCGCGGTGCTTGATGAAGCCGGCCAAAAATTGCTTGCCGAACGCGGCGCCACGGACGTCCTCATTTCTCTCAGTCACACGACCAGCCTCGGCCACGCGGTCGCACTGCTGGTCAAATAACTCATGCCTTCCCCCGTTATCTGCCACCCCATCCTCACCTGCGCTGAAGCCCAAGCCTGGGAAAAAAATATTTTGGGTGACAACCCCGAACACGCCTGGAACGCCATGGGCCGCGCCGGTGCGGGCGTGGGCGCCGCTGTGGTGCGCGATTTCACTCAATGGCGGCCCCTGCCCCGCGACCCACGCGTGTTGGTGCTCGCCGGTCCCGGCCATAATGGCGGCGACGCCTTGCTGGCGGCCCGCGAGATTTTGCGCGCCCGTCCACGAGGCCACATCACGGTGGTTTTGCTCGAGTCGCTCGAAAAGCTAAAGACGCTGACTCGACGCGCCTGGGACGAACTGGCCGCCAATTCCGGAGTGGCCTTGATCACCGCCGAACAATTTTATCAACAACTGGGAACGGCTGCGGCTTGGGATATTTGCATTTGCGGTCTCTATGGCATGGGTTTTCATCCGCCGTTGTCAGAGAACGCGCGCCTGCTCATTAAAACCGTGAACGACGCTCCCCACGCCGTAGGATTTCGCGTCGCCATCGACCTGCCCAGTGGAGTCGGAACCACGAGTGACGACCTGGCTTTCATTGCAGACTTCACCTACGCCACCGGCATCGCCAAACAACCGCTCTTCGATCCGGCCAATGCCAAATGGGTGGGTCGCATCCGCTATATCGATCTCGGGTTTTTTGAAAAACCCTATGACGGCCCCCGGGCTTTCACGGAAAATCTTTTACTGCCAGGTGTTTTGAAACCCACGGCGCATTTGCGCAAAGCCACCAACAGTAAACGCCAGCATGGCAACCTCATCGTTCTTTCGGGATCGCGCGCCTATCCGGGCGCGCAGATGTTGAATGTGCTAGGTGCGCTGCGCGCGGGTGCCGGCCTGGTTACCGCGCTAACCCCCTTCACCTTTGCCGCGTCTTTTGCCGCTGCGCGGCCCGAGGCGATATGGCGCAGTTGTCCGGAAGAACCGGATGGCAGCCATGGCGCAGGTACCATGGGCGCCATGCGAGATCTGCTGCCCCGCGCCTCGGCCTTCCTGGCTGGCTCCGGCATGGGCCGCGGCCACGGGACCCAGAACATGCTGCAGGTGCTGGCCAAAACCTGCCTGCTGCCCTTGGTGCTCGATGCTGACGCCTTGATGCCCAAAGTCATCACCGTCGCCTCCGAGCGCCCGGATGACGCCGGCCCGGTCATCATCACTCCCCATGCGGGCGAATTCGAACGCATTGCCGGAGACACCACGGACTTGGCGGAGTTTTGCCGCAAATTTCATCTTATCACCGTTCTCAAAGGCCCCATCACGCGCATTAGCGATGGCACGCAGACCTGGTGCAGTCCCTATGGCGGTCCTGTACTGGCGCGCGGCGGCAGTGGCGACTTGCTCGCCGGCATGGTTGCCGCCCTGCTCTCCCAAATGAATCACCACCCCTTTGAGGCAGCCTGCCGCGCCGTTGTCTGGCATGGGTTGGCTGCGGACGCCCTGGCTCGCGCCAAAGGCGAAACCGCCGTGCTCACTTCGGAACTCGCCGCGTATCTACCCGAAGCCTTACGGAGCGAATGGGGTGACTAGTCATGGAAGCGCTTTCACAACGCCAGGCGTTGATGATTCTCAACGCCCTGCCCAATATCGGGCCCATCACCACGCGCCGTTTACTCGCGGCCTTTGATGGCGACCCCGCTCGCGCGCTGGCAGCCAGCGAAATCCAGCTCAAAAAAATTCAGGGTATCGGCCCGGTCATCGCCGAAACCGTGGCCCACTGGCGCAACCATTTTGATTTGGAAAAAGAAGAAACGTCCCTCGCGAAAATTGGCGGAACGTTTTTAATCGCGGAGGATCCTCACTACCCTTCATTGCTGCGCGATATTCACGATCCGCCCGTCGGCCTCTATTGCCTGGGCGAATATTTGGGTGAGGATAAAGCCGTTTCACTCGTCGGCAGCCGACGCGCGACCTTGTACGGCATCGCAGTTGCCAAGAAACTCGCCGGTGATTTGGCGCGGCTGGGTTTCTGGATTGTCAGCGGTGGCGCCCGGGGCATCGACCTCGCGGCGCACGAAGGCGCTCTCGAATCTGGCGGCAAAACCGCCGTCGTGCTCGGCTGCGGCATCGACATTATTTACCCGCCGGAGCATCTCGACTTATTCCGCCGCATTGCGGGCCAAGGCGCGGTGTTGAGCGAATTCCCCCTCGGCCGCGGCGCCGACCGCCAGACTTTTCCCATGCGCAACCGCCTCATCGCCGGGATGAGTCGCGCCACGGTGGTCATTGAATCCGACGTGAACGGCGGCAGCATGATCACTGCCCGGCAAGCCATTGACGACGGCCGTGAAGTTTTCGCCGTGCCGGGCCGCATTGACCAAGCCTCCAGTCGCGGTTGCCATAAACTCATTCGCGAGGGCGAGGCGAAACTGCTCACTGGCGTCGAAGATATTTTGGAAGAATGGAAATTCACTGGACAGCTCGAAATTAAAATGGACCAGCCGCCGCTGGCGTCGCCCGCCTCTGCTGAAGCGCTCGCGGGCCTGGGCGAAGATGCCAAAAATATCTTTGCGCTGCTCACCGGCGGCAAAACCGCCTTCCCGGACGAACTCGCCACCCAAACCGACTTGCCCAGCGCCCGCATTTCCGCGTCGCTACTTTTACTGGAACTTAAACGCCTCGTCGTGAAACGCGCCGATGGCAGATTTGAGGCACGGTAAGGAGAAATCAGGAGTCAGGATACAGGAGAAAGACAACTACTCCGACTGACTCTGCCCTAAATTAAGTTAACCGCTCGCCCAGCTCTCTCTTCGTAATTCTTAATTTGTAATTCCTAATTCATTTTAGCCCGGCGGCCATCTCAGCGACCGCCCACCGAGTAAATGAACATGCAAATGCGGCACGGTCTCGCCGCCATCGGGACCGTTGTTAATCACCACGCGGTAACCGCGTTCGAGCTTGAGGTCGCGGGCAATCTTCGCCGCGGTGAGAAACAAATGCCCAATCAAGGACTGGTCGGCGGGGCTGGCCTCGTTTAGACGTATAATGTGCTTTTTTGGAACAATGAGCACGTGCGTCGGCGACTGCGGATTAATGTCGCGAAACGCATAGCACACGTCGTCCTCATAGACAGGCGTACTGGGGATCTCGCGCGAGATAATGCGCTGGAAAATGGTTTTTTCAGCCATGGCAGTAATCGAAACTTAGCATACCCCGCGCCAAATGCGAAGGAAGATTTTAACCAACTCCTTGATTTACAAAAACAACAAATGCAACACCGCCCGGGACGAACTCTGCGCTGCCGCCACTTCCTGAATATAAGCCATGGCGTCCTGGTAACGCGTCCGCGCCCGGGCCGTCCACCGCTTCCCCGGCGGGCAGGCTAGGCGGCGCAGCCCCGTCGTCAATAACACGCCTTCCGGGTAACCCGCCAGTGGCCGCAACGACGCGAGAACACATTGGCGAATCCACAACGGCTCCCACGTTTGCTCGCGCAAATCTAAATGGACCAGCTTCGGCTGCCGCCCATCGCGCCGGAACAGGCCCAGCAACGCCTCCGCCGCCTGGCTGAGCGACGCCGCATCCGGCCCGCCGGGCGCCGCGCTTTCGAGCGTAAATTCAACCGCCGCCAGCACCTGTTTTTCCAAATCGGCATCCGCACCTACCGCCACACTCAGCAGCGTATGCAGCGCGCGCAGCGGCGGCGTCTTCTCGGTTAAGGTCGGCATGGCGTGGATGACATCCACGATTTGACACGTTTTTGACCCAATGAGAAGGGAAAGTTATTCACCATGTCGTTTATGGCACTCCTGACGAAGGCGTCCCGTATGGTCCATGCATCCTCAACACAGTTAGCTGAATACTCATAACTGCCAAAATGAACAAGCCTAGCGAAAGTAGAACTAAAAATGCAGTAACTAGCCAGGCTGCCATACGAAGTTTTAAATTAAAACTGCAAACTGCCCATCCACTCCAAATCGCTAAGCCAATTAAAATTGGCAAACCAATCATGTCATACTCGTGAATAAACCGGGCTAAAGGATAAAAAAGGTTTGATGGAAAGTACTTCGGATCAACATCTCCCATCGAGTTAAGCATTACGGCTATTCGCGGTATCAGAAAAAACAAGAAAAGCAAATTACTCGAATGAACGAGCATCGTTATAAATAGGCCCAAGGCCCGAATGCCCGGCATCGGTTTCTTGACCGGATTTGATGGCGACGCTGTATTCACGCGATAATAAGACTACTAACCGCAACTATCCAATTTTGTCGCGTAATAACTGCACCTCACGTCCGCCCGCCCGCCCCTACTCCAGCGCCGTCTTCAGCGCCTTGATTTCTTCGGCCAGCGCGCTGATGTCCTTAAAATCCTTATACACACACGCGAAGCGCACGTAGGCGATTTGGTCAATTTGCTTCAGGCGCGCCATGATGAGTTCACCCACCGCGCGGCTGGGCACTTCGACGTCGTATTCCTTTTCCAGCGCGTCCGTGACTTCGGTGACGAGCAGTTCGAGCCGCTCGGCCTCGATGGGCCGTTTCTCGGTCGCCTTGCGCAAGCTGTTCAAAATCTTGGCGTGGTCAAATTCCTCGCGCCGCCCGTCCTTCTTAATCACTAAAAAGCCCTCGCGCACCGTTTCTTCCAACGTCGTAAAGCGATGCCCGCAATCGGCAGCCAGACATTGCCGACGACGGCGGATGGAACGGTTTTCCCGTCCAGCGCGCGTGTCGAGCACCTTCGAGTCTTCGTGACCGCATTTTGGGCAATTCATTGGGTAAGTTTAGACTCCTACAGTTCCAAAAAGTTCTTCAACAATTGCAGTCCATTTTCCGTGGCATAGGATTCGGGATGAAACTGCACGCCATAGATCGGCAGCGTTTTGTGCCGCAGGCCCATGATCTCGCCTTCCGCCGTATCAGCGGTGATTTCCAAACAATCCGGCAGTGTGGCGCGCTCGACCAGCAGCGAATGGTACCGGGTTGCGGGAAACGGACTCGGCAGACCTTTGAAAACATCCGTGCCTTTATGGCGAATAGGCGAGGTCTTGCCGTGCATCAAGCGATCTGCTCGCACAACGTGGCCGCCAAAATATTGCCCGACCGCCTGGTGCCCCAGGCACACACCAAAAATCGGCTTCTTGCCTGCAAAGGCGCCAATCATCTCCAGCGTGACTCCGGCCTCGCTCGGCGAACACGGCCCGGGCGACAGCAGCACCTTGTCGGGATTCAACTTCAACGCCTCTGCCACCGTGATGGCATTGTTTCTGAACACGCGCTGCTCCACCCCGAGCTGCCCGTAGTACTGGACGAGGTTATAGGTAAAGGAGTCGAAATTATCAATGACCAGCAACATACCAATTATGCGAAGGTGAAGCATCGCACGCCCACCCCGCCGGGGTCAAGGGCTTTGGGGCCGCTGCGTTTCGCGCTTTTCAACCGCTCCCGCAGTGGATATGAATACTTTTCCCCAATGACGGAAATCCTTCAGGTGGAACTCGCGGAGCGGAGCTATCCGGTCTATATCGGCACGGACGCGTGGAACATTTTCAGCGAAGTGACCACCCGCCTGCGCGCCGACCAGCGCCGCGTGGCCGTGATTGTCGACCAGGCGGTTGCGCGCCGCCAGCCGGAGTTGCTCAAATACGTCCTGGCGATTGGCGAAAAACCCCTCCTGTTGCGCGGCGGCGAGCGCACGAAATCCCTCACCCAACTCGGCAAAGTTTACGACTGGATGGCTGCGCAGGGCCTCGACCGCCACAGCGCCGTTTTTGCCATTGGCGGTGGCGTCATCGGCGATTTGGTCGGCTTTGCCGCGGCGACTTATCTGCGCGGGCTGGCCTTTTATCAAGTGCCCACGACTTTGCTCGCGATGGTGGACAGTTCCGTCGGTGGCAAAACGGGCATCAACCTCAAAGCAGGTAAAAATCTGGCCGGGGCTTTTTGGCAGCCCCGCGGCGTGCTCATCGACACCGCCTGTTTGCGCACCCTGCCCCAACGCGAATTTGCCGCCGGCCTCGCCGAAATTATCAAATACGGATTGCTGGCCGACGCCGACTTGTTCCACCAAATCGAGCGCACGCCCATTTGGCGCTGGGATCACCCGGGCCTGCCGTCGCTCATTTACGAGTGCTGTGCCATCAAGGCCGGCATCGTCGGTGGCGACGAACGCGAAACCAAAGCCAATGGCGGCCGCGCGCTGCTGAACCTCGGCCACACTTTTGCGCACGCGCTGGAAAACGTCGCCGGCTATGGCGAATACCTGCATGGCGAGGCCGTGGGCGTTGGCTTGGTGCTGGCCGCGCGGCTTTCACAAAAACTCGGCTACCTTGGCCCCAAAGACGTTGCCCGCGTCGAAACCACGGTCGCCGCCGCCGGCTTGCCCGTGCGCTTGCGCAAACGCATCGCCTCCGCCAAACTCATGGCTGCGATGAAGCTCGATAAAAAAGTGGTCGGCGGCAAATTACGCTTCGTCGCGCTGCGCCGCATCGGCCAGGCCGAAATGGTCGACGGCGTGTCGGAAAAACTGGTGCGCGAACTCTGGCGCAAGGCGGGCGCGGCCTAGGCCGCCATTTCCCATGGCTGGCTTCGACGAAAATCTGGTGCGCGAATATTTCGAGCTGAACGGCTTTCTCGTCCGGCAGCTTCACAAATACCAGGTGCACTCGCGCCGCAAACGCGACGAGGAGGAGATTGACCTGCTCGTGCAAAATCCCGGCTGGCAACCTGGCACCCCGCGCCCGGGTTTTCAACTTTTCGCGGGCGATCTCCCGCTCATCCGCCGCGCCATCGTCGCCGTCATGGGCTGGCACACGTCGCGCCTCACGCCATCGATGTTGAAGAGCGGTTCGAAAATTTCCGATTTTTTGCGCAAGGAGGTCATCGACGTGGCCAACGAATTTTTCAGCGGCTACGAAGACTTCACCACCGAGGGCGACGCGGGCAAGGACGTCCTTCGCGTGCTTGTGCTGCCCAGCCTGCCCGCCAACGATCCCCTGCGCAGCGACAGCATCAAACAGTTGCAGGACCACGGCGTGGATGCCATTTTGACTTTTCCCTCCATTCTCGAAAACCTCCTGCACCGCGTCGAAACCAACCTCAGCTACCAAAAGTCCGACTTGCTGCAAATGATCCGTCTGTTGAAAATCTACGACATGGTCAAATCTCCCCAGGGCGAATTGTTCGACAGCGAAAAATACTCCAAAGTCAAATCCGCCAAACGCTAATTTTGTAAATTCTGTTAATTCTGTCTCCTTTTCCCATCTTCCTTCTTCCATTTTAAATCTTCCATTTTCCATCGTTCCCCATGCTCCACCCCACCGCCATCATCCATCCCTCGGCCAAGCTCGGCGCCAACGTCGCGGTCGGGCCGTATGCGATTGTGGAAGAAGGCGTGGAAATTGGCGCAGGTTCGCAACTGGCTGCGCATTCGATTCTGCGGCGTGGTTCAATTCTCGGCAAAAGCGTCATCGTCGACAGCTTCGCCGTTGTCGGCGGCGACCCGCAGGATTTGAAATTTGACCAAAAGATTTTAAGCGGCGTGCGGATTGGCGATAACACCGTGTTGCGCGAAGGCGTGACGATTCATCGCTCGACCAAAGCGGGCGGCTACACCATCGTCGGTGCGAATTGTTTGCTCATGGGCAACAGCCACGTCGGACATGATTGCGTCGTCGGCGACAAAGTGGTCATGGCCAATTGCGCATTGCTCGCCGGGCATATCGAAGTCGGCGACGGTTGCTTCTTGAGCGGCGGCACGGTGTTCCACCAATTCATGCGCATTGGCGAAGGCGTGATGGTCAGCGGCAACGCGCGTCTCGGGCTGGACATCCCGCCCTTTACTCTTGCCGCTGAACGCAATGAATTGCATGGACTCAACCTCGTCGGCCTCCGCCGCCGCGGTTACGACGCCGCGACCATCGCCGAAATTAAACTGCTTTATAAAACCGTTTTTGCCGATGGCTCGCCGCGCGCGAATGCCTTGAAAGCTGCGCCCCTCGCCAAAACCGAACCCGGCAAAAAATTCCTCGCCTTTTTCGTCGGCGGCAAACGCGGCTTTCTCCGGCCATCCCTGAACTTAACCACGGAGAGCACAGAGAACACGGAGTAAACCCTTTCCATACCTCGAATCTTTTAGACAGAATTAACAGAATTTGGAAAATTAACTAAGGCTGACTGGAAAAGAATTCTGTAAATTCTGTTAATTCTGTCTAAAAAACTCCGCGTTCTCCGTGTCCTCCGTGGTTAAATTCTCTTTACCTTTGGCGCTCACCTGCGGCGACCCCGCCGGCGTCGGCCCGGAAATCATCGCCGCGTGGCTGAAAGCAAATCCTTCCGAAACCGCGCATGCCATCCCCATCGGCCCACAACGCTGGCTGGATTCCTTGGGCGTTAAAGGCGTGGCTGTTGGTCCAACCGATTTCTCGATTGAACCCGGCCATCCTTCCATCGAAGGCGCCAAAGTTGCCCTTGATGCCCTCGAGGCCGCCGCCGCGGGCTGCCGCGCGGGAAAATTTTCTGCCGCCGTCACCGGACCCGTTTCAAAAAGCTGGATGCAAAAGGCCGCTTTTAATTTTCCCGGCCAGACGGAATTTTTCGCCGCGCGCTGGGGTGGCGAGCCGACTATGGCCTTCGCCGGTGGTAAATTACGCGTCGTCCTCGCCACTTGGCACATCCCCTTGATGGATGTCGCCCGCGCGCTCAACGAAGCCTGCCTCGCCCGCGCCGTCACCCAGGCTGAACATTTAGCCCGCTCACTGGGTGCAAACACCCCGCGCATTGGTGTCTGCGGATTGAATCCCCACGCGGGCGAAGCGGGTTTGCTCGGCACCGACGAACGCGACCGCCTCGACCCGTGGCTCGATAAATTGCGCCAAAAATTTCCCGGCCTGTCGCGCTGCGAACCGGGCGACACCGTTTTCTGGCGCGCGCTGCGCGGAGAATTCGATGTCATCGTCGCGCTTTACCACGACCAGGGCCTCGCGCCGCTGAAGACCGTGGATTTCGACGAATCGGTAAACATCACCCTCGGCCTACCCTGGGTGCGCACCAGCCCCGACCACGGCACTGCCTTCACCATCGCCGGCCAGGGCAAAGCCAGTTGGAAAAGTTTTGGGAATGCGGTGGAGTTGGCGCGCAAACTTACCTCTGTGCATTGACAAACCCCGCCCCTTGCGGGATGATAGCGAGTGGAAATTATGCCTGACACCACCACCGCACTGCCCGAAGGCGTCCGCCTGGGTAACGAGAACCTCATCCAGCTCACGCCGCTGGCCGGGGAACGCGTGCGCACCCTCATCTCGCGCGAGCAGCAGGGCGAATTTTTGCGCGTGGCCATCACCGGCGGCGGTTGCAATGGGCTGAGCTACAAGTTCCGCTTCACCCCCGAGGCCAAACGCGGCGACATCCTCGTCGCGAGCGCCGGGGCGCAGGTGCTGGTGGACAGCAAGAGTGCACTCTACCTCAAGGGCACCGTGCTCGATTTTTCGACCGAACTCATCGGCGGCGGATTCAAGTTCACCAACCCCAACGCCAAGGCCAGTTGCTCCTGCGGCGAGAGTTTTAATTTGTAGGCCGAAGGTGCCGTTGGTAGCTCGCGCTGGCGCGACGCCGGATGGTTTTCAGTTGCCCGAAAAGCGCGCTTTCGACATTTTAAGGCCGTGAGCGCAAATCCTCTGCCTACCTTATCGAACCTCGTGACCGAGGCCGCGCTAGTATTACCCGGCACGCCGCCCGCAGGCGAAGGCTTTGTGGCCCACATGCGCGAATTGGTCGCGCGATTGCCTGGAGGCCGCCCATCGTGGGACGAATATTTCATGGCGATGGCGCTGCTCATTTCCTCTCGCTCGCCGTGCGAGCGCCTCCACGTCGGCTGCGTGCTCGTCTCCGCCGGGGAACACAAGAACCGCGTCGTCGCGGCAGGCTACAACGGCTTTCTCCCCGGCGCGCCGCACAAGTCCCGCGTCCGCGATGGCCACGAGCAGGCCACCGTGCACGCCGAGCAAAACGCCATTACCGACGCCGCCCGGCGCGGGGTCAGCGTCAATGGCGCGACGGCGTACATTACCCATTTTCCGTGCGTGAATTGCACCAAGATGCTCGCAGCCACCGGGGTGCGCGCCATCCGCTACCATCTCGACTACCGCAATGATGAGCTGGTGCGCGACCTGCTCCGCGAATCGGGCATCGAGTTGAAGCAACTTTAACGCGCGGCGCAGTGTCTTACTTATCGTCACCTCCGCGACCATGAGCACGCGCACCCCGAAAACCGAGGAAGAAACCATCGCTGGCTCGTTGCTGCTCGCGCACCCGGATTTGGAAGACGGCAATTTCCGCCGCACGGTTGTCCTCATTTCCGCGCATAGCAAGGAAGACGGCGCGCTGGGCGTGGTGATGAACCGCCCGTTGGATAAAACCCTCGGCGACGTGCATGGCGAATTTGCCTATGGCCCGCTGGCCTCGGTGAAGCTCTATGCCGGCGGCCCGGTCTCCACCGAGCAAATGCTGCTTTCCGCCTGGCAGTGGAATGAGGAGACCGGCGTCTTTCGCCTGCACTTTGGCATTAGTGCGGAAAAGGCGATTGAGCTACTCGACAACGAACCCGGCACCGAAGTGCGCGGCTTCCTCGGCTACGCGGGCTGGACGGATGGCCAGCTCGAAAACGAACTCAAGCACAAGTCCTGGGTCGTGGCCCCGATTGACAATCCCGACTTTCAGGAAAGTGGCGGCGAAATACTCTGGAAAAAACTCATCGCCCGCGTCAAACCCGAGTTGCTATTCCGCGCCGATGCCCCCGAAGACCCTTCGGTAAATTGAGCTTTTTGGCTAATCCGCAAAAATATTTTGGCGGATTTACGGCACGGTTGGCGATATATTGAGTAAATGAGCGATGACCTGCAGTTACTCCGGCAATACGCCGAACATGGTTCCCAGACGGCGTTTGCCACTTTGGTTAATCGCCATGTGAACCTGGTCTACACCGCCGCGCGCCGCCAAGTGAACTCGCCCCAATTGGCCGAGGAAGTCGCGCAATCGGTTTTTCTCGATTTGTCCCGGCAGGCGGGGAAGCTGGCGTCCGACACCCATTTGACCAGCTGGCTTTTCACGGTCACCCGTCGAACATCTATTGACTTCATCCGGTGTGAATCCCGCCGTCTTGCTCGCGAACACCTTGCTTCGGAAATCGCCACCATGAACCAATCTTCACCCTCCGCCTGGTCGCTCGCGGAACCTTTGCTTGATGAAGCAATGGATACTCTCGATGAGGCTGACCGCCGCGCCATTCTTCTACGCTTTTTCGAACATCGAAGCCTGCGCGAAGTCGGCACCGCACTGGGCAGTTCCGAAGACGCCGCGCAAAAACGCGTCAGCCGCGCGGTGGAACAATTGCGCGCGTTTTTTACCAAACGCAGGGTCGTCGTCAGTGCCGCCAGTTTGGCCGCCGATTTGACCGCTCACGGGGTGGAAATGGCTCCCGTTGGCCTGCCGCTGACTATAACTACCGCAATTCTCACTACCAGCGCAGCAGCGATGCTTTCCAGTACGACTCTATCCACTTTAACCATGACTCTTTTCCAAAAATCACTCCTCGTTTTGAGCATCATCGCCGTGGCGGGCACTGGCCTGTATGAAGTCCAGTTACTTTCCACCCAGCGTAGCGAAATCCAGCAAATCGAACAAGATTCCCAACGTTTGGTTGACCAAAACCGCCGGCTTCGCCAGCAGCGCGATGACGCCCAAAAGCAATTGAGTCAGTCCGCAAAATTAGCAGACAACCAGGCCCAAAATCCAGCCACCACCAACGCCTTGGGCGACTGGGTGGTCGGGGTTAAAACACTTAAAGACTGGCTGGCCAAAATGCCGGACAAGGCGATTCCCGAATTTCAATTTCTGACCGAGGAAGATTGGTTAAACGCCGTTAAAAATGCGGATTTGAGCACCGAGGATGGCGCGCGCCAGGCGCTCTCCCATTTGCGTAATCTGGCGAAAAATAATTTCGTGCCGCCCCTGCAGGCCGCCATGAAAAAATACCTCGCCGAACATAACAACCAACTTCCAGCCAGCGTGGCTGACCTGAAGCCCGATTTCGACGTGCCGGTCAACGATGCAATCTTTCCGCGCTATGCGATGAAATATGCTGGAAACGTCAACGATGTGCCCGGCGGGGAAGTTCCCATCGAGGAAAAGCCCGCAGCCCAGGTGGATGACACCTATGACACTCAAATGAAAATCTATGCCACTGGCGGGTACGGGGTGTATTCTGCTCCATCAGTCAAAAAATTTGCCGACCCGGCCATGAACCATCTCCAAGAAGTGGCCCAACAAGCGATGCAAGCCTTTCAAAAAGATCATCCGAACCAGCAACCCAAGACCGACACCGATCTCCAGCCCTACATTGCCGATCCAGCAGACTACGCCGCCTTGCAGAAACTGCAAAGCCAGGTGCATGAAGGTCCCTAATCGCCACCCGGCCCTTTAACCATGCGCCCTCGCACCCTTTCCACACTTACTTTTGGCATCGCCGCCGCTGCGGGAATTTGCCTTTACGAAGGCCGGGCCATTGCCCGCCAGCGTGGGCAACTGGCGGAGCTCAATCAAGCCTTTCAGCGCTTGACCGCGGAAAATCGTCAACTACTCGAGCAACAGGGCCTTGCGCATGGTCAGCTGTCCTTGATTACCAATGAAGCATCCACCAAATTGACCGAAGCTGTTGTAACCGATCCCGCCGCCGCCGCCGCCCTGGGAAACTGGCGCGATCACGCCGCACAACTCAAGCAATGGGCGACCAAGATGGCGGACAAAAATATTCC
>Ga0206926_1018_pt2 | contig 40605 bp, 39 predicted proteins | sample Alteio_BWOrgHeat_59_FD_152955 | JGI IMG/M metagenome (GOLD analysis project Ga0206926, IMG submission 152955) | Enriched cells from forest soil in Barre Woods Harvard Forest LTER site, Petersham, Massachusetts, United States -... | ecosystem: Environmental > Terrestrial > Soil > Temperate forest >... | reverse complement strand
TTGTACGCAGCACCTCAATGATATTGCAGAGGTTCTGACTGACATGATGATGCTGGTAATGGATGGCTTGGCCGTGATGAAGGTGATGAGGAAAATCAATCCGGCGGTCAGGATTGTGGGATCGAGTGGTCTCCAAGCAAACAGTAGCGTAGCTAAATCGGGAAGAATTAACACTTTCTGCCAAAGCCCTATTCACCGGAAACATTGCTCAAGATTATGCGAACACTATTAGACGAGCCTCGATAAGTGGCCCTTTCTTTGAATGGTTCACCGGGTAAGTCGTAATTTCTAATGGCTTGGTGTAGCCGTGTTCTCGACCATGATGGTTGAGACCCAAATCGAACTTTCTTCATGGGGCGACATGTCACCGGGAACCTCACAAAGAATTTCCAGCGTTCCCCGGTCAAGAGCTTCCACGATTCGATCCAGTCCGCGGCCTTTGACCGTAATCAGATCGGTGCTGGCTTCGATTTTCAATTCCTCCGTCTCGCCATTGGTCCAATGCCAAGAGGAGATGACTCGATAGGGGTAGGAATGGGTTTTCTGAGTGGCGTGAGTTGCATCCTGGCAAAAGCGCACCACGTCGAACGATGGTGTGCCGAGATTGTTTCTGCCCCACGGCCCGGTCCATTTGTCTTGCTTAGCGGATGGTGGTTCTGGGGGAATTTGAGATTTTTTGGGTTTGAGAGACATAAGTTCCTTGAGTGATTGAATTGCGCTGTGCCATGCGACGGCGTTCGGCCCAGGCTTCAGCTTGTTCGGTTAGTTTCTGGCAAATCTTCCAGCGTCGAATGCGCTCGTTGACCACCTCGATGGCCAAGGCGCGCTCCGCTGGCGTGGCCATCGCGTCCATCGCAGCACGGCGGTCGGTGGTATAGGTGACGTGGCTTTCCTCGAACCGGGAATGGCTGACATAGGCTTGCCTGAGATTGGCAGCCTGAATCCCTTCCCCGGCCATAAGGACAATCCCGCGATCTTTTCTCCACGCCGTTCCTCAAAGGCAACATATTCGCCCTTGGCGAATCCGGCGCTGTCTTTATGAAAGGCGAGGACATCACCTACCTGGTATTTGCGGGCATCTTGCCGGGACGCTTCCGTCCACTGGTATGAGTGGTAGGTGAGAATGGCCTTATCCTCTTCGGTCAGGACGCCTGCCGCCTTGAGCCGGGGCCGGATTTCGCCGGTAAAACAATGGATGCCCGATCAGACCGGGGAAATGACGAGGCATGATTTCTTCTGGCTGATAGTCTTCACGTAATCATCCACCGCCATTTGCATGAGCGCTTTTGGCTCGGGGATTTCCTTGACCGCTCCCAATCGGAAAAATTCCTCGAAAGCACGATATGCTTTCTTATCGGCCAGAAGAGAAACGGCATTGCGGAAAGCGGGATCGCGCTGACGGCGAATCTTCGTCAATCGTGCCGTGACAAGATTGCCGTAGGTCTGCAAGGCGCGAAGGGCGTCCCCTGCTTGAACAGAATTGTGCTGGCCGATGTCGCCTGTCAGGAGAAGACGATTATTGTTCTCCCTTGCGATTCGGCATAAGTCACGCATTTGCTGCGTCGAGATAAGTCCTGCTTCATCGACAACGATGACCTTGTTTCTGATTCGTTGTTGCAGACCTTCGTTGACGAGTAATTGTTGCAATGTATCGGCTTTGACCGTCAGTTCCTTGCGAAGGACTTCCGCCGCTCCCGATGACGGCGCACAGGCAAAGACATCATTCCCACCTTTTTCGATACCTTTGATGATCTCCCGTAATGTGCGGGTTTTGCCCGTACCTGCTTTGCCCTGAAAAGCAATCACCTGGTCGCGGTTGAAGAGGATGGTGCAGACGGCCTCACGCTGTTCCTTGGTCAATTCGGGATCAAGATTGGACACCCTGCCCAAGTCACTATGGCGGCGTTTGTACGTCAGCACCCAATTGAGATATTCACGCTCCATCGCGAGTGTTTCGCGGGAAACGATGTGTCGGCCCCTCCGAATAAGATCACCTTTGGCCACTCGTATTTCGACCTCCTTTCGTAACCCCTCAAGTTGAACATCAGCACGGCCTGAGATGAGGGCTTCGCGTAACAGTATTCGTTCATCAATCACGGAATGCCGCTCGAACACCTCCGCTTGTGCTCGATCCAAGGCTTCCGATACCGATCTCATATGACGGTTCTTGGCGATTCCATCGGCCTGTGCGATGACACCCTTGACGACGTTGAGATGACCACCGCTGGCTTCGCGCCATTGCCGACGCAATTCTTCCGGCTCAATGGTGATTTTTTCGGCACGGGTGCTTCCGGCAATCTTTTGCAACCCATCCTGACTTGTCACGTTCATGCTCGCGGCGACACGTTCAATTTCTTCATGCCGTTTACTGAACTGGTCACGCAATGTCGGTGGAAAGCTTTTGATATAGAAGCCGACCTTTCGTGCTTCCTCGATTTCGTAACCGGCTGCCGTCATCCGTTCTGCCAGTTTGTTGTAGCAGACCTCCCGGCAAAATGACTGGTATTGGTAATACCCCTCAGGTTGCACCGCTTTCCATTGTTGTTCGACATCATCATAGCTGATGTTCATCACGCAGATAAGCAGGTAAAGGATTGATTTGAACACTTCGGTCATGGCGGAGTCTACTGTCCGTTAGAACTGTGCGAAATGGAATTTCGCGGGATGAATGCAGGCCTGGTTTCGAGGCGCTCAATCATGGTTAAAGGTAGTCTTTCAGAGGGCCGATGGAGGCGGACATTCCAGGATGAATGATGAAGCATCATCGCGAAGGATGACGAATGTGGCAGCGATATTTTTGATAGTGCCGACAATGCCGAGGTTGATATCAGCACAAGATGACAACGGTGGCATCCGACCCGTGGTAATAACGATTTGGTTAAATCGCCTATCACCATGAAGCATCGTCAAGAATGAAAATGAACGGCTCGCGATGCGTCTGCCTTTACCGAACTGCGTTCGGGGTGGCGTGTTCTGTACCCTATTCCTTGACCCTAAAATGTCCCTTGAAATCCAATTCGATATTGGTTTGAACATAAATCATCACGAAGCATGACGGTCTATCACGAGCAGAAATTCTCGTTGGTATTGTCTCCACTACCAAAAATACCAAGATAAAAGCGACAACGATTAGTGCCGTGTGAGATGGTCGAAGCATGGTTCGATTCGACAAACCCTGCAAACAAGTGAGCGCGGCGGTGAAGTATTTCCGCACGCACATGGCCAAGAAAGACTATCTCTCGCAAGCGGGACAAGTGGAATTGACCTGGGTGGGTGAAGGCGCAAAACAACTCGGGTTGAGCGGGGGTGTCCGTGAAACAGAATTTGCCCGTCTCTGTGCAGGCAGACATCCAGTGACCAATGAAAAATTAACTGCGAGAGAAAATGGACCGGTAAAACGAGTCTGCTACTTCGGTCAAATATCACCGCCAAAAGATGTATCCATTGCCTATCTCGTCGGAGGAGATGAACGAATTGCCGGTTGGTGGAGAGAAGCGATCAACGACACGATAAAAGAAATCGAGGCGGTCACAGCGGTCAGGATCAGGACAGGTACACGAACAAGATGGTTGCCGCCATCGTCACGCACGATGCCAGCCGTGCCCTCGATCCGCAATTGCACACCCATATCGTGCGTCCCGTTTCCTGCATCGAGGACGAGACCCGCCGAAAGGCCGCTGGCAACGCCAAGTATGAGTTGGTCGTCGGGGAACGTCGCTGGCGCGGATCGAAGATTGCGGCCAAGACCGAAATCCCGAGTGTGATTCGGAAACTCAACGACCATGAGGCATTAAAGCTCCAAGTCATCGAAAACGCGCAGCGTGAAGACCCTGATCCGCTGGAAGAGGCCGAGCAGTATGACGGCTTGCTCAAGTCGGGCAAGACTACCGTGGACGAGCTTTGCGCCGAAATCGGCAAGAGTCGCGCCACCATTTACGGGCGCATCAAACTCCTCGGTCTTCCTGAAAAGGTGAAGGAAGCCCTTCGTGTCGGAAAGATCACGCCGCAGGTCGCTCTCCTGATTGCCCGCATTCCCAATTCCAAGGTGGCCGAAGAAGCCGCAACGCGGATTCTTAAGGGCGACCACAGCGGCCAGCCGCTCTCGTTCCGGCAAGTACAAGCGTTCATTGCCGAGGAGTACATGACGCAACTGAAGGGTGCGCCCTTCGACCCGAAGGACAAGACCCTTGACCGTCCTGAACAAAGCCGTGCGGCGAAAGACACGCCAGCCGTATTCAGTCCTTTATGCAAGTGCAGCCAGGCCTATTGTGGTGTCCCTGGAGCCGGGCGATGTCATCACCTTCCGCGAAGCTGGACGCCGCCAAGTTTGGTCGTTGCCCATTGATCGGATGTTTCGTCCCGCGGTACGCGAGAACGCCTAAGCATTACGGCGCGAAAAGAAATCATCTAAACGAAGCTCCTAAACTTTCGTCTTAATCCACGTCCTCATCAAGGGCTTGCCCCTTCGTCAAGAAGTGGCAGGCTCAACTTTGTTTATGAGCAAAGCCAGCGAAAAGCTTAGTAAAATTCGCGCCGAGGTTGGGGCATTGGGCGGCAAAACCGTGACCCCGAAGAAGCGTGCTCATTTGGCATCAATCGCAGCCAAGGGTGGCAAAACGGTAACCGAGAAAAAGCGGGAACATCTTCGCAAGGCTCTCGCCATTCGTTGGGCCAAGGTAAAAAATAAACCCACATAATCTCTGCGTCGGGCCACATCGTTACTTTCTCCCACTTTGTCTCACGACACTTCCAAAGCACCCTAACCGAAAGTCCTTCATCCGTGGCTTAATTGATCCATGGACAAAAACGATGACCAAGGATCGGCGAAGGGCGTTCCAACTCCTCGATTAAGCTATAAAATCAAGGAAGCAGCCCAAATTCTTGGAGTGTCTCCCGTCACGGTCCGGCGAGCCATCGACCGTGGCCTGATCAAACCATGTCGGGCCTTTCGCCACACGCTCATTTCCGCCGAGCAGCTTAAGAAGTTCGTCAATCGCTAATCCTTCTCCGACTCCTTTTCTTTCGTGGCGGGCTCCAAGGTCATCAGCCGAGCCATCTTCTCACTGTGAACCGGTCGTACATGGGAATAAGTGTCGAGAATCAGTTTCCCTCCGTCCTGATGAGCCTGCCATTGAGCAATCACCTTGACGTCCACCCCGCGCTCAATGGCCGTTGTAATGAAATGCCGACGAAGGGAGCGACTGGTATAAGGCAGCAATTTGAGTCGCTCGCAGGCCGCTTCGATGGCTCTTCGGGCATCACGCACGGAAAAGACCTTGGTGCCGACCGGAGGGGGATTCCCTGCGTTGGCAGCGGTGGCGAGAGCCAATCTTTTTTCCAACAGAGGGCGAACTTGCGGATAGATGGGGATTGCAAACCCCTGCTTCGACTTGTGACGAAAGGTCACGAGCTGGCCCTTGTCCAAATTGACATCATCCCAAGTCAACGAAGACGTTTCGGCCTGACCAAGACCCGCAAAACCCATGAACTCCGCCAAGTCGGCAGACTCATCACTGTTGTATAGACCTTGCGCGCGAATGCTTGCGACGATGGCCTGAAACTCATCGAAGGAGGGCGTATGCCGAATGGGTTTGGGCGTCCTGACCTCCTTCACGCCGTCTATTGGGGACACAGCAAGAATACGGTCATCCACGGCAAGCGCCATGATCGCTCGAATGGTTCGCAGATATTTATTGTAACTATGGGCGCCAAATTCAAACGAGGAGAGCCATTTCAAAATCTCAGATTTTTTCAGGTCCCTGGCGCGGACTTCTCCCCACTGTTTCTTGATTAACCCGGAGATCCCCTTTTTCTGCCGGACAGTTCCAGCAGCCTGATGTCTGATCGTCGCAAGATATTTGTCGCACAGCTCACTGACGCTGAGCCGCGCTTGGGCTGGGTCCACGCGGTTCAGGTCTTTGCGGTAATCGCGGAGTTTCCGGCGCGCCTCGGGCAGGCTTTTGGTTTCAAGGCTGCTCTTGAACTGCTTGCCGTTGAGCCTGACCACGGCATAGTAGGTGCCGCTGCTCGGATTCTGATAGAGACATTCCCCCACTCTCCGATATGACGACCCTACAGAGGCAACCCCTTCTTGTTCGAGTAACTTTTCCATGCGCTGATCTTACAGGTTACCATTTCAAGTTACCAATTACATTTATGAATTTATGTTACCATGCAAGTGCCTAATATAAAACAACTAACAATATGCTATTATCATGCATCCTGATCTTGTCGAAGGATCAGCCTCCAGCCAACTTCCGAGTTTATAAATGGAAGTCACTGATAAAATCGATCGTCACCGGAAGCTGATCCTTCGACAAGCTCAGGATGACGGAAGGAAAAGTCATATCCGATAATGAAAACCTTCCGCCGCGTCTGGGTCTATGCCCGCATGTATCCTGGGCTGTGCGCGGCCACGTTTATCTCGGCCATCCTGGCGACGCTGGCGGGACTGGTCTTTCCGCGCGTCACCGGCCTGGTCATTGATAATGTCCTGACTCCGCATCGTACGGATTTGTTGCCGCGGTACGTCATGGTGGTGGTCGCCGCTTTTTTTGCGCAGAACGTGCTAAATGCCCTGCGCATTCGCTTTAACAATACGTTCGAGCAAAAAGTCATCTTCGATCTGCGCCGCGATCTCTACCAGACGCTGCAACGCCTCCCTCTTCGCTGGTACGACCAGCGCGCGACAGGAGACATCATCACCCGGGTCATCGACGACGTGACTGCGATGGAGCGCGTGCTCATCGACGGCGTCGAGCAGGGACTCATCGCCATCCTGCAAATCATCGGCGTCGGCATTTTCCTATTCGGCATGAATGCGCGGCTTGCCATGTGGATGCTGCTTCCGATACCGGTGCTTTTCGCGGGCGTCATCTGGTACACGCTCACCGCCAAGGCGCGATACCGGGAGCAGCGCAAGGCCGCTTCGGCGATGAATTCGCTCCTGCTCGACAACCTCCAGGGTGTCCGCCAGATCAAATCGTATGCGCGGGAAGAGACCGAGCTTGAGCGCTTTTCAACCTCGGCCAAGCTCGTGGGTGAGACGCAACTGGTCATCATGCGGACGTGGTCGTGGTACTCTTCGACGATGGCTTTTTTCGGGGCGCTTGGGAGTGCCATCGTTCTCTATATTGGCGGCCAGGATGTTCTCGCTGGCACGATGGGGGTTGGCGAACTTTTCAGTTTTTTCTTCTTTGTCGCGATGTTTTACGATCCGGTGAAGAGCCTGCATCAGATCAACCAGCTTTATCAGGCAGGCCGTGCCTCGAGCGATCGCGTTGCTGAAATCCTTGATGCCGCTACTGAAAATTATGGCGAATCGACGGACAAGCCCATCATTCGCGCCAAGGGCCAGATCGATTATCGCAACGTGTCCTTTTCGTACCGTTCGGACGTACCTGCTCTTCATGAGATCGCCATTGCCGTGAAACCAGGTCAATGTGTCGCCTTGGTGGGGCCGACGGGCGCGGGCAAGACGACTCTGGTGTCACTTTTGAGTCGCTTCTACGAGGCAACGGGCGGAGAAATTCTGCTCGATGGTCGCGATATTTCTAAAATCTCTTTGCGCGAATTACGCGAGCAAATCGGGGTGGTTTCGCAGGAGACCTTTCTTTTCAACGGCACGATCCTCGACAACCTCCGCTTCGGTCGGCCCGATGCCACGCGCGCAGAAATCGAGGAGATGGCGAAGGCGGCCTGCGTGCATGAATTCGTGGCGGGCCTGCCGGAAGGCTACGACACCCATGTCGGGGAGCGAGGGGTAAAACTTTCCGTGGGCGAAAAACAGCGTATCTCGATCGCGCGGGCGCTATTGAAAAATCCGCCGGTACTCGTCCTCGATGAGGCAACCGCCAGTGTCGATACCGCTACGGAGCAACTGATCCAGCAGGCGCTCCAGCGGTTATTGGCAGGCCGCACTTCGTTTGTTATCGCGCACCGGCTCTCCACTGTTCGCCATGCCGACTTGATTCTCGTGTTGCAGAAGGGCCGGATTGTCGAACGTGGGACGCATTCCGAACTGCTCGCGCTCAATGGTCTCTACGCAAAACTTTGCCATGCCCAGCATACCGACCGATTTTCGGAGGCCGATGTCGAGGCCGTCATGGCTGATCTATCTCCGTAATTGAATCCATACCCGCATTTGCAGGGAGCCGCCTTTTCCGATAGGCTAACGGCGATATGGACCATCCGATGAAGAGTATCGTGGACGAGTTGCTCGAGTCGTACGCACGTTGCGGCGGCATCAAGCATATCGACGGGAGCAGCCTGCCGTCGAAGATGGCGGTCGCGTCGCTCACCCAGGATTTACTTCACATCATTTTTCCGAGCTTCATTTCAGAGCATCAGATTTCGAAGCAGGATTTGCCACACGAAACCGCACTTCAGGTCAGCAGCCTGCATAAGCGGCTCAAGCGCAAGATCACGAAGAGCCTTGTCATGCATCCCATTTCCGGACAGGACGCCGAAAGCCTCGCGGTGGCCTTTTTGCGAAAACTGCCGGACGTGCGTTGCCTGATCCAGACTGACGTCGAGGCCGCTTTTCAGGGCGATCCCGCCGCGGCCAGCCAGGAAGAAGTTGTTCTCGCCTATCCCGGCGTCGAGGCGATTGCGGTCTTTCGCATGGCCCATATTCTGCACGAATTGGGCGTGGCTTTTTTACCCCGAATGATGACCGAATGGGCGCATGGCCGTACCGGCATCGACTTGCATCCCGGCGCCGAGATCGGTTCCCATTTCTTCATCGATCACGGGACTGGCGTGGTCATTGGCAGCACGACTAAAATTGGCCAGCGTGTACGTTTGTACCAGGGAGTTGGTTTGGTGGCGCGTAGCCTGGCCAAGCTGGTTGAGCGTGATGAAAAAGGCCAGGCCCTCGGCGGCAAACGACATCCGACGATTGGCGACGATGTGACCATCTACGCCAACGCGACGATTGTCGGCGGCGACACGGTCATTGGTGATCGATGCATCATTGGCGGCAATGTCTGGCTGACCCGATCCATCCCGGAGGATTCGATAGCGCTTTTTGAGGCCCAACAGGTGAGCATCCATCCGCGCCAGCGCATGGGAGGAGATTGGGTCATTTGAGCCACCAGCGGAGCCATGGTATGCAGCGCTTTTATCTGGATGACAACGCGACGACCAACCTTGATCCTCGGGTGCGCGAGGTCATGGAGCCTATTCTCTCCGGGCATCTTGGAAATCCATCGAGTCTTCATGCCGAGGGACGGCGTGCACGGGGAGAGATCGATGTGGCGCGGGATTCAATTGCCGCTTGGTTGAGGGCGAAGCCTTCGGAAATCATTTTTACCAGTGGCGGAACGGAAAGTTGCAACCTTGCCGTACAGGGCCTCGCCCGCGCGAATGCGGGCAGGGGACGGCATCTGATCACCGCGAAGACGGAGCATCATGCGGTGCTTCATGCTTTCCATGCGCTGGAAAGATCCGGGGATTTCGAAGTCGCCTACCTCGACGTGAAACCTGATGGAATCATAGATCTGGACGATCTTGCTCGTGCGATCAGGCCGGACACGATTCTGGTCTCGATTATGAGCGCCAATAACGAGACGGGTGTTCGCCAACCCATGTGCGAGATTGGCGAAATTTGTGCGCGCAATGGCGTTTTTTTCCATACGGATGCAATTCAAAGCGCGGGCAAGGAAACGCTTGATCTAAAAAAATGGCAGGTCAGTGCCGCCAGTCTGGCCGCGCACAAGATTCACGGTCCGCTTGGCGCCGGATTGCTCTGGCTTAAAGCGGGAATTCCGCTCGCGCGGTTGATGGAGGGAGGCTCGCACGAAAATGAGCGGCGTCCCGGTACTGAGAACGCTCCGGCGATTGCTGGTTTTGCGGAAGCGATTCAGCTTTTTGGGAATGTCGATCCAGACGAATCATCGCGTCAATTTCGTTGGATTGAACGGTTATGGCAGGAATTGAATTCGCTTGGGGGAGTGCGACGTAATGGTCATCCTCGCGAGCGTTTGGCCAACACGCTTAATGTCAGTTTCCTTGGCCTGCATGGGGAAGACCTGCTCATCGCGCTTGATTTGGCCGGGCTCTCGGTTTCCAGCGGATCGGCTTGCCTGGTCGGTTCCGTTCAGGCGTCGCATGTGCTCGCGGCCATGGGCGTTCCCGACGAGTGGGCGTCCGCGACGGTCCGCTTTTCCATCGGGTCGCAGATTCGCGATGAGGATATCGATGAAATCGCGCGCCGTGTCCACCAAGTGGTGAATCATCAACGCGCGCTTCGCGGATGGAAGCCCGATCAAGTTTTGTCGACAAACATGGAGCGATCCATTCAACCGGAGATAGAAATATGTCACACCGTGCCGTAAAGAAATTAAAAGTTGGCATTATCGGCGCGGGCGGAATTGTCCGTCAGCGTCATCTGCCCGGTCTGCTGGCGTTGCCGAATGTCCAAGTGGCTGCGGTTTGCAATGCTCGCGTGGAAACGGCCGAGAGCATCGCCAAAGAGTTTCACATTCCCGATGTCATGGACGATTGGGCCGAGATGCTCGACCGCCGGGACCTCGATATTATCTGGATTGGAACGCCTCCCCATTTGCACGCGCCGATCACGATTTCGGCTCTCGAAGCCGGCAAGCACGTTTTCTGTCAGGCGCGCATGGCGATGAATCTGCGCGAGGGGAGGGAGATGCTCACGGCAGCCCAGGCGCGCCCGCAACTTGTCACCATGCTCTGTCCGCCACCGCACGGCATGAAGGGAGGCAAGTTTTTCCAGAAACTGCTCCATGACGGTTATGCGGGTGAACTTTGGCATTTTCGACTGACGGCGGTGAACGGCGTATTTTCCGATCCACTTGCTCCCGCTCATTGGCGTCAACGCACGGAACTCAGTGGCCATAATGTCCTGACCGTGGGAATTTTTGCCGAGGTCTTGCAAAAGTGGATCGGCACTCCGCGCCGTCTGCATGCGCAGATGAAGGTCTCCGTGCCCAAGCGTGAGGGCTATGTGGTGCATGTGCCCGATGTGGTCCAGGTATTTGGCCAGTGGCCCAATGGTCTGGCTGGAAGCCTTGAATGGAGCGGAGTCGCGCAATTTGCGCCTGATGAAATGCTTACCATCTATGGCCGTGATGGCACGCTGGTCTACAATTTTACGAAGGATGAGATTCTCGGTGCGCGTAGAGGCGAAAAGGAACTGCGCCGGTTGGCCATTCCTCCGGAATTGGAAACAGCTTGGACGGTCGAAAAAGATTTCATCGATGCGGTGGTGAACGGCGGACGGCCCGAGCCTAGCTTTGAAACCGGCGTCCAATATCTTGAGTTCACGGAAGCGGTTAATCTCAGTGCCCGAGGCGGTCATGCGGTCGAATTGCCGCTGCCGTAAAGCATCCATTTCCATTTAAATGATACCTCATTGCGACGCCCTTTTTCTTAAGTACTTTGATCCTTGGTATACTCCGGCGGACCGTAAGAGGCGCGGCTTCCGGGCGACTCGTCCAGATTTAATGCAGAACAAGTATTTTATGGGAAAGAACTCGGCAGAAAGCAGCTTCCTGACACCGGCTAAACAGTTGGAAGTGGGGCAACGTCTTGAGACGATGCTCGGCGATGCTCGCAATGACTGGTCGAGCTACCTTTATCTTACAGGTGAACCCGACCTTCGGTGGATCGCAACATTTGACGAATATCACGATCGTGACCAAATACAGGCACTTGTTGACCGTTCCGACCCCAAAAATTTCTCCAGCGATTATGTCGTCACTTGTTGTGAATTTGGTGCGGTTTTAGGACAGGTGTTGATCTCCCTGCAACCTAAGCTGCAATGGCACTATGAGTGGCCTTATTGGGAATCGGCTTTGTTCGATCCCAGAAGTGGAAGTCTTATTCCTCCGTTTCATTGGGCCGTGAAAAAAATGAGCGAATATGGGGTAGATGATGGCTTTGCGGCAAAAATCGAGGCCTGCCTGCAAATTTTGGAAAAGAAAGCATTATAATGATGGCCAGACTGAACTGATCCTTCGACAGGCTCAGGATGACGGATATTCTAAACAAGTCGCTGACGCGACCCTGGGGACCTCCAACTTCAACGTTTGCGTCCGGGAGGGTTTTCGCCTAACATCCGGGCCATGGCTTTTATCCTTAACTTCACAGGCAAGGTATGAGCACGTCATCGCTTCGCGCCGAACTGCAACAGGCTCCCGAGCTTTTCGAAAACGTCCTGGCCCGTTTTTTTCAGGAAAACACGGAACGCTACGCCTACGGGGACTTGTTCGAGCCCCTTTATCTCGACATCACGGAATTTGTGGCCCGGCGCGGCAAGCGCATTCGTCCCATGCTGATGCTTGCTTCCTATCGCGTTTTTGGCGGTGACCGCTCGTTCGATAATCACTCGCTTCTGCGGGCCGCACTTTCCCTGGAACTGCTCCATTCCTTTATCCTGATTCATGACGACGTTATCGATCAGTCGGAACGCCGCCGCCGCTTGCCGACTTTCCACAAATTGGTGGAGGAGCGTCTCGGTAAGATCGAGGATGCGGCTCGCGTCGGCGAAAATGTAGCCGTGGTCGTGGGCGATATTCTCTTCGCTATGGCCGTGGATACCCTTCGCTCCACCGATTTTGCACCGCCCTTGCGCGATGCGGCCCTTTCCCATTTTCTGCGTTATATCTCCGATACGGGAGCTGGAGAGGTTTACGATATCCTGCTCGGCACCCGCGACATTGCGCGCGTGCAGGAAGCAGACATCATGCGGATGTACACGCTCAAGACGACGCGATACACGTTCGAGGCGCCACTGGTCCTCGGTGCGTTGCTGGCCGGAATGGACGACGATCATCTGCGCGAGCTGGCCGAATTGATCGAGCCGGTCGGACTGGCCTTTCAAATCCAGAACGATTTGATTGAGTATCACCAATTCAAAGGCGTCGATCGGTTGCGCCAGACCGACATTCTGGAAGGCAAGAAAACGCTTCTGCTGCGGGTCGCCTACGACCAGCTCGTCGATGTGGATCGGAGTTTTCTCCAGCTTTGCCTGAGTACCCGCACCTCCAATGATGCCTCGGTCAGCAAGATCGAGCAGCTCATCGACAAATCGGGCGCTGTCGCTCTTTTGAGCCAGCGGATGGAAGATCTCTTCCAAAAAGCGGAAACTGCGCTGGAAAATTCATCGTTCACTCCGGAGCAACGCGATGGTTTGCGCGAGGCTTTTGCGCTGGTGCGTCAGCAAACGCAGTATACGGGCACACAGTAGTTATTCCAGTTTTGTGGGAACCGGCATGTGCGTGCAATTTACTCATTAACATTCAAACATTTGATGTCTGCCGCTTTATGAAGCGCCCGCTTAAACCAGAAGAGCTTCCACAGGTTGAAGGCAGGCCATACCTTTTGCGGTGAGTTCTCTTTCTCTGCCTGTAGTGAGTTAACTGTCGACTGCAATTGCTCGCTCCGTGCCCGTTCCAGTCGTAAGAGATTTTCCAATTCTTCATTCTTTTCAAGCTGGGCGCGAATCGTCGTCAGACGTTCTTTTTCCTGATGATGGTTGCCGATGCTGGCAGCTGCCGCCAATTCTTGTAAGTCCCACAGGTGCAGGGGACCAATCTTTCCGGCCGCAAACACCAATAAATCGAGCATTTGTTTTTCACGATTTAAGCGAGTGGTTTCATCAGAATCGTCCGGCACGCTTTCTCTTTTGGCAGGCATCAGTCCTTGCTCGACGGCTTCGGCGTAACATGACTCAAAGAATCTCAATGCCGTATCGTCATAAACTTGGTTGGCACGCAGATTAAATTCATAGAACGAAAGGAATGGCTCCGGACGGAAGTCCCCGCTGGTTGCCTTTCCCCTGGTTATTTTTCGGAAAAATTCCTCTTTTGATTTCGTCCAGAAGTGAAAAATAACAATTTCAGAATCATCTCCGTCCGGATTGGACCACTCTTTGACCGATCTCCCCTTGGCGTCTCGAATGGCCCCTCGCCGCTTCGTGGGATAATGGGGATGGCTGTACTCGTCCACACTATCCAAGCGGACAATACATTTGACGCACTCATCAAGGGCTGCCGAACGCCGGACGAATCTTTGTAGCACTCCTCCAGATCCGACTGATTCCCTAAAGTTGCTGCCAAACATGGACCAGTTGATGGCCACGCCAGCCTCGATATTTTTGCTCTCTAAAAACGGATTTATATATCGCGACGTTTTAAGCACGATAAATTCATCGCCATCAATGAAGGCCGCGAAGGTGAAGTCCTTTTTGTTTGTTTCCAGAAAATGATTGTAGCTTGAGTTTTGCTGGCCCTTGCCGGGAAAGTGCCTCACGCAAACCCGGCCCTGATGCGCGCCATGAAAGTAGCGTAAGCAATTATCGTCGGAATTGTCGTAAATGTAGATTGCGTTAAACCCGAGCAGGAGATGATACGCAATCCATTCGACAATATAATCCTCTTCTTTTAATGCGACGCAGCATATTGCAGAAGTGACGTTGGAAGCTTTCATAAGAATGGAGGACGAACTAGAAGGTCGAAGTTCATGTCATCGAAGGCAGGTCGATCGTTTCTTTCATCATCCACATTTGTTGGCCATTGAGCCAGTCAAACGTGTCTTTGCCGCTGTCTCGGAGAATGCTACAGTTCGTCGAGATGCCTGACGTTTTGCCCTGTAATACTCCATCAACGCCTGTGCCCAATGGCGGAATAGGAGCGAAAGACAGTCCTCTTGTCTCCTCTCAAAAAGCTTGTCGGCAGATGACCCGGCAACATGCCACGACTTTCTATTTCGCGTCTCATGTCCTGCCCGCACAAAAGCGAAAGGATGCTTATGCCGTTTATGCCTTTTGCCGCTACGTTGACGATCAAATCGATTTTGCGCCGGACGAGACTGCCCGCCTTCGGGCACTGGCAGACCTGGAGCATATTCTTCATGCGGCCTATGGAACGGAAAGTCCGGAAGGTCTCGCTCATGCGCTGCCGTGGCTGCCAGCCTTTCATGAAACGATCCGCCGTCGCGCCATTCCGGTAAATTATTTTCAGGATTTACTGGCGGGGGTCGAAATGGACCGAGGCCAGGTGCGGATCAGAAACTGGGACGAGTTGGAGAAGTACTGCTACCATGTGGCGTCCGTGGTGGGGCTGATCATGGTACATGTGTTGACCGAGCCGGCGCCCGAGTTGCTAAAACCGGCACGCGATCTCGGCACCGCCATGCAACTCACCAATATCCTTCGCGACATTCAGGAGGACTGGCTGCGGGACCGGCTCTATCTGCCACAGGATGAGCTCGAAAAATTTGGCCTGACGACGGACGATATTGCCGCGCAACAGACGACCGAATCCTTTCGCGCCGTGATGCGGTTTCAGATTGCCCGCGCCCGCGACTATTACGGTTATGCGGAGCATGGCATTGCGGCGTTGCCCAATGACGGATCCCGCTTTTGTGCCCGTTTGATGAGTACGGTTTACGGTGCGATTCTGAGTGAAATTGAGCGGGCCGATTACCAAGTTTATCGAGGTCGCGTGCGGGTCGCTTTGTCGCGCAAGCTCTGGCTTGCTTTCAAAGCATGGCTCGGAGCAAGGTAAGCTGGATAATATTCAGTCCTCTGTAGGATCTAACGCGGCCTTGCCCAAGATTGAAAATGCGCCCTAACTTAAGCCTGTGATTGCAGCCAATAAGAACGACATCCTCGATTCGTTTCTTTTCATCTACTTTAGATGGTTGGTTCGCCGCGCCTTTCACACGGTAGCGGGCCGCGGATTGGAACGATTGCGCCAACTGCCCGAAGACCGCCCCGTTCTCCTCTTTTGCAACCACACCAACTGGTGGGATGGCCTCATAGTTTACATCCTTACGCGCCAGATGCCGAACAAGGCAGTCTACTGCATGATGGAGGAAAAGCAGCTTAAGCATTATCGCTTCTTCACCTGGCTGGGCGCGTTTTCAGTTGACCTGAGCAGTCCGCTTCGTTCGGCGGCCTCACTTCGCTACGCCCAGCGGTTGCTGCAAAAAAAGGAGACGGCCATCTGGATCTTTCCCCAAGGCAAACTGTGCCGGCAAAACGAACCGGTGGAGATCAAGCCGGGAACCGATTATCTGGCCACGAATACCGCCCATGCGATCCTCGTGCCTGTGGCTCTGCGGTATGATTTTTTTCGGGAAGACCGGCCGAATGTGCTCATTGAAATCGGCCAACCTTTTCCAGCGATTGAACTGACGGAAGGCCGCATCGCGCGGGAGTGCAACGAGATTTTCGAGAGGGTCAGTCAAGCCGCCCAGAACCAAGACCTGACCGGCTTCACCGCTCTGTTTCCGCCCCGCTGGACGATCAACAAGCGGTGGGAATGGATCAAGCGTGCCCTGACCGGTCGATTACGGGAATTCAGTCCAACGAATTAACTACGGCTGCGAAAGCGGCTTTTTCTTCGGCGAGTCTCCATTGACGTCCACATCGGGTGTCAGGCGGATGACTTTGTTCGATTTCAGCACTGCGTTTTCAGGCGGTGCCGGGACTGTCGGGCCACCCCAGAACACACGCCACGGCGTCGCCGCCAGGGTTGCGGTGAGGGCCTTGGCGTTGGAACTGACTACCTTGAGGTTGTCCGTCGAGACACGCAGATTGGCCAGCATTTCGGTGATCCGTTCGCGGCTTTCCGGGGTGTTGAGATTGGCGATTACGCTGTCGCCATCCTGAAGGAACTTGTCCGCATGATCGATCAAAGGCGGCAGCGTGGTTTCCATCTTGCCACTCAGAGTATCAAGGCGCTTCAGCACCGGTTGGACTTCAGTGACCAGCGTTTTGACTTGGGTGAGCGCTTCGCCAGCCGGCTGAACAAGGTCGGTCAGATCATAACCTTGCGATCCCTGGATCACGTCGCCGTCCACGAGCAACTTGCTATCATGATTCGGACCGGGAGTCAGAAGGACGTATTTGGCCGAGATGCCCAGGCCATCCTGCTTGAGAGTTGCAGTGACATCGCTGCCAATTTCAATGTCCTTGTTGATTTCCACCACGATTTGCACGCAATTGTACTTCTCGGTGAGGGGATCTTGGGTTTCGTCCTTGCGCGGGATGAGCCTGACTTCCTTGACGCGTCCAGCAGGTGCGCCGGCATATTTGACTTCGCTATTGGGGGAAATGCCGGTGGCGCTGGGAAAATTAAGGACAAGCAGGTAACCCGTGTTTCCAAAGGACCATTTGCCGATGGCCAGGCTCAACGAGGCTGCCATCAGAAGGGCGGCGATCACGGTGGTTACGGCGATGGTGGCATTGAATCGGTTTTCTTTCATGGCGGGTTCCTCAGTTTAAGACTGCATCAAACGTTTGAGATAGTCATCTTTTGAAAGTTTCAGCGGGATCGGTCCATCGGCGTAGCCATTGATGAACTGTTGGAGAATGGGGTTTGGATTGTTTTTGATTTCTTCCGGCGTTCCGGTGGCGACGACGTGCCCCTCGAAGAGGAAAACCATCTGGGTCGCAATTCGGAACGCGCTGGTCATGTCGTGGGTCACCACAATCGCGGACATGCCCAGCTTCCGCGTCAAGTCGACCGTCAGCGTGTCGATGACGGAGGTCATGACCGGATCGAGGCCGGAGGTCGGTTCGTCGCAAAAAAGGAGATCGGGATCGAGCGCCAACGCCCGCGCCATGGCGACCCGCTTCTTCATGCCGCCGGAGATTTGCGCCGGTTTCAAGTTCTCAAAGCCGGTTAGGCCGACCAATTCGAGCTTCAGCTTCACGACAAGATCGGCAATGTGGGGGGCAACGTCGCTCGATTCGAGAATGGGCAACGCGACGTTTTCGCCCACGGTCATCGAGTTGAAAAGCGCTCCAGTCTGGAAGAGCATGCCGAAGCGTTTGCGGACCTTGGAAAATTCCTCGTCATCAAGCTTGGTGGTTTCCGTGCCGTCGATGTAAATCTCTCCCGAATCCGGCTTCAGCGAGCCGATGATATGCCGCAAAAGCGTGCTTTTGCCGCAGCCGCTGCCGCCCATGATGGTGAGAATTTCGCCGTGCTTGAGCTGGAAATTGACGTCCGCAAGAATCTTGCGCGGGCCGAAGCTGCGGGTCAGGCCGCGAACTTCCACCGCATAGGGACTCTTGTGTTTCGACTCGCTCATATGAAATAAATCAAGGTGGTGAGAAGCGCATCCATGGCCAGCATGGCGGTGAGGGACGTCACGACTGCCTGGGTCGTGGCCTTGCCGACCCCTTCGGCTCCGCCTTCCACCCGAGTGCCGTAAAAGCAGCAGACCGTCCCGACCACTCCGCCGAACATCAACGCCTTGAGGAGGCCGGTCCATAGGTCCTTTTGCTCAACGGCGGCGGCGGCATTATGGACGTAAAAAATCGGGTCCAAGTGAAGGCTGGTCACGCTGATCAGCCAACCCGCAAAAAGGCCGACGCCTTCGCCCAGCACGGTGAGGACCGGCATCATAAGGACCATGGCCAGCAAACGGGGCACGACGAGATATTTGACCGGGTCGATGCCCATGACGTCGAGAGCTTCGATTTCCTCTTCCACCTTCATCGTGCCGAGTTCCGCCGTGATGGCCGAGCCGGAGCGTCCGATGACGATGACCGCCGTGATCAGCGGGCCGATTTCCCGTAGAATGGAAAAAGTAACGAGGGCTGCGACGAGGTCGGTCGCACCCAATTTTTCAAATTGTCCCGCGCCCTGCATGGCCAGCACGATGCCGAGAAGGAAATTCGCCAGTGCAACGGTCGGCATCGAGGCCACACCCACGCCGACCATTTGCTTGAACAGCGCGGAGAGTCGCCAGCCTCGCTGACCGAAAAGCGGTGCGAAGATGCTGGTGAAGGCCTGAAGAGAGAGTTGCGCGTACGCGAGCAGCATGCGTCTTCCCTCTCGTCTTTAGGCCTTAAGCGCGGCCAGCGCAGAGGGGATATCGGGATGCAGGGAAAAAATCTGTTCCAACCGCACGATTTCAAAGACGTTCTTTACCCGAGGGCTGAGCGAGGCCAAGGCCAGCTTGCCACCGAAGCCCTGCACGGCCTGGAAATACTCGATGAGCGTGGCGAGGCCGGAGGAATCGATATAGGTCACCTGCGCAAAATCGAGCAGCAGGCGCGGTGTCTTCTGTGACGACTTGGGTTTCAGGAACGCTCGCAGCTTGGGCGAACTTTCCAGGTCAATATCCCCAACAATCGAAACGATTGGGATGTCGTCCTCGGTACGTTCGTTAATTTGCATCCCTATAGAGGTAACAAGGTTGCAGACGGAAGAAAGCCAAATTTTTGATTATTTCACGTTGTTTAAACAGGTTTTGGGGAAAAGGCACGGCTATCTTAAGATTCTGGGCTCTTCCTGCCCCATTTAGAGATAGCTGCAAAAGTCGTTCTTCAAGAAATCCGTCATCTTGAGCCTGTCGAAAGATCAGTTCCCCACTCTAAGAAAAGGCAGACTGAACTGATCCTTCGACAGGCTCAGGATGACAAAATCCTAAAAGGAGACTTTCGCAGGTCTCCATTCAAACCGGTTTGCCCTCGTTTAATTCGAGGCGCCGACTGAGGTAACGCTCCGCCCGCATGATGGCGCGGAATTTAATGAGGTCCTCCTCCATGGAGCCGCTTAAAATCGTGTATTTGTAGAGGGGCCACAACTTCGATTCCTCTCGCCCGGTCAACAGTCGCTGCTGCACCTGTTCCTCGGTTTCGGTGCCGCGCTTGCGCAGCCGCTTTTCGAGTTCTTCCAACGTGGGTGGCATGATGAAGACATCAACGAGCGAGTCGCGCACCATGGCATCGTCGGTCTTGCGGATCGACATCGCGCCTTGCACATCGATATCGAGCAGGACGTCGGTGCCTTGCGCCAGCGCCTCCTTCACCGTCGATTTAAGCGTGCCGTAGTAATTGCCGTGGACGAGCGCGTATTCGAGCATCTCGCCATTGTGGGCGCGGCTGAGGAAATTCTCCTTGAGAAGGAAATGATAATCGGTGCCATCGACCTCGCCCGAGCGGGGCGGGCGCGTGGTGCAGGAAACGGAATAGATGAAGTCCGGCGTGGCCCGCAGGTTTTCGCAGAGCGTAGTCTTGCCGGTGCCGGACGGAGCGGAGATGACGAAGAGGATGCCCTGGCGACGAAAGACGGGTGGGTTCATTCGATATTCTGAACCTGTTCCCGCAATTTTTCCAACTCTGTTTTCATGCCCACGACGATCTGGCTGATGGCCAGAAAATTGGCCTTGTTGCCGATGGTGTTGGTTTCGCGGAACAACTCCTGGAGCAGGAAGTCGAGGGTGCGGCCCACCGGTTCATCCTTGCCGAGGTGGCCGAAGAACTGGTCGAGGTGGCTGCGCAGGCGGGTCAGTTCCTCGGAGATATCGCTGCGATCGGCAAAGAAGACGATCTCCTTGAGAAGCCGTTCGTCCGATGCCTCGATTTCCAGTCCGGCCTTGGCGGCGCGCTCAAGCAGCAGACCTCGATGATGTTCCATGACTTTTGGGGCCAGGACGCTGATCGTCTTCACGTTTCGTTGGATCGATAAAATCCGTTTGCGCAGATCGGCGGAGAGGGCTTCTCCCTCCTTTTTTCGCATTTTGACGAATTGCTCCAGCGCCGCCTTGAGCGCTTTTTGCAGGGCGGGCCATGCGACCTCTGTCTCGATCTCCGCTGTGTCCGAATCGAGCACGCCCGGCCCGCGCAAGACTTGGTCGAGCGTAATTTCGCCATCAAGCTTGAGTGTCTTGCGCAAGACTTCAAGGTGACTGCGATAAGCCTTGGCCGCCGCGATGTTGATCGCGCTCTGCCCTTTCCCTTTGGTGTGCAGGCCCACCGCCACGGTCAGTCGCCCGCGCGAAATATGGGCGTTGATCTCGTCCCGCACGCGCGGTTCCAGCTCGAGCAACGCCCGCGGCAACGACAGTGCAATCTCCGCCTGCTTGCGATTGACCGAACTCAGTTCCACGGCGATCTGCCGTCCATCAAAGTTGGCCGTGCCCCGGCCATAACCAGTCATGCTGCGCATCGGGCTATTCTTGACGGAATTAACGGAATTCCAACCAAATTAACGGAAGATGAAAATTCTATCATCCCAAGCCTGTTAGAATCCTTGGAAGTATTCTTGAGCAAAGGACCCCCGAGTTTTCTTGGCTGCCTCTAAAAAAGTTGGTCTGCATTTTTGGTACGATGCAATTTTTGGAAGATGTTCCAAGAAGCAACAGTGAACGCATGTCATCAAATCATCACTCGCAGTTTTTCCGCGAGGTTGATCCAAGCACCAGTCTGCATAAACAAGAATGCGGTGAGCTAAATCGACGTTTTCATCGCGGCATATATCCTCAAAATGGAGCTGTAATTCTATCCAATACGCATAAGGATTTTCGGCCTCTTGCAACGTAGACCGAAATTCAGGCAACTGCTCAAAGGCTTGATGACGCCATGCGGCCATATAGGTTTGATAAGATAAAAATTCCGTTAATTTGGCCGGAATTCCGTTAATTCCGTCAAAATTCAGAGCCCCAACATCTGCGCGACCTGCTGTACGTCCTTGTCGCCGCGACCGGAGAGACAGATGATGATTGTCTGGTCGGGACGCAAAGTGGGCGCGAGCTTGATGGCTTCGGCGACGGCATGTGCGCTTTCCAGGGCGGGAATGATTCCTTCAGTCTCGCTGAGGAAGCGAAAGGCCTTCAACGCTTCGTCGTCGGTGCAGAAGGTGTATTCGACGCGGCCTTCATCGCGCAGGTAGGCGTGTTCCGGTCCGATGGCGGCGTAGTCGAGTCCAGCGGAGATCGAATGCGTATTCATAATCTGACCGTCACTGTCCTGGAGAAGGAAAGTCCTCGCCCCCTGTAGCACGCCCAACGCCCCACCTTGGAACCGCGCCGCATGCTGGCCGGGTTTGATGCCGTGCCCGCCCGCCTCGACGCCGATACAGCGGACGCGCTTGTCTTCGAGGAACGGATAGAAAAGGCCGATAGCATTGCTGCCGCCACCGACGCAGGCGAGCAGCACATCGGGCAGGTGTTCTTCGCGTTCAAGAATCTGGCGGCGGGCCTCGTCGCCGATGACTCGGTGAAAATCCCGCACCATCATTGGGTAGGGATGCGAGCCGAGGGCCGAGCCGAGAATGTAATGGGTCGTGCGGACATTGGTCACCCAATCGCGCATCGCCTCGTTGACCGCTTCCTTGAGCGTCTTTTGCCCAGCGGTGACCGGCACCACTTTCGCCCCGAGCAGGCGCATCCGGGTCACGTTAAGCGATTGCCGCTCCATATCGACCGCGCCCATGTAGACGACGCATTCCAGGCCGAATCGGGCCGCGACGGTGGCCGTGGCCACGCCATGCTGGCCCGCGCCGGTCTCGGCGATGATTCGCTTTTTTCCCATCCGTCGTGCCAGCAAAACCTGGCCGAGGGCGTTATTGATTTTATGCGCGCCCGTGTGGAGCAGGTCTTCGCGCTTGAGATAAATCTTCGCGCCACCGAGCCGCTCGGTCATTCGCTCCGCGCGATAAAGCGGGGTGGGACGGCCCGCGTATTCCTCCAGCAAAAATTTCAGTTCGTTGCGAAACGCCTTGTCGGCCTTGGCCTTCTCATATTCCTGCGTCAACTCGTGCAGGGGCGCCATGAGCGTCTCGGGCACGAACATGCCACCGTAAGGGCCGTAATGGCCTGTTGCGTCGGGAACCTGAGTCAGAAGCTTTTGCATATCTGGATGAAGTCGCGCAGCTTGGCGTGGTCTTTCTTCCCGGGGGAAGCCTCGACTCCGCTGCTGACATCGACGGCATAAGGATGCACCATTTCCACTGCTTTCGCAACATTCTCGGGGGCCAGGCCGCCCGAGAGGATCAGCGGCTTGCGTATCCGTTTTTTGAATTCGACGGCCAGGTTCCAGTCGAAAATCCTGCCGGTTCCGCCATGATCCTTCGAGGGTGTATCGAGCATGAAGGCGGAGACAAAATAGGTCTCCGGCGTCATGGTCGTCTGGTCCGCTGGAAAGACCTTGATGACGGGCAGGTACTTGCCGACCGCCTTGACGTGTACCGGCGATTCCTGCCCATGCAACTGCGCCAGATTGAAAGTCTTGAGTTGCTTCCTCCAACCGAGATTGGTGAATTCCCGCATTGCGTTAACTGTTACCGCCACGGTCTGCACAAAGGGCGGCAGCGTCTCAATGATGCGGATGGCGGCTTCGATGGAAATGAACCGTTTGCTTTTATCGTAGAGAATAAATCCCAACGCATCGGCGCCCGCCGCGATGGCGGCTTCCGCGTCCTCCCGATTCGTGATCCCACAAATTTTAACGCGCAGAGGCATAAATAAAAATAGCCGTTGTCCTGATGTTGTCGAACGGGCGACCTGCCTTACATGCTGAACCGATGCCCGAGATAAATCTCGCGCGCGATGGGATCGTTGAGGATGAATTCGCGGGTGCCTTCGGAGAGGACGCGGCCATCGTTGATGATATAGGCGCGATCAACGGAGGAGAGAGTTTCGCGGACGCTGTGGTCGGTGAGAAGCACGCCGATGCCCTTGTTCTTGAGTTTCTGGATGATTTCCTGGATGTCGTGCACCGCCATCGGATCGACGCCGGCAAACGGTTCGTCCAGGAGGAGAAGGGTAGGGGAGGTGACCAGCGCGCGCGCAATGGTGACGCGGCGCTTTTCTCCGCCCGAGAGCGTGATGGCGACGTTCTCGCGCACATGCTCGAGATGGAAGTCCGCGAGCAATTCGTCGCAGCGGGCATCACGTTCCTCCTCGGTGAGGGGCAGCGTTTCGAGGATGGCGAGCAGGTTTTCCTCGACCGTCAGCTTGCGGAAAATCGATTCTTCCTGCGGCAAATAGCCGATGCCGCGCCGGGCGCGTCGATACATCGGCATACGCGTGACATCTTCATCGCCCATATAGACATCGCCTTCCGTGGGCGTGACCAGGCCGACGATCATGTAAAACGTGGTCGTTTTCCCCGCGCCGTTTTTGCCGAGCAATCCAACGACTTCGCCGGGGCCGACGTGAATATCGACACCATTCACCACGCGCCGACCTCCGTATTGCTTGACCAGTCCGCGAGTCCGAATGAGATACGAAGTCGAATCCGGCGTGGGAGTGGAAAGTTCGGGTGAATCATTTGAAATCACCTCAACGATCGGCAATGTAGGCGGTTCGACGCGCCGCGTCTTTCTTTTGGCGGAAGCCGGAGACTCGACCATTTTTTGTTCCGTGGGAGTCGTTTTGGCCGCCCGTAGAATGGAAGCGATTTCGTCGGCGCCTTTGGGCTCGGTTACAGTCTCTTCCTTGGATGGGGTTTCCTCTCCGGATAGAAACGAGAAGGGTGCGAATGAGTCGGAGTTGCTTTCGTCAGAAGGAGTCTTCCCCTCGCCGGTATCTGACGATGGTGCGGGGATTTGAGGATCGGCAAGGAACCCGGAGGTTGAAGACTCGATATCGGAAGAATGGGTCGAAGATTTATTCACGGAGGGAAGCGGGGGAGGAGTGGCCCGGCGAGCGCCCGGTAGCGATGTGCCGCCATCGGTCTGGCGGGCTATTTCATCCGCGGGCGATTCAGGTCGGGGATCCCGCAACGATTTGGGCTTGGGTAAGCGGTGTTTCATGCCTCATTTATCGGGGAGAGGGGCAGGAGCGGGAGCAGGTGTGCTGGAGCCGATGCCGCCATTGACCAGGATGGTTTTTGTCTTTCCTTCGGTGGTCATCGATTGAGTGGCCCGATAAATGGTGATTTTCGTGGCGGAGAGTTGATTCTTGTTATCGACAATCACCGGTTGATCGGTCAGGACAAACTTGTCGTCTACACTATAGTAATCGACCTGGCCGGAATGGGTGACGCGCCCCGGTTGGTTGATCACCACATTACCCGTCGCGATGATATGGTCCACCTTGCCCTCCTTGTTGAACAGGACTTTCATTTCGTCGCAGGTGAGATTGAAATTGGTGCCCACGACCATCACGTTACCGTTAAAAACCGACGTATGGTTCAACTGGTCCGAATGCAATTCATCCGAGGTAATCACCGTGCTGCCGGCTGGCGGCGTATCCATGCTGGATGCATCGGCCGTCTGTGCCTGTGATGCGAGAGTCCAGGCCAGCAGCAAGACAACGGAAAGGAAGGGGATGCGGTGCAGAAGGTTCATTTGTTGTCAGGGCTGGAGGGGGATATGGGAGCCGAATTGGTGCTGGAGGCGGTTCCCGGTGATTCAGGCAGGGAATTGGAGTTGAGTAAAGAGCGGGGCGTCATGGAAGTGGTCGTGGACGGGGCCGAAGCGTTAGGTGTTTTTGTCCCTGCGGGTGAGGACGAGGCGGAACTGCCTGTGCCTGCCGAGGGATTGAGACTCGTGCCCGGATCGAAATTCTTGAGGGTGACCTTGACGTTGGTGCGCAGGATATATTTTTTGCTCCCCAAATCAAAATCGCAGTTTTGGGCAGTGGCTTCCATGTCGGAGCGTTCGATTTGTACCGTATGACTGGACCGCATCTTCCGTTCATTAACGTAAATATCGGCCTGGGGCGAGGTGATGGTCGTGGTGGGCGTATCGTTGTCGTAAAGTTTAATTTTCACGTCCATGGCCACGGCCCGATTTTGGGTGATGCCTGTGGCCTGGGTGGCGGTGGCGGTCCATTTCAACTTGCCGTCCTCATAAAAGGGGAATTCGAAATTCTTGAATGTCTGACCCACCGGTACTTGCTGGGTTGGTGCGACATCGTTTGATGTCTGTGCCCAGGCAGCGCCGAGCACGCAGATGCAGATTCCAATGCTAAGAATGAGAGGCCTCATGAATAAGCTTTAAAGTTCGCAGCAGGGCCTCCATCTGCGCAAGTGGAATCATGTTGGGGCCATCGGAAGGAGACTGGGCGGGCTGGGGGTGCGTTTCGATGAACAGGCCATCAATTCCCGCCGCAACCGCCGCCCGCGCCAATACGGGGGCCATGCTGCCGTCGCCCCCGGTGCTCGTGCCATTGCCGCCGGGACGCTGCACGGAATGGGTCGCGTCAAAGATAACGGGATGTCCGGCATGGCGCATGAGCGCGAGACTGCGCATATCGACGACCAGATTGTGATAACCAAAGGTGGTGCCTCTTTCAGTAATGTAATACTCCTTGCAGTCGGCAGAGCGCAGTTTGGCCGCAATATTGTCGACGTCACCGGGGGCGAGAAATTGCCCCTTCTTGACGTTGACTGCGCGACCGCTCTTCGCTGCCGCCACCAAAAGATCGGTTTGGCGGCACAGAAAGGCCGGGATTTGGAGAATATCGATGACCTTCGCGGCGGTCTTGATCTGGGCCGCTTCGTGAATATCGGTGAGCACCCGGCAACCAAAGCGCTTCTTGATCCCAGCGAGAATTTTAAGCCCTTGCGCCAGGCCGGGGCCGCGGAATGCCTTGCCGCTGGTCCGGTTGGCCTTGTCGAACGATGCCTTGAAAACGAACGGAATGCCGAGATCGGCGGTTAATTCCACCAGATGCTTCGCGATGGAAAGCGTGAGCGCCTCGGATTCCAGCACGCAGGGGCCGGCAACGAGAAAAAAGCTATTGCTGGGAATGGAGCGTGGAGTCTTTTTCACGGGAAGCGGTAAGCCTACCAAAAAACGAGGTTAAGGCGAAGGGCAATTCACGATGACTCGATTAACGATAGGTCATCCTGCGATGTATCAACCCGCATTTTATACGGTCGGCAGGGGTATCCAGAAAAACTTCAGCGATAAGTTGGAAGCGAAACGGATGGCCAAGCGGATCCTTGGCGGGTTGACGAACGATGAGAAAACGATTGATGTCTTGGCCCTCGCAAGTGAGCGTAAATGCGGTAGCCTTAGGCCATGAAGAAGGACGAAGAAAAATCAGAATTGGTGCGACTGGCAGTGGAAGCTTTCAAGATTCATGCAGCCCCGCAGGCGTTTAAGGAAGCTGCGGCTATCACGGCATATTATGCCTTTTTCAACAATCCTGCGTTTTGGAAAGCGGGGATTCGAGCCCCGCATGAGACGGACGTTCCTGCAGTGAAAATGTCTGCCCGTTTCAAGCGGAGCTTTGGAAATTAAGAGAATGCGTGAATTTGGCGCATTACCCGGACATCGTCCAGGCTACTGGACGACGACGTAGACGAGCGCGCCGTTGTAGTAGAGCGGGCGGTAGTAGACTCCCCCGACGTAGTGGCACTGGTATCCGCCGTGGTAGACATTGACATAACCGGACGGAATCGACGAGTGGTAGTAGGAATTACCGCTCACGCTGGAGCCGTGATAGTTGGTCGCACCATAGTAGCCATTGGCGCCATGGTAGGCAGCACCATTCTGGCCGACGTAGGCATTTCCGCCATTGGAAGTATGGTAACTGGTGCTTCCGTTGGCATTTTTAGTGCCGGTGGCGCTTGCACCCGTGTTGCGATTGTGCGCGTAGGTATTGCCATTGGCTCCTTTGGCGGCGACACCATTGGCTCCGACATAAGCGCTTCCGCCGCGGTTATTGGTATATTCAGTTCCGTGGGCCTGGCTGCGGCCGATTGAGAGGGTGACGAGTACGGCCGACAAGGACAGGAAGGTAAGGAGGCGGGTTTTCATGGCGGTTGGTGGGATTCCTATGAATTGGGCAAACAGATGCCCTTCAGTTGGGGGTTAGTTAGCAGGGGCAGGCAGTGTGCGCTCAATTGGCTTCGGCCACAACATGTTATTCAGCTCGGGCGGAACGTCAGCGCCTCGGCTGAGATAACCTCAAGCTCTGGAACTCATCGAGCATTTGACGGCCTGACTTGGAGGGAGAAGCCAGGTTGGCATCGGAAGAAACCTGTAAATCCCGTTTTTTTAAAAGTCCAGCACTATTACGTCATATCAATAATTGCCATGTGATGCTACTAGTGGCACGTTGCATTATGGAAAATCAGGACGGGGACGAGAAGATAGTTACGACTGTCTGTGCCCGTTGTCGCAATGAGATCGACATTACCAAGCTTGAGCCGGGGGACGGAATCACATGTCCGTATTGTGGCCACGAATTTCTGATCACCCGTCAATTTGGCAATTTCCTGCTCGAGCGCCAGATCGGCGCTGGAGGCATGGGCGCGGTTTTTCTCGCTCGGGACATGACCCTGGACCGCGTCGTGGCCGTCAAGGTCCTGCGGCCCGAGTTGCTTACCAACGAAAGGTTCATGGCCACCTTCCTGCGCGAGGCGGAAATCACCGGCTCGCTCAACCATCCGAACATCGTGCAGGTCTTCGCCTTTGGCGAGCATGAGGGTGTTTACTACATGGTGGTCGAATATATTTCCGGCGGCTCCCTCGATGACAAGATTTCCGAACACAAACGGATCACGGAACTGGAAGGAATCGAAATCGGCATTTCCGTGGCGCGCGGTCTCCAATGCGCGTTGGAAAAAGGCGGCCTGATCCATCGCGACATCAAGCCCGGCAACATCCTTTTCAATGCCAGCAACACCGCCAAGGTGGTCGATTTCGGTCTTTCGCTGTCCGCGGACACCACCGATCATTTCGCCGGCGAAATCTGGGGAACACCCTATTACGTTGCGCCGGAAAAACTGGAGAATGAGCCGGAGACTTTTTCCAGCGATCTTTACAGTCTCGGGGCCACGCTGTTCCACGCCATCTCGGGTCGTCCTCCCTATTCGGGAGACGATCCCAACGCCGTGGCGGCGAAACATCTCAGCGGCAATGTGATTTCGTTGAAGGCCTTCGTTCCCGATATTTCCGACCAGATGGCGTATGCGATCAGCAAGGCAATGGCCCGTTATCCCGAGGACCGCTACGAATCCTATGACGCGTTCATTCAGCAACTGGAAGACGCCAAGCGCCGGATCACCGATCCTCATTTCCACGAGACGCAACACCAGGACGTGGCCATCCTCGAAAGCAGCGCCACGGCCAGGCATGGCCTGTGGCTGATGACCGGCCTGGTGGCGATAACCGTGGTCGTGCTGGGCCTTCTCATCTGGAAGGCCCCCTCCCTCGTGCATGGCCCCACCCCAGCGCCGGTTCAGAGCGAAGATTTGAACGCCTACGCGCCGGGCAGCGCTCCCCCACCGCCTTCGGGCGGCAATCCTTCAGCGATCACACCTGCGTCGGCCATACCCATGCCTTCGCCAGTCCCCGACTCTGCCCCACTGGAAGGCGTTCCCGCGAGAAGCAGCGGCCTGCCCGCAGGCTGGACCAGCACCGATATAGGCGACCTCAGCCCTCCGGGTTCGGTCACCTACAGCGACGGAGTTTTTTCCATCCAGTCTGCCGGGACTATTTGGAGAAACCTGGACCGGTTCAATTACACTTGGCAGATACTGTCAGGCGACCAGACGTTGATTGCCCGGGTGACGGGATTGACCAATACCAATCCCAACGCTAAGGCAGGCCTGATGTTCCGCGTTTCACGGAGAGACAATACGATTTTTGTCTTTCTCTCAGTCAAACCAAGTGGCTCGATTCAATACTACTCACGCGATTCCTTTGGAAACCCTGTTATTCCGAATACCGATATTGCCATCCATGTCGCGCCCTCGTCCAATACGCCGGTCTGGCTCAAGCTGGTCAAAAGCGGAAACAGTTTCACGGCCTCCTATTCGACGGAGGTAACGACGCCCTTGACCTGGACCCAGGTCGGCACTCCCGTTACTCCGACTTTTCCCGTTAGCCCTTATTTCGCGGGACTGGCTGTTTGCAGCGACAGGGATAATGTTCCAGCCACCGGCATCTTCGACAACGTGAGTCCTGCCGCTATGGCCGGTAACGTGGTGCCTGCGATAGTCGATAATGCCAATCCCCCCGAAGTTAGCACCCCACCAATGGCTAGCGTTAGCGTCCTGCCGCCAGGCTGGACCGAGAACGATATCGGTAACTCCAGGCCACAGGGTTCGACCAACTACGCCAATGGAGTTTTCACCGTACAAGGGGGGGGAAAAGACATTTGGTTAGACTTTGACCAGTTCTATATGGCGGGGCAAAGCCTGACAGGTGACAAAACTCTCATTGCCCGAATAACGGGATTTAGCGCCCTCGATCGCCTCGCAAAAGGAGGCTTAATGTTCCGTGAGTCGACCGGCGCCAACGCGAAGTTCATACTTCTCGATGTTAAACCGGGTGGTGGGGTCGAATTAACCGGGCGTTTTTCCACCGGGGCCAATGCTGTTTCATGCGAACACATCATCGCCACAAACCCCTCTCCTTCGACGAGCACCCCGATGTGGCTTAAGCTCGTCAAAAGCGGAGACAGTTTTACGGCCTATTATGCGACGTCAGTGTCAATGCCAACGGATTGGACCTCTTGCGGCCCAGGGACTACCCTAGCTCTCAGTGGCGATACTTATCGCGCCGGTTTGGTGGTATGCAGCCATAGCAATAATACCGCCCTGGCTACCTGTGTTTTCGATAACGTGAGTCCTGCCGCTGTGGCCAGTAACGCGGCGCCTGTTGTAGTCACCAATGCCAATCCTCCCGAAGTTAGCGCCCTCCCGAAAGTTTGCGTTAGTATCCTGCCGCCGGGTTGGACGGATACCGACATCGGCGGCTCCAGCCCGGACGGTTCAGCCGTATTGAAGAGCGGAGTCTTCACTCTCAATGGTGGCGGAAGGGGTGTGTGGACCCTGCCGGATCAATTCAACTTCGCCTCGCAGAACGTGTCGGGTGATCAGACGCTGGTTGCCAGGTTGACGGGATTTACCGCTGGCTCCGCAGGTTTGATGTTCCGCGATTCAACGGAGGCCGATGCGATCTTCGTCAGCCTTTTTATCAGATTAAATGGCAGCCTCACATTCTTTTCGCGAAATTCCACCGGTGCCCAAGCCATCGTGAGCGGCAGCTTGGTCTCCACTGGTATTACGCCTTCACCGAGCACGCCGATCTGGCTCAAGCTGGTCAAGAGTGGGACGACCTATACCGCCTATTATTCGACATCGGAAACGGCGCCGACGAACTGGACGTCAGTGGGCACGATGATCAGCGTGACGATGAGCAACAACACCTACCTGGCTGGATTGGCGGTCGGCAGTGGCACCAATAGCACTTTGGCCACCGGCAACTTCGATAATGTGAGTGTAGGAATTCCCGTCGCAAACACCGATGTGACGCCCACCCCGGTCAAAAATGCTAATCCCCCTCCTCCCGCTCCCACTCAACCCAGCGTCCTCCCTCCGGGCTGGACCGATACCGACATTGGCTATCCCAGACCGGGCGGTTCAGCCGTCTTTAGCGGCGGAGTCTTCACCGTGCAGGGTAGCGGGTCGGACATCAAGAATGCCTCGGATCAGTTCAACTTCGTCTCGCAAAAGTTGTCGGGTGACCAGACCCTGATGGCCCGGGTAACGGGAATCACCCATACCCATGACTGGGCCAAGGCGGGCTTGATGTTCCGCGATTCAATGTCAGCCAACTCGGTCATGGTCATCCTCAACGTGATACCGACTGGTGTGATACAATTCTATTCGCGCAATTCCGCCGGCGCCACCCTCACCTCCCCGGAGGGTCGCGTTAGCATTGGCGTTCCGCCTTTGCCGGACAAGCCGGTCTGGCTCAAGCTGGTCAAGAGCGGAGACAGTTTCACCGCCTACTATGCGACGTCGGTGGCGATGCCTTCGACTTGGATCCAGGTCGGCACGACGTCCACCGTAACGCTAAGCAACAGCGCCTACCTGGCTGGCTTGGCGGTGACCAGCCATATGGACGGCATGCTGGCTACCGGCATCTTCGACAATGTGAGTGTTTCCGCCGGGGCCACCGCCGTGACGCCCACCCCGGTCAATCATGCTAATTCCACTTCGGTCAGCGCCAAATCGACAGGCAGCAATTTGCCTGCGGGCTGGGCGGATGTCGATATTCCCAACCCGACGCTCCTCCGGGTCGCGCCGGGATCGGCCAGTTATAACTCCGGCACCGGCGTATTCACGGTGAATGGGGCGGGAGATAACATCACCGGAGTCGGTGATGATTTCCACTATGTTTATCAGTCCATCACCGGGGATGTTACAATCGTGGCCCGTGTCGTCAGTGTGCAAAACACCAACGCCGCGGCGGACGCCGGAGTGATGATCCGGGAAACCCTTGAGGGTGGATCGACCCATGCCTCTGTCTTTATCACCCCTGGCAATGGAGTGGCCTATATCAATCGCTCTTCCGAAGGTGGCAAGGGTATTTCCACTAATCCCCTGCCGGGAATCACCGCCCCCTATTGGGTCAAGGCGGTGCGGAGCGGAACCACCTTCACGGTTTATGTGTCGTCCGACGGCAAGACTTGGACAACTGCCGGTTCGACGACAATCTCGATGGCGAACAATGCCTATGTGGGATTAGGTGTGTGCAGTTTCACCGGAGGTCCCGGCGTGGTCAGCACGCTTTGCACCGCGACCTTTGATAACGTCAACATTAGCACCGGGACGACTCCTCTGCCGCCGCCCCGGAATTAGCGTGATAGTTGCTGCTTATTCCGGTCGTGCCAAGGGATCGGCAATGGAATTGCCTCAGCAAGTGCGTTCCCAAATGGAGTTTGGGAACGAGGGGATAAGACGGTCGACGCATCAATTCAGACGGCGTATGTCTCGTCTTCGATAAACGGTCCGACACATCGAATGACTTTAAAATGACTGGCATCAATCTTGAAGGCGACTAGAAATTCCTCGTTTTTTTGCGCCGACTTAGCAGCCCAATCGAAGACTGCTTTTTCGGGATCAACGTGTGAAGGTAAGCCCGTGAGAACCTTGATTTCACGGCGTCCAGGGTAGCACGCTGTCGGCAGATATGCGTCAAATCCTTCGTTAGAGATGATATGCTGAGTCGTTTTTGAAAACTCATCCAGCGTCATTTTAGATTCAGTTTTATTTCTCCGTGCTCGCCACCGCTGCTTTCACGAAGCCGCTGAAAAGAGGATGAGGCTGATTCGGTTTTGATTGGAATTCCGGATGATATTGGCACGCGACGAACCAGGGATGATCGGCCAATTCGATTAACTCGACCAATTTTTGGTCCGCAGTCGTTCCCGCGACGATGAGACCGTGCTGCTCCATCTTTTCGCGATAAAGATTGTTGAATTCATAGCGGTGCCGATGCCGTTCCGTGGCGCGGTCCGTGCCGTAGGCTTGTTGGATTTTCGTGCCGGGGATGAGATGACAGACCGAGGCCCCGAGACGCATCGTGCCGCCCATTTTCACCACCTGCTTTTGTTCATCGAGCATCGAAATGACCGGATCGGGTGTCTCGCTGTTGAACTCGGTACTATGGGCCTTGGAAAGACCCAGGACATCGCGCGCAAAATCAACCACGGCAATTTGAAGGCCGAGACACAGGCCCAGATAGGGAATCTTCTGTGTGCGGGCATAACGCGCGGCCAGGATTTTTCCTTCCACGCCGCGAACTCCGAAGCCGCCCGGTACCAAAATACCATCGAGCCCGCTTAGGAATTTCGCCGCGCCATGCTCCTCAATCTCTTCCGCATCGACGGTGACTAGGGTCACTCCCGCGTCTGCGGCTGCTCCGGCATGAGTGAGCGATTCGTAAATGCTTTTATAGGCGTCTTGATTTTCCATGTACTTGCCGACGACGCCAATTTTAACGCTGTGTTTGGGAGTAATGATGCGGTCGACGAATCCGCGCCACGCGGTCATGTCCGCCGGAGGGAGATCGAGCTTGAAATGCCGGATCGCCAACTCGTCGAGCTTTTCCCGCTGGAGCATGAGGGGCACCTCATAAATGGTGTGGGCGACATCCTTTTCCTCAATCACCGCTTCCGGAGTAACATTGCAGAACATCGAAAGCTTGGAGCGCAGTTCACGATCAATGGAATGTTCCGTGCGACAAATCAGGACGTGAGGCTGGATACCGATTTCCCGTAGTTTGGCGACGCTCTGCTGCGTCGGCTTCGATTTCAGTTCGCCTGCCGCCTTGATGAAAGGAACAAGCGTGACGTGAATAAAAAGCGCGTTGTCGTGGCCGACCTCAAGCGCAAATTGCCGGATCGCTTCAAGGAACGGCAGTCCCTCGATGTCGCCCGTCGTGCCGCCGATTTCGGTGATGACCACATCGCAGTCCTGGAACTGACCCACCTGCCGGATGCGCTGTTTGATCTCGTCCGTGACGTGAGGGATGACCTGGACCGTCTTGCCGAGGTAATCGCCGCGCCGTTCCTTGGCCAGCACCGCCTCGTAAATCTGGCCGGTGGTGAGGTTGTTCTTGCGGGTCAACTTGGCCGAAGTGAAGCGTTCATAGTGGCCGAGATCGAGATCGGTTTCCGCGCCGTCTTCCAGCACATAGACTTCGCCGTGCTGATAGGGACTCATCGTGCCGGGATCGACATTGAGATAGGGGTCGAACTTTTGGAGAACGACTTTGAGTCCGCGATGTTCCAAAAGCGTGCCGAGCGCGGCGGCGGTAAGACCTTTTCCCAATGAACTGACCACGCCGCCAGTGACAAAAATATATTTCATTTCTTTTTTCTCTTTGCTTTTCGAGTCGATGTGGCCCTGGCCTGTCGGCGCAAGGTCGTTTCGACGCGCGCCAAATCTGCGGGCGTATCGACGCCGAGGCAACGATATTTGGTTTCAATGACCTGGATGACCATGCCGTTTTCGAGCGCCCGGAGTTGTTCCAGGCTCTCGGCAATCTCCAATGCGCTTGGTTTGAGCGAGACAAAATGGGCCAGTGCCCGTGCCCGGAAAGCATAGATGCCGACATGCCGCAGCAGCCGGGCCTTGGAATTGAACGCGCGCTGAAAGGGGAGTGGCGAGCGCGAAAAATAGAGCGCTTCCTGATGACGGTTACAGACCACCTTGACCACCTCTGGGCTGAGCCATTCCGCTTCTGACTCAATCCGGTGCGCCAGCGTGCCAATGGGGACGCGGGGGCTTTCCATCATAGCGCGAATCAGGTCGTCCACGGCGGAGGGCGAAAGCAGCGGTTCGTCGCCTTGGACGTTCACGTAAAGTTGTGCCGGAATCTTGTCGGCCACCTCCGCAATCCGGTCGGTGCCGGAGCGATGCGATTTCTTCGTCATGACCACATCGGCCCCGAACTTGGCCGCTACATCGGCAATGCGATCGTCATCTGTCGCCACCACTACCTGCTCGGTGAGCCGGCTTTTACACGCGGCCTCCCAGACCCACTGGATCATGGGACGGCCTTGGATCCGGGCGAGACTCTTGCCGGGAAAACGACTGGCGCCATAGCGCGCGGGGATGACGATGACGGATTTCATTCCATTTCGTGGGTCTTGGGGATTGGCGTGGTGGAGGTGACCTCAAGAATCCAATGAGCTGCCTGAAGCAAATTCTCGGCGATGTAATTGGCCTTTTCGCGGGCGACGGCGTCCTCGGGATCGGGGTTGTTAAAGCGGCTCGATTTCAGATGGGTCAGCAACACCGTGCGGCATCCGGCATTGATTCCGCATTCGATGTCGGAAAGGCGGTCGCCCACGAAAAACGATGCGGACAAATCGATATTATTGATCTCGGCGGCCTTATGCAGAAGCTCCGGCGAAGGCTTGCGGTCCGTGGCCTTGGGATCGTCCGGCGCGGAAAAAGAGTGATAGAACGCGTGAATGTAATCGCCATCGAGTTGCCGTTTCATCTCTGCGTTGACCGCAAAGACCTGGCTGCGCGAGATCAGGCCACGTCCCACGCCTGACTGATTGCTGACTACGAAAAGCCAGAAATCGGCCTGACGCAGCTCGTACAGCGCCATTGCTGCCTCGGGAAAAATTTCCACGAGACCCGGATCGCCCAGATAGGGGACGTTCACCATCAGCGTGTCGTCCCGATCAAAAAATACAGCGCGGTGTTTCATTTCAATCCTTCCATTTTGACAAACATTTCATGTAGCTCCTTCACATTCAGCGTGGCTGTGCCCAGCTTGGCAACGACCACTCCTGCCGCGTGATTGGCGATCTCCACCGCCTCGACTCCGCTGGCTCCCGCCGCCAGCGCCAGGGTGAACGCGGCGATGGAGGTGTCGCCCGCGCCGGACGCGTCGGAAACATCCGGCGCGCGCGTGGGAGTGTGATAGGGCTTGGCCCCCGGTTCGAGCAAAAACATGCCGGCCTCGCTGAGCGTGATGAGCAAGTGATGGATCGTGTGGGTTTTCTGAAGCACGGCCCCGGCTGCCAGCACGGCGGCTTCATCCAGCGCATGGGGCAGCCCGGCCATGAGAAAAGCCTCGCGCCGATTCGGTTTCAGCACCGTTGCTCCCGACCAGTTGCACGGGTTGTTTGGATTCGGATCGACCGCGACAATTTTTCCCTGGGACTTCGCTTCGTTGATGACCAGCGTAAGCAGTTCCTGGTCGATCAGCCCCTTGGCATAATCGGAGAAGATCACGGCATCATGATTGCGAATGTCCGCCCGCAACCGGTCGAAAAGCCACTTCTTGCTCTCGGGATCGAGCGGCGCGCGCGATTCGTCGTCCAACCGAACGATCTGCTGCTGGTCCTCGATGTCGAGATCGTCGTGCACTTGCCGCGTGATCGCGCAGATGCGGGTCTTGTGGGTCGTCGGACGCAGGGGCGTTGCGCGAACGCTGTCGGTAGCGATGCCCTTATCCTTGAGAATCTGGACCAGATGCTGCCCCGGTTCGTCCTGGCCGATGACCCCGGCCAGCCCTGTCTGTGCACCCAAGCTGGCCAGATTCAACGCCACATTAGCCGCGCCCCCCGGATAAAAAGCCCGGCGCTGGACATCGACGATGGGCACGGGCGCTTCCGGCGAGATACGGGTCACCTTGCCCCAGAGAAATTCATCCAGCATCACGTCGCCGATGACCAGAATTTTGCTGCGCGAGAAAGCGCCAAGAATTTCCGCGAGCCGCGCCGAAGTAAAATGCATGGGTTAGTAAATAAGAACGAGGGCCAAAGGTCAAAGCGGAATTGTGGCGCCGATGGTTGCCCTTGGCTGATTTTCTGAAATCAGATAGGTTCTTGTGCATATGAGGGAGACATTTGCCAGCCCAGACATACCTCTTTTGCCCTCAAGGCTATGGGTCTTTATTGGTTTGGGACTGACTCCCCTGTTTTATTGGATTTTGCGTTCGGCTTATTCCGCACCCACGCTCACGGTGAATGAGCAGTTATTCATCTGGCCCTATGCGATGCTTTGCACTTTCAATTGGATCATTGCCTACAGCCGTGGCAGCCGGATCCAAGCCTACTTGCCCCAATGGCTCAATATATGGTGGGCCCGGGTTGCCTTGTACCTCGTCGTCTTCTTGGCGTTGACCGAAATACTCAAGTTACTCAAGCTTCCGGCTTTCTATGACGCGGTCATTGGTAAGAGCCTCATGTTTTTGGTTCTTCCTTTTCTGATGCCGTCTCCTCGTACGGTGAAGACAAGTCGCGCAGACCAGGCATTGCTGGTTTCCGCCGGCTCCATGGGCGGGGACCTCATCCTTAATATCAAGTCTTCGAAGGCGACGGTTGTTTTAGTGGCCAGCGTAACCTTGATGCTGGGAGGGGCGATTATGTTGCCCAAGTTTCCCGTTTTGGGTTGGATCGACATCTGTTTTTTTGGACTGGGAATCCTTGTGGGCGTTGCATTGCAAGCCCCCGGGGCTTGCTGCCTTATCTTGAAGCGGGATGAATTTATCGTGGTCAATCTCTGGCGTCGTTTGCCCTGTCGTTGGTCGGAAGTAACGGACTTTATTGTTGTCCAGACACCCCAGGGACCGCGCGTTGCCTGGAATTTCAATCAAGATGTACCGAGCGATGCGCCTTATTGGCGAAAACGGATAGCGGCGAGAAAGTATGTGACAGAAATGTTTGGGAGGAATGCGATTCTCTCGGATGATTATGGGGTTTCACCCGACGAACTTTGCCGAATCATGGCAGACCGCGCGGCGAGAGCGCAGTCCACTACTTCGCTTGAGTCTTCGGCCTGAGGTTACGCGCTCAGCTTCTTCACCAAAATCTCGCCGACGAGTTGCGGGTTGGCGGTGCCTTTGCTCAGCTTCATGACCTGGCCCTTGAGGGCGTTAACGGCGTTCTGTTTGCCAGCCTTGAAATCGGCGACGCTCTTGGGATTCGCGGCGATGGCCTGATCGCAGAAGGCCTCCAATGTGCCGATATCGCTGACTTGCGCGAGGCCGAGTTCCTTGACTAGCGTGGCGGGTGATTTGCCCGTGACGAACATCTGAGCGAAAACGTCCTTGGCCTGCTTGCTGTTGATCTGGCCCGAGGCGGCCAGCTCGGCGAGTTCGCTGAAATAATGAGGCGCGAGGCTTGGCAGCGGATTCTCACCCGTTGCGGTGGCGAGAAAGTCGTTGAGCAAAAAGTTGGCGACGGCGGCGCCATTGGCTGGTTTCGGTTCGGCAGCCTTCTCAAAGTAATCGGATAGCGACGCATCGGCGGCGAGTACGCCCGCCTGATAGGCGCTGATGCCGTAGGCCTGCACGAGCCGCAATTTTTTGGCGGCGGGTAGTTCCGGCATACGGGCCTTGGCGCGGTCGTAGAGGCCGTGATCGGTCCGGACGGCCTGGATGTCGGGCTCCGGGAAGTAGCGGTAATCGTGGGCCTTTTCCTTCACGCGCATGAGCGTGGTCTCGCCCTTGTCGTCGTCCCAGCGGCGCGTCTGCTGCTCAATGGTGCCGCCGGACGTGACCACGTCGATCTGTCGCGCGATCTCGTACTTGAGCGCGCGCCGGACGCCGCTGACGCTGTTGAGATTCTTCAACTCGCACTTGGTGCCGAATTCCTTCTGGCCGCGCGGGCGGATGGAGATATTCACGTCGCAACGCATCTGGCCCTTTTCCATGTCGGCATCGCTGACGCCGCCATAGACCAGGATTTGCTTGAGCGCGGAGAGATAGGCGAAGGCCTCCTCCGGCGTCGACATATCGGCCTCGCTGACGATTTCCATCAGCGGCGTGCCCGCGCGATTGAAGTCGATGCCGCTGGTGCCGTCGTCGAAATGGAATGATTTCGCCACGTCCTCCTCAAGGTGAATACGCACGAGCCGCACCGGCTTATCGACCTGGGTGGTCTCGTCCTTCTGCGCGTCCTTTGGGTAGGCGAGCAGGTCGAGCGTGACCGCGCCACCGAGGCAGAGCGGTTCGTCGTACTGCGAAATCTGGTAATTCTTCGGCATGTCCGGATAGAAATAATTCTTCCGGTCGAACTTGCAGCGCGTCGCGACCTGGCAGCCGAGCATCTCGCCCGTGAGAATCGTCTTCACGATGGCTTCCTCGTTCGGCACCGGTAACACGCCCGGCATCCCCAGACACACGGGACACACGTGCGAATTGGACGGCCCGCCAAACTCGTTCTTGCACGAGCAGAACATCTTCGTGTTCGTCTTAAGCTGGCAGTGGACTTCAAGGCCGATCACGACTTCGTAATCGGCGGCGGTGAGGGGAGTGGTGGCGGTCATAAAATAAATTTGTCGAATTATCTATCGGTCATCCCGAGCTTGTCGAGGGATCAGTTCGGGCTTTTTTGCTCCTTGGGCGCGAGAGGAAGCTCAGGTTGGCCGTCCATCGGCGCGATATCGATGACCTTGTCTTTCATTTGGGCGATGGTGGACTGAAGCTGGACCATGGCCCGAGAGGAGAGTGGCAAAATGATTTCGTCGATCAGGCCCGGGTCGAGATCGTAGCCGTAAATTTCCCGGTAGAACTCTTCCAGTCCGTTCAGATCGGGCAAGCTCGCTGTTGACCCATGGAAGGCAAACCACACGCCCGCCAAAATGCTCTGGTAGACGCGATCGAAAATATGTATTTCAGCCACTTCCTGCGGATCGAGCGGTCCAAGCAGTTCATCCAATGCGGCGTTGTTGTCCTTTACTTCGCAGCACCGCTTGTATTTGAGTCCGCTGCCGCAGGGGCACGGGGCGTTGCGTCCGATTTTAGTCATAAAATTGAACCATCTAATTACAATCGGTCATCCTGAGCTTGTCGAAGGATCAGGTCTGCCTCGGCAAATGCTGCAACCGAACTGATCCTTCGACAAGCAATATACAAGGCTTATAACTACAGTTGCTTACGCGAGCAACGGCTTTGTGCATAGCGAATCGCATAGCAAATGCGTTTGGTTGACATCCGCCATAACAGTATATGGCGACAGAATTCTCAAATGGGAAGCAGACAGTCAAACTCTATCGGTCGGTCAATCGCGGTAAGGAAATGTACCAGCTCGCCTTTTATCAGGCGGGAAGACGGGTTCAGAAGAATTTCTCCGACAAGGCAGAGGCGAAGCGGGTAGCGAAACAAATTCTCGGAGAGTTGACGAATGACGCGGTTGCGGTCGAAGCCATGGCAACGCCGGAATTGGAAAGCCTGATCGCGGCGAAGAAAGTTCTGGTTGGCGGTTATGCCCTGCATGTGGCGGTGGAGGAACACGCGCAAGCGGTGACGAAGCTCGGGAAAGCGACGCTGCGGGAAGCGGTTGAATTCTTCCTGCGGCATCATCGGACCGATGTCCCTCGTTTGCCGTTGAGCGAAATATCGGAGCAATTCGCCAAGTCGCGGGAACAGATGGGCCTTTCGCCTCATTATGTCTTCCTATGCCGGAAGTTCACGCGCCAGATGGCGGAAGCCTTCCCCGGCTCGTGCCTGAGCGATCTGAAGACTTCAGACCTTGATAAGTGGATCGGCGGTCTGAAACTCGGAGCCACGACCAAGAACGATATGCGGCGAGTGGTGGGAACCTGCGGTAATTGGGCCGAAAAGCAGGGCCACTTGCTCAAGGGCTACAGTCCGTTCCCCGGCATGGTGC
>Ga0206926_1019_pt1 | contig 40895 bp, 29 predicted proteins | sample Alteio_BWOrgHeat_59_FD_152955 | JGI IMG/M metagenome (GOLD analysis project Ga0206926, IMG submission 152955) | Enriched cells from forest soil in Barre Woods Harvard Forest LTER site, Petersham, Massachusetts, United States -... | ecosystem: Environmental > Terrestrial > Soil > Temperate forest >... | reverse complement strand
AATTCGGTACTTGGGGCGGCTCATGCATGGTCCGGCCGACGCCATGGCCGACAAACTCGCGCACGACGCTCATCCCGCGGCTTTCGACGAGCGATTGGATGGCATGGGCGATGTCACCAATGCGGTGTCCGAGGCGGGCTTGGGCAATGCCGGCTTTTAATGCTTCCTGGGTGGTGTCGAGGAGCTTTTGGACTTCCGGGGCGATGGGCCCCAGGGCGACGGTGCGGGCGGTGTCGCCAATCCAGCCTTTGTAGCGGACAGCAATATCTACGGAAATAATATCTCCGGGTCGCAGCACCCGGCGCATGGAACCGATGCCATGCACGACTTCTTCGTTAACGGAGAGGCAAGTGTAAGCGGGAAAACGACGGGCGCCGACCTTGTAGTTGAAGCAGGCGCTTTCCGCGCCCAATTCGGCCAGGAAATGTTTGGCAGCTTGATCAAGGTCGTAGGTCGTGATGCCGGGAGCCACTTTGGCGCAGACTTTATCCAAAACCTCGGCCGCAATGCGGCAGGCATCGCGGATCGAGCGGATTTCCATTTCTGAGCGCAGGGCAATCATGACAGGCAGGCCTTAGAGATGCGACTGGTTGACAAACCAGGCGGCCAATCCTGCGACCAGCAAAACGAGCAACGGGATCCATAGCGGACGCAGATTGCGGATTTCCTGCTGGTCGAGGGTCTGGGTTGCGCGGGTGGCATTGCTCTTGGCGCGTCCCTTCTTCAAGAAACCGTCGTAGTGGCGCTGCAGTAGGAAGGTTTCGACCTGGCGCATGGTGTCCAGCAACACACCGACCATGATCAAGGTGCTGGTGCCGCCGAAGAATTGGGCGATGGTCCAGGGCACTTGCTCGTGGTACATCAGCACATTGGGCAGCACGGCGATGATGGTCAGGAACACGGCGCCGGCGAGGGTCAGGCGCGTCATCGTAAAGTCGAGAAACTTGGCGGTGGGTTCGCCGGGAGGCACGCCGGGAATGTAGCCGCCCATCTTCTTGATTTCATCCGCCACCTGGATGGGCTTGAACATGATCGAGGTCCAGAAAAAGCTGAACGCAAAAATCAAAAAGGTATAGATGGCGTAGTACGTCCAGGAGCCCGAGGTGAGGCTGGCGGCCAGACTCGCAAAGATCGAAATCCCGAACCAATTATGCAAATAAGACAGCACCGTCTGGGGGAACAAGAGAATCGCGCTGGCAAAAATGATGGGCATCACACCGGAGTAATTGACTTTCAGGGGAAGAAAACTGCTCTGGCTTTGGAACACCCGGCGGCCTACGACGCGTTTGGCATAATGGACAGGCACTTTGCGCTGACCCTGGGTGAGGGCGACAATGCCCGCGACCACAATCACCAACAAAATAAACATCAGGATGAACTGGCTGCCGCTCAAGGCATCGACGCCGAGTTCGGGGTTCAAGCTCACCCATACCTGGCGGGCCGCGGCTGGCAATCCGGAGACGATATTGATGGTGATAAGCAGCGAGGTGCCGTTGCCGATGCCGAACTGGGTAATCTGCTCGCCAATCCACATCAACAGCATGGCACCCGACGTCATGATAACCACCCCGCTGATCATAAACCACGGTTTGCTCATGATGACGATGGTGCCGTATTTCTCAATATTGTACCCCTGCATCATTTGTTCCGGGCGATAGGCCAGAGCGTAGAGGATCATCACGGACTGCACCGCCGCAATGGCGATGGTCGCGTAGCGGGTATATTGGGAAATTTTCTGACGGCCGACGTCGCCCTCTTGGGCCAGCCGGGCCATATGGGGCTCAACCGCTGCAAACAACTGCATGAAAATCGACGCATTGATGTAGGGCATGATGCCCAAGGCGAGAATGGAGCCGCTGCGCAGCGCACCACCCGTAAACATGTTGAGCATGCCCAACATCCCGCCGCTGGAGCGCCGGGTCACATCATCGTAAAAATGCTGCAGGGGCTGGGGGTCAAGGCCGGGCAGCGGAACATGCGCTCCGAGCCGCGCCACGAAAAAGAGCCCCAGCGTCAGCAGAATGCGCTGGCGCAGTTCGGGGATCTTCAGGCAGTTGACAAAAGCCGAAATCATGGGTGGAAAAAACGCTCAGCCAAACTGGCTGTGGGTTTGGGTCCGGAGAAGGTTATTTCGAAGCCGGGGCTTCTGCCGCCGGTGCCGCAGGCGGCGTGAGTTCAATGGCCTTGCCACCGGCTTTTTCGATTTTCTCGCGGGCGGAACCCGAAAACTTGTGCGCCTTGACGGTCAGGGCCTTGGTGACTTCACCCGCGCCAAGGATTTTCAGCGGCAAGTCTGACTTGCGGGTGAGTCCGGCGGCGACCAGGGCGGCGGCATCAATTTCCTTGCCGGCAAGCGCGTCGAGCGCACCGACGTTGACGACGGCGTATTCGATGTGAAAGCGGAAATTGGAAAAACCGCGGTGCGGCAATTTGCGGTAGAGCGGCATCTGGCCGCCTTCGTAACCGGGGCGAACGCTGCCGCCGGAGCGGGACTTCATGCCCTTGTTGCCGCGACCACAAGTGTGACCGTGGCCGGAGCCGGTGCCGCAGCCTACGCGCCGGCGCTTTTTGACCGAGCCGGGAGTATTCAAAAGATTGTGCAGTTTCATGGGAAAAATTCCTAGTTGGTCGTGCCGTTGCGGGCGCGCACTTGCTGAATCTGGGAGGCCGAGCGCAGCTTGAACAGACCGTCCAAAGTGGCATTGACCATCGCCATCGGGTTGTTTGAGCCCAGGGATTTGGTCAGCACGTCCTTGACGCCGACCGCTTCGAGCACCGCGCGGACGCCGCCGCCAGCGATGACGCCCGTGCCCGGGCTGGCCGGACGCAGCAGCACCATGCCGCCGTCGGACTGGCCCATGACTTCATGGGGAATCGTGGTGCCGCGCAATTGGACGAGGCGCAATTTGCGATGGGCGCGTTCCGTGCCCTTCTTGATGGCGTCCGGCACTTCTTTGGCTTTGCCGAAACCCAGACCGATGCGGCCCTTGCCATCACCGGCTACCACCAATGCGGAAAAACTAAAACGACGGCCACCTTTGACGACTTTGGCGCAACGATTGATGTCCACAACTTTGTCGATGTATTCGGAGGCTGGCTCGGAATCGCGCGGACCACGGTCACGTCGACGCTGACCGCCACCACCATGCCCACCACCGCCGCCACCACCACCACGCTGGCCGCCGCCATGGCCATGACCACCACGGGGGCCACGATCGGAGCGTTGCTCTGCGGCTGGGGCTGATGCCGGAGCCGGGGCCACTATGGCTTCAGGAGCGGTCGTGGCTGCGGGAGTCTCTGCAGAAGGGTCGGTGCTCATAGGTGCGTAAAATTAAAATTTCAAACCGGCGGCGCGGGCGGCGTCAGCAAATGCCTTCACGCAACCATGATAGCGGCGGCCACCACGGTCGAATACCACGGCAGACACCCCGGCTTTTTGGGCCACGGTGGCGAGGCGCTCGCCCATCGCCTTGGCTCCAGCCATGTTGGGCTTGAGCTTCTGCTCGCGGGCGTCTTTGGCGTTGGAGGTGGCGGCGGCGAGCGTGCGGCCCGCGCGGTCGTCAATCACCTGCGCATAAATGTGCTTTTGCGAAAAACGCACGGCCAGGCGGGGGCGCTCGGCCACGCCGATGATTTTGTAGCGGATACGCTTGCGGCGGCGCAGGGCCAGTTCTTTGGAATGCTTGAGTTTCATCGGAAAAAATAGATAGAGGAGAAAAACCACCGGCTTACGCCGTTTTCTTGCCTTCTTTGCGGCGGACGTATTCGCCGGTGATGCGGACGCCTTTGCCCTTGTAAGGCTCGACGGGATAAAAATGACGGATGTCTGCGGCCACTTGGCCCACGAGCGCCTTGTCCGGACCTTCAACCTTGATGATCGGATTCTTGGCGGGATTTTCGCCCACCGTGACTTTGATGCCGGTCGGGATGGCATAGGCAATCGGGTGCGAATAGCCCAGCGCGAGGTCGAGCACGGTGCCTTTCAGAACGGCTTTGAAACCGACGCCCTGAATTTCCAAATCTTTGACGTAACCAGCGGTTACCCCGCGCACCATGTTGTTGATGATGGCGCGAGCGGTGCCGTAGTTGGCCTTGGCCAGGCGGCTTTCGCCGCGCGGGGCCACGAGCACGCTCTTGGCGTCGGCGGTGATGGTCACCGTCGAGTCAAAGGTTTTTTCAACCTTGCCCTTGGGGCCTTCGATGAAGACGGAGTTGCCTTTCACGGACACTTTGACTTTGTCCGGGATGATGACGGGAAGTTTACCGATGCGGCTCATGACAGAAAGGGCGTTGAAGTTTCGGAAGTTTTTTACCAGATTTTGCACAGCAACTCGCCGCCGATTTTTTGGCGGCGGGCCTCGGCGTCCTTCAAGAGACCCTTCGAGGTGGTGAGAATCGCGACGCCCAGGCCGCCGAGCACGCGCGGGATTTCCTGGTAGCCGTAATAGAGGCGGCGGCCCGGCTTGCTATGCCGCTGGATGCCGGTGATGGCGGGGGCGCCGTCCACGTACTTCAGGGTGACAACCAACTGGCGGTGTCCCGCGGGGTCGGTCTCTTCCGCAAAGTTGGCAATGTAGCCTTCATCCTTGAGGATGCGGGCCACCCCGGCGCGCAAGCGCGACCATTGGGCTGTGTGGGTGTCTTTCTGCGCATGCAGGGCATTGCGCAGGGACGTAAGGAAATCACCGAGAGGATCGTGGCTGGACATGACGCGGAAAGTTTAAGGTTACCAGGAGGACTTCATGACGCCGGGAATTTTCCCGTTGAGCGCAAGCTCGCGGAAGGTCAGACGGGAAACGCCGTAGCGGCGGATGTAAGCGCGGGCCCGGCCACTGACGCTGCAGCGGTTGCGCACGCGGGTGGGCGAAGAATTGCGGGGCAATTCGGTCAGCGCGCGCTGGGCCTTGTAGAATTCTTCGTCGGTCGTTTTGGGACTGGCGAGAATGGCCTTCAATTCGGCGCGCTGGGCCGCGTATTTTTTGACGAGGAGCTGGCGCTTCAAATTGCGCTGGAGGGAGGAGGTCTTGGCCATGGTGGGAAAGGGGATCGCGGGTGGAAAATTACGCGGTCACGGGCGCGGCTTCGACCGCCGCCGGTTTGGCTTCATCGGGCTTCTTAACCACGGGGACGGAGGCGGTGCGGAACGGCATGCCCAGTTGGCGCAGCAGTTCGCGGCCTTCGTCATCGGTGCTGGCGGTGGTCACGATGGCGATGTCGAGGCCGATGTTCTTGCGGCCGGCTTCCATGGTGATTTCCGGAAAAATGGTGTGGTCGGCGATGCCGAGGTTATAGCTGCCGCGGCCGTCGAGCTTGCGGCCCACGCCGCGAAAGTCGCGGATGTTCGGCAGCGTCACCGCGATGAGGCGCAGGAGAAAGTCCCACATGTTGGGGCCGCGCAGCGTGACCATCACGGCCACGGGCATGTTTTCCCGCACCTTGAAGTTCGCCACCGAGGTCTTGGCGCGGGTGATGACGGGCTTCTGGCCCGAAATGATGGTGATATCCTTGACCACTTCCTGCACCCAATTCTTGTCCGCCTCGGAGTCGATGCGGGAATTGAGCACGATTTTGTTGATGGTCGGAACCTGGTGCGGGTTTTTATAACCCCGCACCTTGATCAGTTCGGGCACCACGGTTTCGAGATAAAACTTTTTGAGAGTAGGGACGGACATGGCAAAATTTCTCCTGGTTAGGCCTTCGCAGTCGTCGGACGTTTCGCGCGCTTGGCGTCATACCGGCTGCCCAGCATGACATTGGAAAGGTGGATGGCAGCTTCGCGTTCGATGATGCCGCCCTTTTCCTTTTCCGAGCGCGCCTTGGTGTGGCGCTTGACGATGGCAACGCCTTCGACGATGACGCGGTCGCGTTCCCGCAAAATTTGCAGGACCTTGCCGCGCTTGCCCTTGTGGGCTCCGCTGATGACGACTACTTCTTCTCCGCGTTTAATGGTCGTGGCCATGGTTAGAGCACCTCCGGGGCGAGGGAAATGATTTTCATGAAATTCTTGGAGCGCAGCTCGCGGGCCACCGGCCCAAAGATGCGGGTGCCGCGGGGGTTGCCCGTGGTGTCGAGGATGACGCAGGCGTTGGTGTCGAAGCGCAGGTAGCTGCCGTCCGACCGGCGGATGGCTTGCTTGGTGCGCACGATGACGGCCTGGGCAACCGTGCCCTTTTTGACCTGGGCGTCCGGCGTGCTGTCCTTGATCGCGACGACAATGATGTCGCCCACGTGCGCGAACCGCGTCTTCTGTCCGAGACGACGGATCATCATCACGTGTTTGGCGCCGGTGTTATCGGCGACTTCGAGGCGGGATTGCATTTGGACCATGGCGGGAGGGCTCCGAAAGAGGTGGTGAGGGCGGCGAAAGAAAAGATTTACGCGAGGACGATGGGCGCGGCTTCAACAATGCGGACCACGCGCCAGCGTTTCTGTTTGCTGATGGGGCGGGTTTCCGTGATTTCGACCTTGTCGCCCAATTTGCAGGCGTTGGGTTCATCGTGCGCGGTGAGCACGGTCTTCCGCTTGATTTCCTTTTGGTACATCGGGTGCGGAATTTTGTAGGAATAGGTGACCTTGATCGTCTTGTCGCCGGAGCGGCTCGTGACGATGCCGGTGATGTGCTTGCGATCGGTGCGGGAAATCTGGGCTTGGTCGGTCATGGCGAAAGGAAATGAAGGGTGGGTTACTTGGCCGCGGGCGCGAGCTGGCGCTCACGCTTGATGGTTTCGAGGCGGGCGATGTCCCGGCGCAATTCCTTGAAGCGGGCGGTGTTTTCCACCTGGCCGCTGGATTGCTTCAGGCGCAGGCCAACCAGCTCGTCGTGCTGCTCGCGCAGTTTACGGTCGAGTTCGACGGGAGGGAGTTCGCGGATGTCTTTGGAAAGCATGGGAGGAGAGGGCTTAGAATTTTTCGAGCGCTTCGCGGCTGATGAAGCGGCAACGGAAACCGAGCTTGGCGTCGGCCAGGGCCAGCGCTTCACGCGCGGAAGAGGTGTTGACGCCGCCGATTTCAAACAAAATGGCGCCGGGCTTAATGACGGCCACGTAAAATTCGACGCCGCCTTTGCCGCGACCCATGCGGGTTTCCGCCGGCTTCTTGGTGACGGGTTTGTGCGGGAACACGCGCATCCAGACTTTGCCGCGGCGGTTCAAGTGGCGGGTGATGGCCACGCGGGCGGCTTCCAGCTCCGTCGCGTACAACGGGCCGCGGTCAAGCGATTGGATGCCGTAGTCACCAAAAGCCAGGCGATTGCCACGCTTGGCGACGCCGCGAATGCGGCCTTTCATCACCTTGCGGTATTTTTGGGAGGCGGGAGCGATATTGGCCATGACAGTAAAAAATTAAGAAGTGACGGGGCGAAAAATTACAGGCCTTCTTCGTCTTTGCGGCAGATCCACACCTTGATGCCGATTTTGCCGGCGACGGTGTTGGCTTCACAAAAACCATAGTCGATGTTGGCGCGGAGGGTGTGCAGCGGCACGCGACCCTGGCGGACGAGTTCAACACGCGCGATTTCAGCGCCACCAAGGCGGCCGCCGACGCGGATACGAATGCCTTCAGCACCCATGGCCAGCGCGCTTTGCACGGCTTTTTTCATGGCGCGGCGGAAGGAAATGCGGCGCTCCAATTGCAGCGCAATCTGCTCGGCAACGATGTAAGCCACGATGTCCGGCTTCTTCACTTCATGAATGTCGAGGAGAACGTCTTTGCCGGTGAGCTTGGTGAGGTCGGCCTTGATTTGCTCGAGCTGGCGGCCCTTCTGGCCGATGACCATGCCGGGGCGGGCGGTGAAAATTTTAATGCGGACGCGGTTGCTGGCGCGCTCAATGAAAATGCGCGGCACGGAAGCGTAGCGCAGCTTTTCCATCAGGTGCTCGCGGATGCGGTAGTCCTCATGGACGAGCAGGGGCAGGTCCTTCTTGTTGGCATACCAGCGGGATTCCCAGTTGCGACGAACTGAGAGGCGGAAGCCGATCGGATTGGTTTTTTGTCCCATGACGGGTAAGGAGGCTGGTTATTCGGCTGCCGCAGCGGCGGCGTTGTCCGAGAGGATGATGCGAATGTGCGAAGTGCTCTTGTGAATGGGGTGGGCGCTGCCGCGGGAAGCGGGGCGGAAGCGTTTGATGACGGAGCCTTGCTCGGTCAACGCGCGTTTGACGACCAGGTTGGCCGACGACAGGCGGTGGTTGTTTTCCGCATTGGCCACGGCGCTGACGAGGGTCTTGCGCACGAGGCGGGCGGTCTTGCGCGGGATGAAGCGCAGCAATTCGAGCGCTTCATTCGCCGGGCGGCCTTGAATCACGCGGGTGATCTCGCGCAATTTCTTGGGCGAGACGCGGACGTATTTGGTAAGGGCTTGGACTTCCATGACAGTTGCGGGAAAAGGGTTGGGCGAAGTGGAAATTACAGAGTGGAGACGTGGACTTCATCGCCCGGCGTGATGATGACGGTGTTGGGCAGGGCAGTGATGAGGGCGGCGGCGCGGTGTTCTTCGCTGGCGACGACAATCAATTGAGCCACGGGCAAGCCACTGCGCTGCACGGTGCAAACGACACCGGTGCGAAAACCTTGATACAAGCCGCCGTCGAGCAAAACCACGTCGTAAGCGATGCGGGCGATGTGCGCGCGATTGGAAGGTTCGAGCGATTCGTCCACCCAATACGGACGGTCGGAAACGGCCACATGGGTCCGGTTGCCGACCAGGGCGGGGGCGTGCCATTCCGTCGTTGCGGCGTTGACGCGCGCAAATCCACCCGCAGCCAGCAAGGCGCCGGCAGCAATAGCAAAGGTGGATGAAAGACGGAAGGACATGAAAAGTTAGACTTTTTTCTGCGTGTGAGGATTGTGGCCCTTGAAGACGCGGGTCGGGGCGAATTCGCCCAGCTTGTGGCCGACCATGTTTTCGGTGATGTACACCGGGGTAAACGCGCGGCCGTTGTGCACGGCGAAGTTCAGGCCGACGAAGTCCGGCGTGATGGTCGAGCGGCGCGACCAGGTCTGGATCGGCTTGCGCGAAGCATCCTTCTGCGCGATGTCGATTTTGTCCTGCAAGGACGGTTCGACGAAGTAACCTTTTTTAACGGAGCGGCCCATAGTAAGAAATAAGTAAGGGGTGGAAGTGGGTTAGACTTTCTTGACCTTCCGGCCATTGCGGCGGGTAAGGATAAATGCATTCGACGGCTTGCTCTTGACGCGCGTCGGGTAGCCTTTGGCGAGTTGGCCCCAGGGGGACACGGGGTGCTGCCAGCCACCGCCGCCTTTGCTCTTGCCCTGGCCGCCACCCATGGGGTGATCGACGGGGTTCATCGTCACACCACGCTGGCGCGGACGTTTGCCCAGCCAGCGATTGCGGCCGGCTTTGCCGAGACTGCGATTCTGGTGGTCGAGGTTGCCCACGACGCCGATCGTCGCGCGGCAATTCGCGTGGACGAGGCGGATTTCACCGCTCGGAAGTTTAATGGTGGCGCTGTCGTTTTCGATGGCCATCAACTGCACGCCGGCGCCGGCGCCACGGGCGATTTGCGCGCCCTTGCCGGGCTGCATTTCGACATTGTGGATAAAGGTCGACGGCGGAATGTGGCGCAAAGAGATACAGAGACCGACGGGATATTCCGTGACGGCTTTGTCCGTGGAAATGAGTTTGTCGCCGACCTTCATGCCATTGGGGGCGAGAATGTAGCGCTTTTCACCGTCCGCATACGCGAGGAGGGCGAGGCGGGCCGAGCGGTTGGGATCGTATTCCAGCTTCTGGACCGTGGCGGGAATTTCTTTCTTGTCGCGCTTGAAATCGATGGTGCGGTACAACCGCTTGTGACCGCCGCCGCGGCGACGGCAGGTGATGCGGCCGTAGCAATTGCGACCACGGGCACGGTGGGAAAATCCGGTGAGGGAGGATTCCGGTCCGTCTTTCGACAGGCCTTCGTGCGTATTCTCAATGAGAAAGCGCTGGCCAGGAGTGAGGGGGCGGCGTTGCTTGAGGGCCATGGCGGAAGTGGTTTAAAGTTTAAAGGGTGAAAGGACAGGACTTAGATCGTTTCGATCTTCTGGCCCTCGGCGAGGGTGACGATGGCGACTTTCTTGCGGTTCGTGCGGCCGGGGTGGCCACCAAACATGCGGCCGCTCTTGCGCTTGCCGGGGTGGTTCAAAATATTCACCTTCGAGACCTTGATCTTGTATTTCTCGGTGATGGCACGGGCCACTTCGATGCGATTGGCCGACGTGGCGACCTCGAACACGTATTTGTTCAGGTGGGCGTTTAACGCCGACGCCTTTTCGGTGATGCGGAAGCTCTTCAGGACGTGGATGGGCTCTTTCATGGGCGCGGCAAAATTAAAGGTGGGTAATAATTATCCGTTGGCGCGGGCCAGGATTTTTTCAAAGGCGGATTCGCTGATGATGGCATTTTTGCAGCGGGCCAAATCCAGCGCATTGACCGAAGCGGCATCCACCATCAGCACGCGGGCGAGGTTGTGGGCCGCCAATTGGGCGTTCTTTTCAAAAGATTCGTCCACCAGCAGAATTTTGCCTTTGGGGTGGATGCGGGCCAGGACCTGATTAATAACTTTGGTCTTGGGCTTGGCGGCGGTAATTTTCTCAATCAGGCTCAATTCACCATCGGTAACTTTGTCAAAAAGGGCGCGTTGAAACGCGAGCTGACGGACTTTCTGGTTGATCGTGTGCGACCAATCACGCGGGCGGGGGCCGAACACAACGGCGCCTTTGACCCAGAGCGGGCTGCGGCGGGAGCCGTGGCGGGCCTGGCCGGTGCCTTTTTGGCGCCAAGGCTTCTTGCCGGTGCCTTTGACTTCGCCGAAATCCTTGGTCTTCGACGTGCCTTGGCGGGCGTTGGCTTGATAGGCGACGAGGGTCTCTTTCAGGGCTTGGACGCCCTTTTTGCCTTCAAATTCGCGGATCGCAAAGTCCTTTTCCTGGGCCTTCGCGCCATCGGGGCTGTAAACTTTGAGCTTCATGGTCAGAATAATAGGTTGGTGGCGCGAGCCGGAGGGTTATTTCTTGGCCGGGGTGGCGGGGCGGACCTTCTTGGCCTGGCGGACGACGACGTAGTCGCCATTGGCTCCGGCGATGCTGCCTTTGATAAGCAGCAAATTCTTGTCTTCGATGACCTTAACAATGGTCATGTTCTGGGTCGTCCGGCGAATCTGGCCCATGTGACCGGGCATCCGCTTACCTTTGAAAACGTGGCCAGGGGTCTGGCGCATACCGATGGAGCCAGGGCGGCGGTGCATCATGTGACCGTGTGTAGCCGGCTGGCCGTCCATATTGTGGCGTTTGACGACGCCTTGGAAGCCGCGTCCCTTACTGATGCCGATAACGTCGACCAAGCCGCCTTCAGTGAACTTGTTGACAGTCAACACGTCACCAATTTTGAACTCGGGTGCTTTGACGGTGCGAAATTCGCTCAACTGGGTTACGGGTTCGGTAACGCCGGCCTTTTTAAGGTGGCCGAGCTCCGGAGCGCTCATGCGGCTCTCTTTTTGGACCCAAAAACCAATCTGGACGGCGTTATAGCCGTCATTATCAACAGTTTTGATCTGTGTCACCGGGCAGGGGCCCGCTTGGACTACAGTGACGGGAACTAAGCAGTTCGCAGCGTCATACACTTGGGTCATGCCCACTTTTTTGCCGAGGAGGATAAGGCTCATATTGCTAAGTGGCAGGAGGACAACGTCATCCGGCATTTGCCGGATTGGGGTGGCCGTATTGCATTCCGGCGGATGCCGGAAACCTGCGTTAGGCTGTTAGAGAAAGATATGTGGAGAGTGGTGGTTCGGGTCTGAAATTGGATTAATAAAAATCGGAGCCGGCTTCCGGTGCTAGAGGCCAAAGACCCGCTGGTGTAGCGGTGCTTTATCCACGGAGGCTGCTATCCGATTTCGTCGCCCGACCCGAGAGGGCGACTGGTTTGTACTGAGGGACTGCGCAAGGAACAGAGGAAAAAGGTTGAATAAGGAGAAAAATCGGGTGCTCGTCAAGCGCTTTTCGATGAAATTTTTATTACTAACGAAAATCGAATAGCGTTGGGCCTGAAAAATGCTAAGGCTGGATACGATGAGCCTAGAGCGTAAAAATGGTTTTACGAGCCTAACCGTGCCTGTCCGTTTGCCATCACAGGCGGAACATTTTAGCCAGAGTAAGTCTCAGCTGGCGGCACCCGCCGTGTTGCTGGTGCCTGATGAAGGAGTTTACCTTTCCCTGCGGCTCCCGCGCATATTCCAGGAGGCTGGCGTGGCAGTGGATCTGCTTTGCCTGCGCGGCCATCCACTTGCCCGGAGCCGGTATGTTCGCCAGGTTCAGCTGGCCAAAAGTTGGCGGGGGATTGAAGCAGGGGTGTCCGACTATTTGCGCCAACCCAGGCAGCTTTGGCAAAAAATTATTGTCTGCCACGAGCCAAGCGTCCGGCGATTGCTGGCCAGTCTTGATCCGGTCGAGATGAAAAAATGGCAGCCGGGGGCCACCACGCAGCTGGCGCACGAATTTTTTAGAGGCAAGTTTGGTTTACCCGCCGCCGCCGCGCAGTGGGATTTGCCTATTCCTGCCAGCCAGTTGTGCCAGAGCACGGATGAGGTGATGGCTTTTGGCGCGCAGGTGGGCTGGCCGGTCATGGTGAAGCCGTCCGACCAACTCGGTGGAAACGGCATCCGCAAGTTTGACAGGGCGGTCGATGTTGAAGTCGCCGCCTCGAAGTTAAGGTTTCCTTTGCTGGCGCAAAAATTTATTTTCGGGCGGCGGGTGGTAATTGATATGGTTTGTTCAGGCGGGCGACTGCTGGCGTGGTTGTCTTCCTATTCCATTGCGCAAGGGAAAGGGCCGTTCAGTTATTCCACCGGGCGGCTGCACCGCGCGATGCCGGGTCTGGCACCCTTGGCGGAAAAAATTGCCGCGCATTCACGCTTCGAAGGATTCTGCGGCATTGATTGCATCGAGGAAGCCGGCAGTGGGCGGATTTATCTGCTGGAATTTAATCCGCGGCCGACGTCGGCGTGGCGCTTTGCCGGCCATTGTGGCGTGGATTTGTCCGGGGTAATAAAATCCTGGGTTGATGAACGGGATACCGCTGCTGCGCCGCTTACACTGCCATCCGGGCGGGAAATTCAAACGCATTATTTTGCCAGCGATCTGATTCGTTGCGTTCGGCAGAAAGACTGGTGGGGATTAAGGCATTGGCTGCCCGGTACGCACTCTTACCACGACGTGCCGTGGGATGATCCTGGCGTGCTTTTCGCCGCGGCGGGTGCCCTAGCCAAGGGCATTCTTCCAAAACGAGCGCGGATTAAACGCTTTAGCGTGGAGCCGCGTCCCATCTTCGGAGGTCGTGGTCCCGCCACGCCCGCTGCAGGAATTATTTTCGGCAAAGATGATGGCGCACCCATTTAGACGTTCAGTGCGTAGCGATACCTCACCTCGGGCAAGTTTGCGTCAGGACTCGACATGCACGCGCGCAATGGCGGCGGCGTCACTGTTTGTGGCCAAACGAATTAATCACAGCACTAACCTGACTACGCCTGCTCAAATCGGCAGGCAACCCCTTTACACCGTTATCTGAATGTCCACGCCGGCGGGGAGGTTGAGCTTCTTGAGCTCGTCCACGGTCTGGGCGGTGGGTTCCACGATGTCGATGATGCGCTTGTGGGTGCGCAGCTCGAATTGCTCCATGGACTTTTTGTCGACGTGCGGCGAACGGTTCACGGAAAGTTTCTCAATGCGCACGGGGAGCGGCACGGGGCCGGCCACGCGGGCGCCTGACCGCTTGGCGGTCTCGACGATTTCAAGCGCCGACTGATCGATGATGCGATAGTCGAAGCCCTTCAGTTTGATGCGGATGCGCTGGCTGGCCATGGTGGAAAGGTGAGTTTCGGGTTTTAGTGGGAGGGAAGCGAGGAAAAAATACGCCAGCATTCTTCGGCGGACCCGCAGGCGGCCCAAACCTTAAAGAAAATCAAACTGGGAAAGAACGTGGTGGCGAAAAAAGTTTTAGTTCGTCATGCGGATGGATTACGGATGGCGGAAGAAAAAGTTAGATCGTGCGGGCGGCCGTCTTGGTGGACGACTCGACGATCTTGGTCAACATGCTCGCGGGCACCTGTTCGAAGTGCGACGGTTCCATGGTGTACGAGGCGCGGCCCTTGGAGAGCGAGCGCACGTCGGTGGAGTAGCCGAACATGGTTTCGAGCGGCACGTTGGCGTTGATGTAGAAGAGGCCGTTCTTGGTCTCCATGCCCTGGATCTGGCCACGGCGGCGGTTGAGGTCGCCCATGATGTCGCCCTGATATTCTTCAGGCGTGACGACTTCGACCTTCATGATCGGTTCGAGCAAAATGGGCGCGCAATTCTTCATGGCGTCTTTGAAGGCGAAAATACCCGCCATCTTAAACGCCATTTCATTCGAGTCCACTTCGTGGAAGGAGCCGAACACCAGCTGCACCTTGAAGTCGATAACCGGGTAACCGGCAATGACGCCATTGTGCGCAGCTTCGTGGAAGCCTTCGATCGTGGGCTTGATGAATTCCTTCGGGATGGTGCCACCGACGATTTCGTTGAGGATTTCGTTGCCCTTGCCCGTGCCGTTGGGCGACAGGATGATTTCCGCGTGACCATACTGGCCACGGCCGCCGGACTGGCGGATGAATTTGCCCACGCCTTTGGAGGACTTGGTGATCGTCTCGCGATACGCGATTTGCGGGCGACCGGCTTCAGCATCAACCTTGAATTCGCGGAAGAGTCGGTCGCGGATGATTTCCAGATGCAACTCACCCATGCCGGCGATGATGGTTTGGCCCGTCTCACTGTTGGTGGAAAGTTTAAACGTCGGGTCTTCTTCAGCCAGACGCTGCAAGCCGATGGAGAGCTTCTCCTGGTCGATCTTGGTTTTCGGCTCGATGGACATCGAGATAACCGGCTCGGGGAAGGTCGGGGGTTCGAGGCGCAGTTCGAGATCTTCGTCGCACAGCGTATCGCCGGTGACGACGTCTTTGGCTCCGACGACGGCGCAGATGTCGCCGGAATAAATGGCGTCGACGTCCACGCGTTCATCCGCCTTCAAGAACAGCAGGCGCGAGATGCGCTCGCTGCGGCGGGTGCGGGGGTTGTACATCGTGTCGCCCTTCTTGAGCGTGCCGGAGTACAGGCGGAAAAATACGAGGCGACCGACAAATTGGTCGGTCCACAACTTGAACACGAGGCCGATGGGCTTGCCCTTGTCGTCGGGGGTGACTTCCGTGGTGGTTTCGTCTTCCCGGTGCGCGGTCATCGGGCGCGCTTCGAGCGGGTTGGGCAGGTAATTGACCACCCCGTCGAGCACCATCTGGATGCCTTTGTTCTTGAGCGCGCTGCCGGGGATGACGCCGACAAAATTTTCCGTGAGGGTCGCTTTGCGGATCACCCGGCGTAATTCTTCAATGCTCAGTTCTTTGCCTTCGAGGAATTTTTCCGCGAGGGCGTCGTCAAAGTCGGCCAGGCCTTCAATGAGTTTTTCGCGCCATTCCTCGGCTTCAGCCTGGTGGCTTTCCGGAATTGGTTTTTCGAAAAAGCGCACGCCGCTGACGTCCGTGGTATCGTATTCGCAAAGGACCATCTTCACGAGGTCGATGACGCCTTTGAAGGTGTCCGCCGCGCCATAGGGGATAAAGAGGGGATGGGCATTGCCGCGCAGCTTGGTGCGGATGTCGTCGAGAGCTTTAAAGAAGTTCGCGCCGGTACGGTCCATCTTGTTGACGTAGGCGATGCGGCAGACCTTGTACTTGTTCATCTGGCGCCAGACCGTCTCGGACTGGGGCTGCACACCGGCGACGGCGCAGAACACGGCGATGGCGCCGTCCAGCACGCGCAAGGAGCGCTCGACCTCGGCCGTGAAGTCCACGTGGCCGGGGGTGTCGATGATGTTAATGGTGTGCGCGATGCCGTTGTAGGGACCTTCCTTGGTCGTCCAACCGGCGGAAATGGCGGCGGCGGTGATGGTGATGCCACGTTCGCGTTCCTGCTCCATCCAGTCGGTCGTGGTGTTGCCCTCGTGCACGTCGCCCATCTTGTGAATGACGCCCGCGTAAAAGAGCACGCGCTCAGTCGTGGTGGTCTTGCCGGCGTCGATGTGCGCGGCGATGCCGATGTTCCGGGTGTATTCCAGCGGAAAGCGGCGATTCGGCGAATTCTTGGACGAAAGGGCGGGCAGGGTGGCGGTGTCGGACATGGCGCGGAAGGGAGAAAGAGAAAAAGCGTTGAGACAGAATTAAAGGAATTTCAGAGGAATTATAAACTCCCGGGCAATTCTGTAAATTCTGTCTAAAAATAAAAACGAACCTACCAGCGCAGGTGGGCGAAGGCGCGATTGGCCTGGGCCATGCGGTGGACGTCTTCGCGCTTCTTCACCACCGTGCCGGTGTTGTTGTAAGCGTCGACGATTTCGGCGGCCAGGGCTTCGCGCATCGGCATGCCTTTGCGGGCGAGAGCGGCATCGACCATCCAGCGGAAGGCGAGGCTTTGCTGGCGTTCAAAAGTGATTTCCACGGGAACCTGGTAAGTGGCGCCACCGACGCGGCGGCTCTTCACTTCGAGTTTCGGGCGGATGTTTTCCAGCGCGCCGAGGAGGAGGTCGATCGGGTCGCCCTTTTCGAGCTTCTCGCTGACTTTTTCAAAGGCGGAATAAACCACGCGTTGGGCGACGGTCTTTTTACCCTCGCGCATGATGGTGCTGATCAAGTGAGTGACCAGGGGACTGTTGAAGCGCGGATCGGCAGGGCGTACGCGTTTGACGGCTTTGCGGCGGCGTGACATTGAGGAAGAACGTTAAAGGCTGGGAGGCAGGGTGAAAATAGGACTAGGCGGCGACTTTCTTTTCCTTCGGGCGTTTGACCCCGTACTTGGAACGGCTGCGGCGGCGCTTTTCCACGCCTACGCAGTCGAGCGGGCCACGGACAATGTGGTAACGCACACCGGGGAGATCCTTCACGCGGCCACCACGGACGAGCACGACGCTGTGCTCCTGGAGGTTGTGGCCCTCGTCGGGAATGTACGCGATGACTTCGTAGCCGTTGGTCAGTCGCACTTTGGCGACTTTACGAATGGCGGAATTGGGCTTCTTGGGCGTGCGGGTCATGACTTGGACGCACACTCCGCGTTTAAACGGATTGCCAGCCAGGGCCGGGGCCTTGGATTTGAAACGGGGGGCGCGCCGGGGACGCCGAACGAGCTGATTGATGGTGGGCATGAAGGAAAGTGGAATTGAAAAGGGGAAAAACGAAACACGCTAAACGTTGGCGGCTCGCTGGCAAGCCCTATTTTAATCGATTCCGAAAAATGCCAATGGATGGAAAGCAAAAGTTTCGTCAAAGATGTTGAAACTTGCATCTTAACGCAATGTTTATACTCTATTACCATGACTACAACCCTGCTTAACCCCTGCATACCCTATAAAAAACCCTCCCTGCTCCAAACCGGTATTTTTTTAGCCTCTCTGGCCGGCTTGCTCGCTCCGTCCCTGACCCGGGCGGACGTTACTGTTTCAGTCGACAAAGGCCAAAATGCCTCACAGCACAAAGTTTCTGCACCGGCTGCCCCACCGTCTGGCGGCGGCGGTGGATACGGCGGGGGCAAGGGCGGCGGCGGCAGTAAGACGGTGACCGATACGGTCAGCGGCAGTATTTTTTACACCATCGCGGTGCGCAACATCAGCCCGAATCCGGTGTCCGGCGTGACGATTGAATACCACGTCTACAATAAGACAACGACATCAGGCGGCGGCGTTGCCCCCACCATTACGATAGATGACATTACCGGAACGTCGACCATCGACCTCCCGGGCAATGGCACCAAGCCCATTGAAACATCGGATATTACCACCGGGTCGAGCAATACCTTGTCCCAAGGCAGTAAGGGCAAAAAAGGCGGCGGCAGTACAGCTTCCGCCAGCAGCACCGTCACCGGCGTGATGGGATGGGTCATTTACATTAAGAAGGGCGACAAGATCATCCACACCGTCACTTCGGACGACAGCATCATCGACAAGGTCGCGCAATGGAAGGCCAAGGGCGGAGGCTAGAGTCACCGAGTGGCAAGAGATTTCGTTCGTAATTTGCGCTGGCCGGCAATGACACCGACCGGATGGGTGCTGTTTCTGCCAACATTTTCCTTGGTGGGCGGTCTTTAATCACTTGTCAACCTCACCGGTCCAGCTATTTTGTACTACAGCCATGAGTACCCTTCGTTATTCCAACGCTGGCCGGTTCATCAAATGCTTGGTCGTCGGTTTTTACGTGGTGGGAGCCACCGCTTTGTTTGGCGCTTTGCGAGAACTTCCGCTCATTTCCATCGATGTGGACAATGGGATAACGACCAATACAGTGCATACCGGGGTGGGTGCCCTCGCGCCAGCGGCGGGCACAGCCAAGCCACCGAAAGCAGGCAAGAACACCGTGCAGGATGCGCAAAGCCAGCTCATTTACACCATTAGCCTCCGAAATTTAAGCAGCTTCCCCGCGAATGGTCTTACTCTCGAGTATCATTTCTACAACAAAACCACGGCCAATAATGCCGGCGTGTCGACCATTACCGTCGAAGATGTGACCAACACGCAAACCCTGGATCTGCCGGTAAATGGCAAAATGGATGTCAAGACGACGCCAATTAATCACGACGTAAAGCAGACCTACTCCCAGAGCACGGGGACTAGTGGCGGGACCAACAGCGCCGGAACCAAAAAGAAAGGCGGGAGCATGACGCTTTCATCCGGGCAGACGGATGTCACCACGACCCGCGTCATGGGTTATGTCATCGTCCTGAAATCCGGCTCAACGATTGTTAAAACCCTTTTGTCGAGCGATGACATTGTTGATCAAGTACGGACTATTCAGGCTAAAATGGCGTCGGGTCAGTAAGCCGGGGCGGAAAATTTCCCCGCAAAATTTTTCAGGCTTGTTCTGAATAGTGGAGGCGTTATCCTCCGCCTAGTGGCGGCTCTGCGCGCTGCAGGGCGTCCGCCAATTTACGCCCTATGCTTTCTGACGATCATTCAATGCTTGAAAATACCTCGGCGGACGCCGGACGTTCCATCGCGAAATGGCCCTTTATCCTGGCTGATGCCGTTTTGGTTTTGGTGGCGCTGGCGATTTCGTCTTCGTCCGCAGCACTCAGCACCGGACAATTGCTTTTTTGCCTCGGCTCGGTTGGTTTGGGGGCCATTTTTTTTGCGACTCCGTTCGTTCTGGAGAAATTTCCCCTCGCCACTTGGGGATTTGCCGCCGGCAACTCGTCGGAAGCGGAGTCAGGCCACTCTGCCACAGATGCCCCCGGCGAATGGGGACGCCAGGCCCGGGCAGCCGCCGAAGCCGTTGAGCATGCGGTGCGCGCCAATGCGGCACTGGAAAGTTCCGCCCGTCGCTTTGATGCCCGGTTTGCCCCCTTGGTGGAAGTGCACCAAGGATTGACCGCCGTGGTCGCCGAGTTGCGTGAAGCTGCCACTGCGCGCAGTACGGCCGCCGCCGGCGAAGCCCAGGCCGTTCAGCGCGAATTTGATCGGCTGCGCAAGGAACAGGCGGAAAAGTTCAAGCTGACGGAAGAAAAAATCGCCGTGCTGGGCGAGACACTTGCCGTTCTAGCCGGGCATCTTAAAACTCTTTCGGCCCAACCGGGTCCGGTGGCAACGACAGCAGAAACTCCTGTCCGGGTCCGAGCCAAAGCAACCGTCCCCACTCGCGTGGAAGAGCCGTCGGTGGCTCTGGTTGCCGAACCCGTCCTGGTTGGTGCTGGCGTTGCGGTAATGGATGAGCCCCCCTCAGCTGCAGTCGCCATGCCGGTGCTCGAAACACCCAGTCCTGAGGTTTCAGCCGGACCGGTGGTGGAAAAGGAAGAAACTGCCTCGCTCGGTACAATTTCCGTGGCAGCCACGGTGGCCGAGCCACCGGCCGCTGCCAGTACTGAACCTGCGGATGAACAAACCATGTTGGCCAAGGCGTTATCCCGTGCCCAATCCAGCGGCCAAACTCCGGCGGTGGCTGGCATCATCATGGCCAGGGCTCGTCGGCCACGAAAATCCAAGGCACCCATGCCGGTAGTGGAGAGCGTTACCCCGGCAACAGCCGCTGGCGAGGTCGCGACCCCAACATCCGCATCCGAGCCGGAAGGCTGGTCGTCATTGGCTGAGGGAAAGCTGGATGCCGTAACTTCTGATGAGGCACCACGGACGGATGCACCGCTGGCCCGGACTGAGACCGAAGAATTTACGTCGGACGAGAACAGTTCCTCCTTCCGCCGTTCTGCGCGAGCCAAGATCGTTGCTCTGCGGGGTGACGAAGAGGAAGCCGCCCGGAAAGACACGCCGGTGGTTTTTACTCCAAGCCGGACTGAAAGCACGCCCAGTCAACCGTCCGATGGCCCCACGCAAGGCGAGCTGCTGGCCCGCGAGGCCGAGACCATTCGCAAAAAACGATCCAGTCGCAGCCCCGTCAGTGCGTGTGCGCTTACCGCGCGGGTGCTGATTGGCATCGGCAACAAACCCTTTGTTCGCGGCACGGGCCCGGGTCTTTCGGCTGACCGAGGCGTACCCATGGAATTTGTCGAAATTGGCCAGTGGCGTTGGATCGCACCCAATACCGTAAAAGAACCCATTACCCTGCGCATTTTGAAGAATGATGAAGTGCCGGCTGAAGGCGACCCCATCGTGCTTCACCCTGGCCAGGCGCTGGAGGTGAGCCCGGTGTTTCCTGCCTGAAGGAGTATTGGCCGCAACCCCTCGGGATGGCTGTACGACTCGCTGGAGTCGTTTGTCGCAGCCCCAGAACTCTCCACGTGGAACATTCGAGCCAGCACGGGCTAAAGTATAATTATAATCGCGTTAGGAATGGCTTAAAGCCCGGGGTTATTGTCATCTTTAGTAATTATATAAAATGTCATTTTTGGAAATTAATATCATATAAAATAACACAAAAAATCATATTAAGGCCTCCATTTTGACTTTGCTAAACAAAGCCAGGGCCAGTAAGTTTTTGAGCAAGAATTTGGGGTAAAATCCCCAAAAGGTGACAAATGCGTGAATAAACATCAAAGACGGCTAGGTGCTGCCAAAAATGTGAATAACTCGGCCCTTCGGCTGTTTTCCAAGGGGTTGTAAGCGGTCGGAATTGTGAACAAATGTAAAAAAACTATTTTTTAAATCGTTATCTCGACCGTTTTTTGGATGAAAATCCGGCCTGCCCGATTTGCCTTGGTTTCTGCTCGTAAAAAAAAGTCAGAAAAACCTCAAAATTATGTTGCGACCTACAATTTTTTTACAATAATGGATGGAAGCTGCTCTTATACCCCCTCCCCCAGCGTAAGCGTTTCCGGTTTTGTCATTACGGATCTGCCGCGTTGAGCCCCCTTCTCCCCACCTCTTTTACCCCAACCCCTAATATCGATTATTACGGCCATGAATCGACAAATTTTTTCAGCGCGTTTTGGGATGTTTCCCCTCGGGAATTCGGTATTTGCGCGTAGAAATTTTTGTCAGGCCAGTTCCGCCCGCAGTACAGTTTTTCCGGCGGCAAATTCAGTTTTCGTCACCCCTTTAAAAATAAAACAACTCGCAGTGGCCTAGGGCGTTTAGCCGCCAAAAATCCACCGCGAAAATTCAACTGCTCGTAATCCTACCCACATGAAAGTCCCCCCTACCTCTCGACTTCGCCAGATCCTGCTCTGGCAAGGGACCATGATCGTCGCCTGCGCACTGTGCGCCACGTTGCTGTTACCGACCAGAATGGCCGGACAGACGTTGACCACGATCACCAAAGCCGACAACAGCGTCAACCTCGACGTGTCATCTGGGACGACCAGCTGGATCAGCAACGCTGTGGCCAGCGCCGCGGACGTGGCGGTATTCGACAGCACACTGGAGTCGTTCAATCAGACCTTGGATGTCGGTGCCGGCGTTTCGCTCGGAGCGATCCAAATTCTGAGCCCGCAGGGATCAATTTTCATCACCCAAACGGCGGGTGGCAGCGCAGGCCTGATCTTGGGTAACGTGTCATACACCCAGGGCGCAACCGGCGTGGGCGTCTTCGGTAGCGGTACCGGCACTTACGCGGTCGGCAGCAATGGCAATCTGACCAATGGTGGCGGCATCGACATGAGCGGCTCCACCGATAATATGTTTATTTCCGCCAACGTGGTGTTGGCGAATTCACAGCAGTGGACCACCGGATTCTCGACGACCTTGGTTGTCAATGGCACCATTAGTGACGGCGGCAATGGCTTTGGCCTGACCATCAATGGCTCCCCCACCAGCGTGGGCTCCGTGGTGTTGGCGGGCAGTAACACGTTTACGGGCGCGCTGACTTTGAATGGCGGCACGTTATTCCTCAATAACAACAACGCGGCAGGCACCGGCACCACGGCCGGGAACAACCTGGTCATCAACGGCGGCACTTTGAACAACAGCAGCGGCAACATTGTCACGCTGAACAACAATGTCATCATCGGCAATAGCTTCACCTTTGCCGGCAGCGCCAACAGCACCGTCAACAACGGCCTGGTCCTGGCCAACGCGGTGCAGATCACGCCGGCAGTCACCCAGGCCACTTTGGCGATAAACCCGAACACTAACGGCAATATAACCATTACCGCCAACCCGACGAACGATGCGGGCGGCATTGGCGATGGCATTTCTGTTATCTTTGTTGCACCAACTGCGGCAACCGCCACCCCGACTTTTACACTTTCCGGCAACCAAATCACCGTCAATTTGGCGGGTCCGTCGGCTGGTACTATTAATAGTACGGCGTCGAGCATTATCAGCGCCATCAATACGACGCCGACTATTTCCGCACTGATCTCGGCTGCCAACACCGGTGCCAGCACCGGTGCTGGCCTTGTCAAGGCACTTGCCGCCACTTCCTTGACGGGTGGCGCAGCCTCAGTGAGCATTGCGGAACTCGGCGCGGCCAATATTACGCTCGGTAATGTAACCGGCATCGGCAACTTGACCGTGACCGCATCCAGTAACCCCGGCAATAACGGCAACGTTATCTTGGTCGGCACGAACACCTTTGGCACCGATGGCGGCCCCAACCCCTTGCTGACGATAACGAACAGCAGCGTAATGCTCGGCAATGGAACGGCCAATGGCACCTTTGTTGGCAACATCAGCGACACTGGCTCTAACGGCACCCTCAGCTTCAATGAAAATGGTACGGGCGCTGCGGCGGGGACCACCTACCAGTTTAACAATATAATTACCGGCACGGGCCACGTCTCCCAATTCGGGGCGAACACCACCGTCGCCTTGACCCAGAACAACTCCAATTTGAGCGGCACTAACTTTATTGCCCCCAACGCCACCCTGGCTTTGGGCAATGGCACAGCGGGACTGACTGGCAACGTCGGCGGCAACGTTACCAATAACGGCACCCTGGTGTTTAATGAAGGCGCGGACGAGACGTTCAGCACAGTTGTCACCGGCATAGGTAATCTGACCATTCAGAGCAACACCTTTACCACCACCCCCGCGGCCCTGTCGCAAAACCTCGGGGTAAACACCAACATCACGTTTACTGCCAATACGACCAATGACGCCGGCTCCATCGGCAATAATATTTCGGTGGTAATTAACCACGGGGCCGCTCCTAGCTCGTCAGCAGTTTTCACCACCCTGGGCAACATTGTCGTCATCTACACCGCCACCGATAGCTCCAACAACTCGATTACCACCATTTCCGACCTGGTCAACGCTTTCACCAACAACACCGGCGGAATCGCAGGTTTGGCTTCGTTTAGTTTCAATGGTTCCGGCGCTGTTTCAACCCTGGCCCAAACTTCCCTCACCGGCGGCTACAATGCCCAATCTTCAGTGTTTTTCGGTGGCGCCACGCCCAGCACGTTTACCGGTGTTACCACCGTTTCGAGCGGTACCTTGGTGTTAGCCAGCAATCTGGCGTTGCAGAATTCGACCCTGAATCTGCCTGGCACCGGCGGCAGTTTCATTTTTGCGAATGGCAGTATCACGAACTTTACCCTCGGTGGCTTGGAGGGTTCGCAAAGCCTGCTCTTGACCGGCTCGGGCGGTACCCAGTCGGAGCTCTTGACGGTCGGCACCAATGGCTTCAACACTACTTATAGTGGTGTTCTCGCAGGCAACCCGTCCAACACGACCAATCTGGGTAATTTGACCAAGATTGGCGGCGGCGGTACTACTTTTGCCAGCACGGCGGGAAGTATCCTGACCCTGAGCGGAGTTAATACCTACACGGGTAACACCACGGTGCAATCACTGGCCGCGAACAGCGCGCTCGGTGCCAATACGACCTTCTTGGGCGGCTTGATTAACTTCAATTCCTTAAATGCCTTTGGCGGCGCCACGGCGGCCACCGCCACCAGCTCCGGTGTCACCGGTAACCTGCAACTCAACGGTGGTGGTGTACAGTGGGCTTCGACTCCGACAGCCACGGCCAGCCTGTTCCAATCTCTGGGCGTAAACACCAACCTGACCTTTACGGCCAACACCACCAATCTGCCTGGCTTGGTGGGCAACAATGTAACCGTTACTTTTGTCGCCGGAGCCAATGGCACGCCAAGGCCGACTTTTGCCGTCAGCGGTAACACGATTACGGTGACCCTCGCAACGGACAATAGTGGCACGATTCTCACGACCCTGGCCGACATTGCGGCAAACTTCACCGCCAATTCAACGCTGAATCAGGTGGCCACCGTAAGCACCAATGGCACTGCCGCAGTCACGGCGTTTGGGGCTACGCCTCTTGCTGGCGGCACCACTACCGGCTATACCGGGGCGGGCAATGCCTCGGCCTTGGATCAGGGTGACATTACCCTGCGTTTAGCATCTACGGCGGGCTTGGGCGTGGGCACTTCCGGCAATGTTACTAGCCCTACGACGACCCAACCCGCCGAGCGTTCATCGGCTAACGACACGTTAGATACCAACGTTAATAACATCACTTTGTTCGCCAACCCCATCAGCGGGGCTGGCGCAACGCTTGTCAAGGCCGGTGCCGGAACGCTGACGCTGGCCAACAATAGCACGGTGAGCAACTATGCGATTACCGGTGGTACCCTGCAATTGGGCAACTATGCGTACAGTGGCGGCTTGAATGGCAGTCCGACCGTTGCTGGAAACATTGCTTCTGGCGCAGGCACGACCTTGACCATCGAGCAGGCGACATCGACCACTTTGTCGGGAGTACTCTCGGGTGCGATGAACATGGTGGTAAACGGCAACAATCCTGGCTCAAACGGGCAATTGTTCGCCAACCTCGCGGGCGTAAACAACAATCTGCTGTTCCTCCCCAATCCCAGCAACGCGAACCTCAACAATTTTAACGCCAATAATTTTAAAATCGCGATTGTGGCCACTGCCAGCAACCCGACGCTGACTTATACCAGCTCGACCGCCAGCGGAGTCACCACCATCACCATCAAGCCGGTAACTGACGCAAGCAGCAATATTACGACCACGGCCGCCCAACTCGTTAGTGACTGGAATGGAAATGTCACAACCTTTGGTGGAGTGACTTTAAGTTCGATTGCCAGCGTCGCGTTGGCGGAAGACTCCACGGGCAACAGTGGCGGCGGCATTTTGGCCGCTATGACGGCCGCCCCGTTCAGCGGTGTGGTCGCACCAGGTAACACGACCCTGACCATCTCCGGAAACACCAATACCTTTAATGGCACCACCACGATCAATGGCGGCACATTGGTGGTAACGGCGCAAAACGGCCTGCAAAACACCACCTTGGTTTATAATCAGGGCACCTTTAGCTATGGCAGTTTGTCGAATGTGAGCCTGGGTCAATTGTCCGGCAACCAGCCCATCACCCTGACGAATCCGGTCACCGGCAATGCGGTTACCTTGGTTATTAAAGGCGCCAATGAGATCGGCACTTATACGGGAACGCTCTTTGGCATTGGTACCTTGGCTGATACGGCCAAGGGCAACGTGCTGACCCTCACCGCCTTGAATTCGTATTCGGGCGGCACCCAGATCAGCAACGGCGGTGAAATTAATTTCAACTCGGCCACCAATTTTGGTTCCGGCAATATTACGCTCCAAGGCGGTATGTTGCAATGGGCGCCCGGCACGACGACAGATATTTCCAGCCAGATTAATGGTCTCTTTGGCGGCCTGACGGCTTATATTGTACCCAACAGCGGAAACAACACCTTCGACACCAATGGCAATAACATCACATTTGCCACTTCCATGTCAGGCAATGGCAGCATGGTCAAGGAAGGCGCCGGCACCCTGACGCTGACTGTGCCCAACACTTACGTTGGTGGTACCGTCATCTACAACGGCACGCTTAATTTTAGCAGTCTGAATCAATTGGGTTCGGGTCTCATCACTCTGGACGGTGGCACCTTGCAGTGGGCCCTGAATTCAGCCACCGATATCAGCAAGCAGGTGAACCCTGTTTTGTTCAACAATGCCGCGGGCAATAGCAGCACGCTCGATACCAACGGGAACAGTATCGTGCTGAACAATTCCTTTAGCGGCACCGGCGGCCTGGTCATCGCCACCAACAGCACTGGCGGCGGCTCATTGACGCTCGGCGGGAATAATACCTACAACGGCACCACGCAAGTGAATGCCAACAGCTTGTTGGTTCTGGCCAACCCGAACGCCTTGCAAAACAGCACGCTGATCACGAATGTCGGTAATGGCATTTTGAGTTTCGGCACTTTGACGGGTAATGTGTTGTTGGGCGGTCTCTCGGGTACCAACAACCTCGACTTGTCCAACAGCACGAACCAGGCGGTGAATTTGGTGGTCGGTTTGAATGGCCAGAACACGACATTTGCCGGCAACTTGACCGATGTAAACAACGTCAACGGATCACTGGTCAAAACTGGCGCCGGAGTTTTAACTTTGACCGGTAATAATGCTTTCGGCAATGGCAACGCCAATACCGGTTTTAACGGGACCACGACCGTCACCAGCGGCACCTTCGGTAATTTCAGCGGAGTGGCGGGCGTGCAAGCCAGCGGCGGTTTAATTAACTTCAATAATCTCAACAATTTCGGCACGACGCCAAACATCACGTTGAGCGGCGGCGGCTTGCAATGGGCGGCGGACTACAGCGGCGGTGACGTTTCCGGCGTCTTTAATTCTCATGGTGGTTTGGCGGCTGGCACGGACACCCTGGACGTCAACAACAACGACATCGTGCTGGGCAATGCGATGTCAGGCGCCGGTAATTTGGTGGTCGCGGGTAACGGCACGCTGACCTTGGTGGGCAGCAGCACCTATGCGGGCGGCACGACGATAAACCACGACGCCACCAAGTTATACCTCGGCAATGGCGGCACCACCGTTGGAAACGCCGGCAACATCACGGGTAACGTGATTAATAACGGCGGCCTCGCCTTTAATGAGCCAACCGGCACCACCACGACCATTAACGGCGTGATTTCCGGCAGCGGCACTTTGGACATCAACTCCGGCAAGTTTGCGTCGAACACCACCAACCTCGACAACGGTTCGACCATCATCAACAACGACCTGGTCTTTAAGCCCACGCAAGACGGCATCATCGGCAACAATTTGGGCAACGGCTATAATATTACTTATGTGTTGCCCGAGACTGTGGCCGCCAGCGGAAACACGGCAAAGGTTAACAGCACCCTGGCGTTGAGCGTTAGTGGCACGAATATCACGGTCACCCTCGGCACAGATGCGAATGGCAACTCCACCACCACGGCGGCTAATGTTATCAGCGCCATCCAGGCCAATAGCACGATTTCCGCGCTGGTGACCGTCGGCTTGACCGACTCTGACAATGGCACGGGCATCTTGCTGGCGCAATCTACCGCCACGAGTTTTGTGCCCGGCACGACCATCCCGGCCAACTACACCGCGACCACCACCGGCGGCTCCAACAGCAACTCGCAAGGCAATGTTAATTTGAATGGAGCCAATACCTTCAACGGCACGACGACCGTAAGCAACGGTACATTGACTTTGGGCAATTCCTTGGCGCTGCAAAACAGCACTCTGGTCTATAACACCTCGCCCGGTGTCTTGGGCGGCTCCGTCAGCTTCGGTACCTTGACGAATGTGACTTTGGCGGGCTTGAGCGGCAACGGCAACCTCACCTTGGGCAATACCAACAATAACGGGGTGGTGCTGACTGTCGGCAACCAAACCTCCACCTACTCTGGCGTGTTGTCCGACCCGTCGAGCGGCACTGGTTCATTGCTGAAGGTTGGTTCCGGTACCCTGACCCTGAGTGGATTTAATACTTACACAGGCGGCACCGTCATTGAAGGCGGCATCGTCAATTTCAACACCATCAAGAGCTTCGGTAATGGCGGGGCGAACAGCCTGACTTTGCTCGGTGGTGGCATCCAGTGGGCAGCCAACACCACCACGGACCTCAGCTCCATCTTGAATCCCGCGATGATTACCGGGCCGACCAACGACATCAATACCCTGGACACTAACGGCAACAACGTCTTGCTGAAAATTGTCTCGGGTGGCTCGCTCTCACCCACTGGTTTGACCGGCACGGCTGGCATCACCAAGGCCGGTGCAGGCGTGTTGACCATTGTCGGTAATCAGTCCTATCAAGGCCCGACCGCTATTAGCGCGGGCACTTTGCAGTTGGGTAACGGCACTAACAGCGGTGTTCTGCTGAATTCGAGTTTGCTCGACAATACTGCGCTGATCTTCAACCAAGCGGGCGACACAACTTATTCGGCTCTGCTGGCTGGTTCAGGCAATGTTACCCAGGCGGGAAGCAATAACCTGACCTTGTCGGGCAACAATACCTTCTCCGGTAACACGTTCATCACGGCGGGCACGTTAGTGATGGGTACTCCGCTGGCCTTGCAGTTTAGCTCGCTGGCCTACAATACGACGACCGCTGGTGTGCTCAGCTTTGGTGTCTTGAATGCCGCCAACGTGGGCGCCTTGAATGGTAATACCAGCATTTTGCTGAACAATGTCTTGCCGGCGAACGTCACCATCAACCCCGCCGCCAATGCCGGCATCACGTTTACGGGCAATAAGAACACAAACTTTAACGTCAATTTGGTCCAGTCGTACAACCCGGCTACTTTGATTGAAAACCTCGCCCCCAATGCCAACATCACCTTTACCGCCAATGCCACCAATGGGGCAACCGGTGGGGCCGGTGGTTACGCAGGCGCAGTAGGCAATAATATTTCTGTCGTTTTTGTCAAGGGTGGCAACGGCAGCCCCGAGTCCTATAGCCTGTCCGGCAATGTCATCACCGTGAATCTGGCGGTCAACTCCTCCGGTACAATTATCAGCACCGCCGGTGGAATCATCGGCGCAATTAATGCGAACAACACCTTGAACGCCTTGGTGTCAGCAGCCAATGGCTTGGGCAGCAGTGGCGCGGGCAATGTGACAGCGCTTGCCTCTACCGCACTCAATGGCGGCATTGGCACCACTCCGACGACCGTGCCGACCTTGGCGCTCAGCGGCAATACCCTCACCGTCAATTTGGCCGCCAACAGCACTGGCACGATCACCAGTAATGCGTCCAGCGTCATCAGCGCGATTAACACCAACGGCACGGTGAATGGCACTATCACGGCAGCCAATAGCAATGGCAGCAACGGTTCCGGTAATTTAACGGTACTCTCGACCACTGGCTTCGGCCAGGGTGTGGCGTTGACCATCGGCGCCAACAATGCTGCTTCCGCCTACGACACTGTGGCGGGCAGTACGGGCGTCATCTCCGGCAACGGTTCAATCATCAAGGTGGGTGGCCTCGGCACTTTCCAGCTTTTTGGCACCAACACTTATACGGGTGGCACGGTGGTCAACGCCGGCACTTTAACCTACTTCAGCAAGGCTAATTTGGGGACCGGCGCGCTAACCCTCAACAACGGCACGCTCAACTACGGCGGCAGCACGGGAAATATCGCCAACGCGGACATCACCACGCTCAACCCTGCCGGATTAATCTTGGGCAATGTGGGTTGCATTACCATCCAGTTGAATTCGGTGGCACTCGCCTTTAACGGGGTAATCAGCGGTAATTTGATTACCGGCACCAGCGGCACCGGCAATAACACCATCGGCAACGGTTTAATCATCAATGATTCCGCCAATATTATTACCCTCGGAGCCAATGAGACGTTTAGCGGCAATTTGCTGCTGGGACTGAGCACGACCTTGCAATTTGGTGACAATACCAGTGGCGGAAACGTCGGCAATATTTCGAACCCGGGCGCGGCCATCATCATGACGGACACCATTAATGCAACCAACGGGGTCGGCACCGCATTTTCAAACGTCACGTTTAAGATCAACTCGGCCAATCCCGCAGCTTCCAATGCGAATAACGGCGGCCAGGGTGCGGGTAACTTTGTCTTTGCGACACCGCTCAATGGCAATGTGAATGTAAGCACCGCCGGTTTCATTAATTTGGGCGGCACCGCCAACATTATCTTTGAGAGCACGGCCAGCACGGCCAATGCCACCCTGAATATCACGGCCGCCAATAACGCTATTTTGGGTTCTCAATTTACTTTGGAGGACACCAACGTCCAGTTGCCCACGGCGGCTGGCCTCGGCACCCTCTTATTCGCCCCCTCCACTACGGTTCCCAACCTTGGGGTGTCCTTCACCATTGGTGGTCTGTCCGGCGGTAACTTTGTCCCCGGTGTTTCCAACTTTGGCGGTATCAATCTTACGAATGGAACTGGCGCGATTCAGTTGGCTTCCGGCTTTAATAACGTCAATACCACTTACAGCGGCAGCATCACCGGCATCGGTAATTTCGTCAAAACCGGCACCGGTACGTTTACCTTGACCGCGCCGGCCGCGAATTTGGCTTTTGGCGGCGGCGTCAACACCCCGTCGGTGACGGTTCAGTCCGGCACCTTGGTTTTGGGTAATACGACCCAACCGACGTTGGTCAACGGCACCATTAATGATATTGGCGCCATCACCTTCAACGGCAGCAATACGAACAGCAACACGGGCACGACCAACGCCGTCCTTAACCAAACCATTGCCGCCAACGCCAATATGATCTTTACCGCGAACGTCTCCACTTTGCCCGGGCTGCTGGGTGACGGAGTCAATGTCGTGTTCACACCGGCGTATGTCATCTCCACCGTGCCGCTTAACCCGGTCGCCAACGGCAACATATCGTTAACGGCCAATACCACCAACCTTCCGGGTGCAGCGGGCAACAACGCAGCGATTAAATTTGTCGCTGGCGCCAACAACTCTCCGCTGTTTGTTACCGTAGCGGGCAATGTCGCCACTGTTACCTTGGCGACCAATGCGACGGGAACCATTACCAGCAATGGCGCCCAAGTGGTTACCGCACTGGGCAACGCCGATGCCAGCCTGTTTGTGAATGTGGCCAATGCCAACCTGACCTTCGCGGCCAACACCACCGGCTTTAACGGCACGGTTGGCAATGGCATCCAGATTTCTTTCGTCGCCGGTGTCGGCGCCAGCCAGACGCGGTCAGAAACCCTCACGGGTAATGCCATCGTCATCCACGGGGCCACCAATGCGCTGGGGACGAACATCACGACGGCGGCCGATATCATCGGTGATTTTACCGGCAATCAAACGCTGAAGAACTTGGTCTCAGTCTCCAACACCACGGGTGTCACCAGCACCGGACTCGGCGTTCTGACGTCGTTGGCGGTGTCCAATCTATCCACGGCCGTGGGATTATTCTCGGCCGCCAATGTAGGTACGGGCAATGGCACTGAGGTAGCGCTGGGGCAGACTTCGCTGGCCGGTGGTGTCGGCTTGGCGCCCACGACGCTCAACACCTTGAGCATCAGCGGCAATACGGCCACGGTCAATCTGGCGACCAACGCCACGGGGGTGATTACCGCGACGGCCGCAACCGTTATTCCAGTACTAAATAACACCACCGCCACCTTGCTGATCAACAATGCCCTGAACGCGAACCTTACTTTTGCTGCGAATACCTCCAATGGCGGTACCGGTCTCGCGGGCGGCTTTAATGGCACCGTAGGCAATAATATCACCATCGCCTTTGTGAACGGCGGCGTTAGCCAGTCGCGGACGGAAACCATCACTGGCAATAATATCGTCGTCCATTTGGCTACGAACGGATCTGGGGCGGTCATTTCTACGGCGGCCGATATCATCGGTGACTTTCAAGGCAATCAATCGTTGGAGAACTTAGTTTCCGTTTCCAACATCTCGGGCAGCACCGGCCTGGGTACGGTGGCAGCCTTTGCCGCTACTCCGCTGGCTACGGCAGTTGGGTTGCTCACGGCAGGCAATGCCACCGGCAGCACTGGAGCAGGTAATGTGACCGCGCTGAATGTCGGCCTGACTGGCGGCGGACCGGCTGACGGCGCCATCGGGAGCACTCCGCTCATTGAAGGCAACATCATCTTCGGCGTGGGCGGCAACGTGAATAAGCTCAATGCGAACAGCACGCTGGAATTTACGGGAGCCAATACTTATAACGGCACGACAACGGTTACCGCCGGTACCTTGCAAATTGGTGATGGTCTTACGGCGGGCAACAACAGCGCGCTGGCGAGCGCCACGGTCATTGGCTCGGGCGGCAACCTCAACTTCATGCAAGTGGGGAATGTAACCTTTAGCCAGAACCTTACCTTCATCACCACCGGCACGCTGAATGCCACGACTTCCGGCAATATCATTTTGGGCAATATCGCCGGCTCGGGCAGCACCGGCCCTGGCAGCACGGCCAACTACATCTTCAATGGCACGGCCGATTTCTTCTACGGTAATGTCTACCTTAATGGCGGCACTTTGACCCTCACCACGCCGACGGCGCTGCAGTTTGCCAACCTTACCTACAACACGGGCAATGGCACCGTTTACACGGGCAGGAACACGCAAACGATTAACGGCAACACTGTATCGACCCCCGCCTTGACCTCGCTGTTGCTGGGTGGCCTCAACGGCAATCACACGCTGGATATTTCCAATATCACCTTTAACGTGGGCGGCAGCCCGGTCACGGGCACTTCCTCCAATGGCGGCACGGTTCAACAAAATTCCGCCAGCAGTACCTACAGCGGTTTCCTGACCAGCAATACCGGGGTGGGCAACTTGGTCAAGTCCGGCAGCGGCACCTTCATCTTGCTTGGGCCGAACACTTACAATGGTACCACGACGGTCAATTCGTCCGCCAATCTCGGCACGTTGCAACTCGGCAACGGAGTTACCAACGGTAGTATTCTGGCCAACGCCACGATTAACACGGCGGTCAATTCCACGGTTAATGTGAACCCAGGGGCCGGAACCACGATCTTTAATGACCAGATTATTGGTGGCGGCAATCTGACGGTCGGCGGCACCGGGGCCACCGTGGTTGTCGTTAATGCGGTGCAAGGCGGCCAGCCCGCGCCGAACACCTTCACCGGTCCGACCACGATTTCCGCCGGTACTTTACAAATTGGCTCGAACACCACGTCGACGGCTAACATTACGACGGGTACATTAAATTCAGGCATTTTACTCACCGCCAACACGTCGGCGGTAACCCCCATGACCGGTTTGAACGGCGACAATATCATCATCTCTTACCTGGCGTCGGGGATCAATACGCCCTTGAGCGTGACCACGAGTGGCAATTTTATTCTGGTTAACCTGGCGACGGACGGCACCGGCGCGATTGCCGCCTCGAATACGGCAAATAACATTATTGCGGCTATCAATGGCAATACCTCGAAGTCACTGGTCGTGGCTTCGCTGGGCGCGGGCAGCTCGGGTGTATCCACCGTATCGGCTTTGGTGCCCACGTTGCTCACGGGTGGTTCCAGCCCGAGCGACGGCCAGATTGTCGGCTCAATTGCCGACGGCGGCAACCTGGTCTTTGACCGGTCAGTGGCCTTTACGGAGTCGCAGGCCATTACGGGTGCGAGCGGCAATCTCTTTATTGTGCAGGATGGCCTTAACACCTTGCCGGTGACGCTCACCGCCACCAATACCTACGGCGGCACTACGGCCATTGGCGGCAACAGCGTGCTGGTGCTGGCCGGCAATCTGTCGATGGAAAATTCCACCCTGTTCACCCAAGCCACCAATGCCACTTCCAACGGCACGCTGCAATTCGGCAACACCTCGACCAACTTGAATAATGCGACCATCGGGGCCTTGAGCGGCAACCAGGACCTGTCCTTGACCAATCAATTCGGCGGAGGCTTCGGCGTGGCGTTGACGACGGGCACCGCAACCACATCCGCCACCTATTCCGGTAATATCACCGGTGCGGGCAGTTTGACCAAGGTTGGCGCCTCCACCAGCCAGACCTATAGCGGCAATTTGGATAACGCCGGCGGCGTAAATATCTTGGGCGGCACGTTAATCCTCAGTGGTACGCAATCCAACTTCACCGGCAACATGACGTTGGGCAACTTGTCCTCCGCCGGCACGGCGAATTTCTCGACCAATGCCAGCATTATTGGCAATGGCACGGTGGCTGGCTCCAACAACTTTGTGGTGTTGAACGGCAGCACGCTGATCTTCAATGCCGCCAATCTGGATCCGACCGGCGCCAATACCACGGCCGTGATTCCGCGCCTCCAGTTGGCGCAGGGTACCAGCACCTTCAATATCGGCGCGTTTAACGAAAACATTGTCGGCAACATCGGCGGCACCGGCAATTTGACCACCACGGCCACCACCGGCATTCTGACTTTGTCGGGCGCAAATACCTACAGCGGCAATACGACGATTACGGCTGGCACAATTAATGTGGGCAATAACAAGGCCCTGCAAAACACCACGCTGCTTTATAGCACGGGTCTGCTGACTTTTGCCTCGGGCGTCACCGCTCCGATTATCGGCGGCCTTAACGGCACGACCAACTTAACGCTCAAAACCGCCACCAGCACGGATTTGGTGACGGCGAACATCGGCAACGCTGGTACGAGCACGACCTACAGCGGTGTCATCATCGGTAACACCACCACGGGCGCAGTGAACGGCAGCATCATTAAGAGCGGCGCCGGCATCCTGACCCTGAACGGAACCAATACTTACAATGGCACGACGACCATACAAGGTGGCTTGATTAATTTCCTCACGATGGCGCAATTCGGCAGCAATCTGAGCGCAACCTCGATTACCCTCTCCGGCAACCAAGGCCAGGGCGGCGGTCTCCAGTGGGGCGGGGCAACGAACACGCTCGACCTGTCGCGCAACATTGTGATCGGCGGCGGCAGCACCGGTCTCGACATCATCGACACCAATTCCAACAACATCAACTTTGCGCTGGCCGCCTTGACGGGTTCCGGCGAGTTGGTGAAGGCTGACGGCGGTACGCTGACTTTGACGAAGACGGAAGCCTATAACGGCGTTTATAGCGGTCCGGCGAACTCGACCTTCAATGGTTCCACCACCATCATCACTGGCGGCACGCTGCAACTCGGCAATGGCACCACCAGCGGCACTGTGTTGGGCAATATTACGGATAACGCCTTCCTGACCTATAATGAAAATGGCGCCACGACGCTGAGCAATAACATCACGGGCTTCGGCAATGTGAGCTTCATCGGCACGAATACGACGACGATTAATGGCACCAATACCTTCTCGGGTACGACCAATATCCAAAACACCGCCACGCTGGTCGTCAACAGCACCCAGGCCTTGGGCAATTCGACATTGGTTTATATCACAAACGCCGGCACCTCGAACACCGGCACATTGAGCTTCAACACCACCGGCCTCACGGCCAATGCGGTGGCCTTGGGCGGTTTGAGCGGTAACTTGAACTTCCGCATGGATGTCGACCCCACGCACCTCTCCGCCATGGCGCTGACCTTGGGCAACAACAGCCAATCCACCGTATATAGCGGCAACCTCAACGGCAACGGCAGCCTGACCAAAGTGGGCGCGGGCTTCCTGACCTTGACTGGCAATAATTCCTACAATGGCAGCACCAGCATCCAAGGTGGTGAAATCATCATCAATAACACAAACGAACTCGGTAATATTGCCGGTGGCAGCACCTCCAACATCACACTACAGGGCGGTGGTATCCAGTGGGCGGTGGGCTTCTCGACGAACATCTCCAACCGGATTATCGGCGACGGAACGCACGGCGGCTTGTTGACGGGTAACGACACCTTGGACACCAACGTGAACAATGTGGCGGCGGGTGGGTTGAACGGCAATGGCACCTTGGTCAAAGCGGGCACGGGCATCTTGACCCTGCAATCCGCCGACAACTATTCCGGCGGCACCATTGTTAAAGCCGGCCTGATTAATTTCAACCTCACCAGTGAATTCGGCAATACGACCGGTATCACGCTGGCCGGCGGCGGACTGCAATGGGCGAGCGCTGTGGGCCAGCTGGATATTTCCTCGCTGATCACCAATTTGGCGGCCGGCAACCAGACTTTGGACACCAATGGCAACAGTGAAAATATCACTTCTTCACTGAATGGCCTTGGCGCACTGCTGAAAGCAGGCAGCGGCAACTTGTACATCGACACGACTGAGGGTTACACCGGCGGCACGGTTATCAACCAAGGGTTCTTGCTGTTGGGCAATGGCACTGGCCACCTCGCCGGACAATTTAACCAGACGCTGCCGTCCGAAAGTAACGTGATTGATAATGCGGACTTGGTGTTCAATGAACCGTCGGACACCACCTTTGCGGGCGTCATTTCCGGCACCGGCAATATCACGCAGTTGACCGCTACCAACATTACTTTGACCGGGGCGAATACCTTCAATGGCACGACCAATATTGTCGCCGGCACCCTCGTGTTGGGCAATTCACTTGCCTTGCAAAACAGCACGCTAGTTTATAACCCAACCAGCGGCACCCTGAGTTTTGGCAGTGTTGGCAATGTCACTTTGGGTGGCTTGAGCGGCAATGTTGGCGGCGTTGGTAAGGACATTGAACTGGACGTAACCCCGGGTACGAACACCCCGGTGGCCTTGACTGTCGGTACCAACAACCAGGACACGAGCTACTATGGCAACCTGACTGGTAACGGCTCATTCGCCAAGGTGGGCGGCGGCAACTTGACCCTCGGTGGCAACAATCAGTTCCTGGGTTCCACTAGTGTCACCGGCGGCACACTGAACCTGGCCAGCTCCAACGCGCTCTCGCTGAATAGCAATGTTTTCAATAACGCAGACATTAACAACGGCAGCGGCAGCGCTTACACCGTCCCAGGCCGTCAAAGCTGGTCCGGCGCAGTGCAGTTCACTGGCGGCGATTTCATCTTCACCAACATCACCACGCTGGTCGGCAACACGACGCTGGTCTTGACGGGCAATCACTCCATTACCGACACCGGACTGAGCTCCAGTGGAAATCAAGGCCTGACGCAGAGCGGCACGGCCGGTCAGACCTTCCTCCTCACTGGCAACGGTACCTTTAACCTGACGGGCACGGCCAACTTCACCTCGGGTCTCGCCACACCGCACTTCGTCATGACGGGATCGAACGTCAATCTGGCGATAGGGACGGGCGGCAGCATTGTTTCGAACATGACTGGCAATGTAGCCACCGCGAATGTTTCGATCGGCACCACGCCGGGCGATAACGCGACGATTTCACTCACTGGCAATGGGAGTTTCGTTAGCAACACGGAAGTCGCGTTGACCGACTTGGGCACGGGTTTGGGTTCAGATACTGCCACGCTGAATATTTCAGGCGCCAGCGCTGTCTTCACGGCGAATGACTTGTGGCTGGGCAAGGGTTCCACAACCGATGACGCGTTTGACATCATCAATGCCTTGGTCAACCAGACCAATGGCACCGTTACCTTGACCGGCAATAACACCGGCGCGTCCAACGCTTCAATCAACGGCTCGTTGGAGTTGGGCGATAGCATCGGTTTGAACTTTGGTGAGTCCACCGCCACCTACAAGTTAAGTGGTGGCAGCTTGATTGTGCGCAACATTTCTGGCGCCAATTCCGGCCTGGCCGGCATTCTTGATTTTGACTTTAACGGCGGCACACTGGTGGCCGAGGCCAACAGCACGAACTTCATCTCCGGCCTAAACGGCACTCTCGTACAAAATGGCGGCGCGATCATCAATACGAACGGATTCAACATCACGATCTCGTCGAATTTGACCCACGATTTCTCCATCGGTCAGCCAGCGGTGGATCACGGTTTGACGGTGGTGGGCCCCGGCAGCCTAACGTTCGGGGTAAACAATATTAATACTTACTCGGGTAACACCAACCTGGGTGGTGGAGCCATCTTGAATGTGTCGGCTGACACGGCGTTGGGTGCCAACATCACCTCCTTCATCAATTTCACCAGCAGTGCAACCTTGCAGGCCGGCGCACCCTTCGCGCTGACGCAGAATCGCACCATAAACATCAGCAGCGGCCAGAATGGCACCATCGATGTGCAGGGCAACGTGGTGAGCTTCGGCGGTCACATCACCGGCGCAGGTTCCTTCGCTTTGAATGGCACCAGCACCGGACTGCTGAACTTGTTTGGCCAGAGTAACTATACGGGCAACACCATTCTTAACGGCGGCGAACTCTTCCTCAATTATGCGTTCCCGGGCGCGCCCACCAATCAAATGATCAACGCCAGTTCCACGTTGGATCTGAACGGGCCGGCTTCCTTGGTCATGCAAGGTGTTTCGCTGGGCTTGACCAATACTCAGGCCTTCAAGGGCACGGTCATCGGCGGTGGCACCGGTGTTGGCAATGTCACCATCCTCGGCACGAACGTCACCACCGGCCCCACGGTAGTCATGAACTTTGGCAATATGAGCCGCACTACCGGTGGCGTGGTTGACTTAACGGCCGGCGCCTTTAGCCCGAGCGGTGTCACTGCCTCGTTATTCGATAATCTCGGCGTTAACACCAATATCACCTTTGCGGCCAACACGGCCAATGATCCAGGTTCGTCGGGCAACAAAATCACCGTCGCCTTTGCCCAGTCCTATAACCCGGCCAGCTTGACCGAAAACTTTGGCGCCAATGCCAATATCGTATTTACGGCCAACGCAACCAATGGTGCCACCGGCGGAACCGGCGGCTTTGCCGGCGCCGTGGGTAACAATGTTACGATTGTCTTCGCCAATAACGGAGTGAGCCAGACGCAAGGTGAAACTCTTTCAGGGAATGTAATCACGGTAAATCTGGGGACCGATGGCACCGGAACTGTAACCAGCACGGCATCCAGCATCATCAGTGATATTAACGGCAATAGCACTTTGAATGCCTTGGTCTCGGCTGCGAATGCCGGAGCCAGCAACGGCTCAGGCTTGGTAACCACGCTGGGCACTACGCCGCTCGCCGGCGGTATTGGCACGACGCCCACGACGGTTCCAACGTTTGTGGTAAGTGGCTCGAATATCACGGTTAACCTCGCGGCGAACGCGACCGGTGTCATTACGACGACCATTGCGAATCTCGTGGCCAATATCGCCACGAATAGCACCGTCAACTCACTGGTGAGCGTAACCAGCAACGGTTCAGCCAATCTCACCACACTGGCTCAAAGTGGCCTGTCCGGCGGCACCAATAACTTGATATTCGGCAGCAAGACGCTCACCTACTTGGGCAATAATGACGGCAACAACACCAACGCCCTCCACGGCGCGAAGGGTCTGATTGAGTCGGCCGACGGCACGCCGTTTGTGTTGGTGAGCAACCCGGCCACCGGAGCCATCGACTGGGGCGCATTTAACGGCACCAGCACGACTTCACCGATTGTCACCATGGGCAGCCTTTCTCTGGGTAACGGTGGTTATGTTCAGCCGACCAACAGTTTTGCCACGGCCAGTGGCGGTTCCGCATTACTCACGCCAAGTTTCATTGGAACCTCCATGGCCAGCGATATCACCCTCCACGCCTTGACCGTTGGCACCTCGGATACGCAGGACACCGTCCAGATTGGCAGCGGCCACACCTTGTCTGTCGGCGGCATCTTGCTCGAGCCACAAGCTTTTTCAGTCACGCAAAATCTTAGCTTTGGCGGCGGTGGCGCCATCACTTCGTTGTCGGCCAACGGTGATATTATCATCTCGAATGATGATGTTTTGGGCACCAACAACAACCGCGTCGTGATTAACGGTTCAACCATTAAAAATAACGGTTCCGGCAATACCAATCTGGTCATTATCGGACCTGGCTATGTACAGATGACAAACAATCCCGGCACCGGCGCCACCGCCTTCTCGGGCAATACCTACTTGAATCAGGGCACCTTGGAAATCGATGAAGACACTGGCAGCCAGGGTACCATGCTGCAAAACAGCTTGCTCTATATTAACGGTGGTTCGCTGCTCGGTTCGAACATCACCACGGGTGGCTTGGCTGGCGTGAGCCCGTTGGTTTTGAATAGCATCCTGAACTTGGGAGTAGCCAATAATCCGGGTGCGACCGCCAACAACAGCCTGGCCACCTACAGTGGCAACCTGATTGGTTCGGGCACAATTAACCTGATTAACGGCACCGAGACCTTCACCGGCATCGCCGGCAATTTCGTGACGAGCAGCGGAGTAACCAGCGGGACTGGCTTTACCAGCAGCGTGGTGTTGACGGGCGGTACTCTGCGGTTGGGCAATGCCGCAGTGTTCAGCAATGGCTCGGTCCTGCCGACGTTCGAATTGATCGCCAACAGCACGGGCGTAGCCAGTATCGACAACGCCTTGGCCTCCGACCTAACTCTGAACGCCATGCAGACGGTTCTGGCGGGCAACCTGACCTACGCCGGTACTACAGCGAACTTGAGCCTGGGCAGTGGCCCGGTCGGTCTGCCGTTTGATTCCAGCAATAACAATGTAAACATTGACTCGGTGATTACCGTCAGCGCCAAGACGCTGACCATCTCCGGCGCGTTTGCGAACACAACGTCAACTGGAACCGGCAACAACATCTCTTACAACCTCAACGGCGCGGGCACCGTTTCCAACAACCTCACGAAGGCTGGCAGCGGCAACTTGGTACTGACGG
>Ga0206926_1017_pt1 | contig 42462 bp, 37 predicted proteins | sample Alteio_BWOrgHeat_59_FD_152955 | JGI IMG/M metagenome (GOLD analysis project Ga0206926, IMG submission 152955) | Enriched cells from forest soil in Barre Woods Harvard Forest LTER site, Petersham, Massachusetts, United States -... | ecosystem: Environmental > Terrestrial > Soil > Temperate forest >... | reverse complement strand
TGGCTCAGCAATTATGCCCATCGTACAACCATTGAATGGTGGGTATTCCTGATAGCAGGCCTTGCGGCGCTGGGGATCACCCTGTTCACCGTAAGCTTCCAGGCCATAAAGGCTGCCATCGCCAATCCTATCAATGCCCTGCGGACAGAATAATAAACGCCACCCCATGCTCACCCACTACCTTGTTCTGCAGCTTTGCGGGGATCTCCAGCACCAGTTTCCTGTCCTCCTGTTTCCACCTGATGTTTTCCCCGCCCTTTACACCCAGCAGATGGATACGGCTTTTTTTCTGGATCTTCAGCCTGTCCACGCTCACTTCCGCAGGCAGGGTCACTTCCTTGTCCTTACCACTTAAATAGAAAACATAGGTGGCGCTACCATCCTTGCGCTGCGTAAGAAAGACCTCATCGCCCGAAGAGTAAGGCCTTACCGGCTTGCTATTATAGATCCCTTCCCCGTTGACCTTTAACCAGGCGCCCATTTCTCTCAGTCGGACATAGGCCGTGTCATCCCACTCACCTTCGGGAGAAGGACCGACATTCAATAGAAAATTACCACCCCGTGAAACAATCTTTACCAGCAGATGGATCAGCTCCGTCGTAGATTTGTAATGATCATTCGGCACATAGCTCCAACTATTGCCCATGGTTAGACAACTCTCCCAGGGATCATCCATGGGATGGGCAGGCACCTGCTGCTCGGGTGTCGTATAGTTCTCATAGGCGCCGCCTACGCTCCGGTCCACGACAATAAGACCCGGCTGATGGCTCCTGGCCATGGCAGCTATCTTTGGCATATCAATATCCTGGTCATAAGGAATGCTCTTTTGCCAGTCGACGGACTCGTCAATAGAATTCAGCGGTCTCACCCATCCGCCATCCAGCCACAGCAGGTCCATTCTGCCATACCCCGTCATCAGCTCTTCTATCTGGTTATAGGTGTAGTCCTTAAAAGCCTGCCAGCGCTCAGGATATTTGGCCGGATCATAATTTACGTTCCGATCCCTGGGTGGGAAATAAGGCCACCAGTAATTAGGGCTGTTCCAGTCGGGCTTTGAAAAATAAGCGCCGATCATAAAGCCATCTGAACGAAAGGCGTCAAATACCTCTTTTGCTACATTGCTGCGGGGATTGGAAGAGAAAGGTGTTTTGGCGGATGTTATCTTGTAATCCGTTTGCCTGGTGTCAAACATACAGAACCCATCGTGATGTTTCGTGGTGAACACAACATATTTCATACCCGCATCTTTGGCCGCCGCCGCCCATTTGGCTGGATCGAACTTCGTTGGGTTGAACGTGGTCTGCAGATTGCGGTATGCTTTTACATATTCGTTATAATCCGCGTTATAAGGACCCCTGCGTACGGTCCAGCCTTCGTCCTCGGGACAAATGCTCCAGCTTTCCACGATGCCCCATTGACTATAGGTGCCCCAGTGCATGAGCAGCCCGAACTTGCTGTCCTGCCATTGCGCCAGCTTTTGCTGCACCAGCGTGTCGGTAGGAGGCAGGTAGGCATGATAGTAATTGGCCTTCCATAATTGATAACGGATATACTGCGTTTGCAGCCGGCGTACAAAATCAGGCCAGCTACGCTTTTCCTTCGGGCTCCATAATACTTCGGAAAGCGCGCTCAGTCTCGGCAGCAGCATATATTCCACCTTACGGGTGTTCGATATATACTCCGTCCATACATTGGCCTGCGCACCACGGATATGTTTGCTTTCGGCTTCTGTCAGCCCGGGCGGCACCGGCTCATATTGATAGACTTTTTCCAAAGGCAGGTAACCGCCAATGGTCAGGGAATCGTCGTTCTGTAATTGCGAATGATCAAAATAAACATACTCCCCCGGCGTCATGATCACATCGTGGTTTTGTTTGGCTGCATCGATGCCGCCCTGCTCGCCACGCCAGCTCATCACCGTGGCATTGGGCGCCAGCCCGCCTTCCAGGATCTCGTCCCAGCCGATGATCTGGCGGCCTTTTGAATTGAGGTATTTCTCTATCCTTTGTACAAAGTAACTTTGCAGCCCGTTCTCATCTTTCAGTCCATTGTCCTTTATTCTCTTCTGACATTTGGGACATACTTTCCAGCTGTCTTTGGGACACTCATCACCCCCGATATGGATAAGCTTCGATGGGAACAGCGCCATCACTTCATCCAGCACATCTTCCAGGAAGGTGAACACACTGTCATTGCCTGCGCAATAAACATCCTTGAAGACGCCCCAGGTCCCCTGTACTTTGTAGGGACCGCCTGTACAGCCCAGCCAGGGATAGGCGGTGAGGGCGGCAGAGGAATGACCGGGTAACTCTATTTCAGGAAGAATGGTGATATACCGGTCGGCTGCATATTTTACTACTTCTTTGATCTCCTCCTGCGTATAGTAGCCGCAATGAGGCGTGCTGTCATTGCCCGTCCCCGGGAAATGACCGATGATCGTATTGCTCCGACAGGACCCCACCTCCGTCAGCCGGGGATATTTTTTTATCTCTATCCGCCAGCCCTGGTCCTCGGTAAGATGCCAGTGGAAATAATTCATTTTATGCAGGGCGATGTAGTCGATGTACTTTTTGATAAAGCTCACCGGAAAAAAATGACGGCCTACATCAAGGTGCAGCCCCCGATAGGCAAATCGCGGATAGTCCTCGATAGAAACGGCAGGAATGGAAAGGCCGCCCGATTGGGCGCCCACCCGGACGGCAGGTCCCGATGACAAAGCCACATAGGGGCTCACGGGCAACAGCTGCAACAGGGTCTGCATACCATAGAAGACACCCGAATGCGTGTCCCCATTGATGGTGACGGACCCGGGCGCGACCCGTAAGGTATAACGACCTTCCCTGCCTTCCCCATCACCCGGAGCCGCTGCGCTGTAGAGACGGATATAGTCCGTCTGCGGCTGCTCTCCGGTGGGAAGCACGGGTAACCGCATGCCATAGATCTGTTGGAGATAAGTATTAAAAAAGCCGGCAGAGGAACTGTCCGCTGCATCGGCTATCAATACTGTATGCTTGTCAATGATAAATTTGCCATCCTGCCAGATGGTGCTTACGGGGGCAGGAATAATGGCTGGTTGCTGAGCGTGTAGTAGCATCCCCCCGCTGATAAAGGCCAGCAGGAGTGGGATGGATCTGAAATTTTGCATGAACGAATGTAAGAAATCTCTACATCCACTCCGCTTCAAATCGATGAAAATCCAACTTGATCTCTATATAAATTTTTCGGAAAATATGCATGCGCTCTCCCAGGTCCTCTTTATTGAATTCCCAGTTCTCCTCCTCATGCATTGCGCGGATCTGGCGGAATATATTGTCCACCTTATTCCGGGAATCAGGAAGATCATGACGCAGCTTGTCGATCACTTCTTTCTGACAGATAAATTGATTTTGAAAATGTTCTACCTCGGCCAGTAATTCCTTTGGTAGATTTTTGCGGGATAAGTCTTCAAGATGACGTTCAAAGTAACGGATCTCTTCTTTGATGGAGGAAAGCTCATGCTTCCATGACTGCAATTCCTCCCTGAACTGTTCGATGGAGATGGTTGATTCCATGAGATGATATTTAGGTGAGAGAATACAGGAATGCTTACCTAAATGTACACATTGCAGATCATCAGGGCAAAAAAAAATCCTGACATCCGGATCGTAACCAGCCGCCTATCTCACCTCCGGCAGCACGATCCCCGAAGGATGCGCCCCGTCATGATAGATCCTGATCGTAGCCTTCTTAAAATCCTCCTTCCCACAGGTGGGAATGTTAACAAAAGTCTGCGGATTCATATCCACCAGGGGGAACCAGCTGCTCTGTATCTGCACCATGATCCGATGCCCCTTTTTAAACACATGCGCAATTTCATTCATGTCAAAAGACACTTCCGCCACCTTCCCCGGCACCAACGGCTCCGGCTTTTCATAGCTGTTCCGGAACTTGCAGCGGAAGACCTCCGCCCGCACCAGCCGCTGATAACCCGCCGTTTCCTGCGTCACCGTAATACCGGGTTCATTCCCGGGTAATACATCTATCAGTTTGACAACAAGATCCGCATCCGTACCCGTGGAGGAAAGAAAGATGTCCGCTTTTAATCTCCCCGTAATGTTAATGTCCTGGGTCAGCGTGTCCGTCTGATAGGACAGCACATCTGGCCTTCTGCCGGCAAATCGCTGATCCGTAACAATATAGTTATTGTCCCTGCCGCCCCGCACCCCGTCGATATAGGGCACCGGGTTGGCCGGATCACTGACATATTCATCAGGCTTTCCCGTCATCCCCTTCCCACCTCCGGCTCCCGCCGATAATCCTCCTCCTGCACGCAAATAAAACTTCAGCGGCTTCGCCTGCGCCGGCGGCCAGCTATCATACGTCTTCCATTGATTGCTGCCCGTTTCAAAAACGGTCGCCTCCGGCAGCGCATCCATGGCGGAATCCTTTAGATAATGATTAAAGAACTTCGTTTCCAGCTGATGATAATAGGCATTCAGGTTCTGCCCGAAATCCAGCGGCCCGAATCGCTGCCACATGCCTCCCGCCCAGCCGCCATGCGTCCAGGGCCCCATAATGATATGGTTGTCATTGCCCGGCGATTGCTTTTCAATGGCCTCATAGGTACGGAGAGCCCCGAACATATCTTCCGCATCAAACCAGCCACCCACCACCAGCACGGCCGGCTTGATATTTTTTAAATGTGTCCGGATATTCCGCGCCTGCCAGTAGCTGTCATAGGTGGAATGCTCCAGATATTCATTCCAGATCTTCCCCTTGTTATTAAAGTATTCGGTATCGTTGCTGTTCTTCAGAGGCCCCAGGTCCATAAAGAATTTATATGCGTCGGAGATATCCACCCTGAAAATATTGCCCCCGTAATTTTTTACAGGCACAGGCCGCTTGATATCAAAGAAATTGTCAAAGTCAAAATTGTCCAGCAGAAAGAAAGCCCCATTGTGATTGGCATCGTCACCGATGAACTCATCCGTAACGGGCGCCTGTGGGGACACGGCCTTAAGCGCCGGATGCGCATTCGGTAAAGAAGCACTGGCATAAAAGCCTGGATAGGAAATACCCCAGATCCCTACACGGCCATTGTTATTACGAATGTTTTTTAACAGCCAGTCGATGGTGTCCCAGGTGTCGGAACTTTCATCCACATCGCTGGCCGTAGTCTTCACCTCCTTACCGGGTGTCATCTCCTGGAAATCCCCTTCGCTCATATATCTTCCCCGCACATCCTGGTATACAAAAATGTATTTTCCATGCAGGAGATCGGCGTTGGGGCCCAACCCTCCTTTATAAAGCGTGTCCCCATAAGGACCCGCGGAATAAGGTGTCCGTTCCATAAGAAAAGGGTAGGACTGTCCCTGGTCCTTGGGGATATAAATGGCGGTGTATAGCTTTTTCCCATCCCGCATGGGTATATATGCTTCCTGTTTATCGTAATTTTCTTTAACGTAATTGTGGTATACAGGCCTGCGATCCTGTGCATGACAGGCCATGGGCAACAACAGCGCTGCCAGCACCCCTATACGAAAGGCTTTCATCATAAAACATTTTTTAAGACCGTCATAAGGTACGCCTACACTATGCAGTCTCCCCACAGCCTAATTTTTCAACACCGGCAGCAGGAGGCTGGAAGCATGATCGTTGTCGTGATAAACATGAATGGTCTCCTTCCGGAAGTCTTCTTCCCCGCAGGTATAAATATCGATAAATTGCTGAGGATTGCGATCGACTAAAGGGAACCAGCTGCTCTGCACCTGTACCATGATCCGATGTCCTTTTTTGAAAGTATGCGCGACATCAGGAATAGCAAATTTTACTGTCTCTATCTTGCCGGGTTTAAAGGCCGTGGGATTTTCAAAGCTTTCGCGGAATCTGCCACGCATCACTTCCCCATGCACCAGCATCTGGTATCCACCCATGGGATAGTTCTTCGGCAGATCACGGCCTGCGGCAGGATGATCATCGCCATAGCTGAACTCGTCAGGGAACACATCGATAAGCTTGACGACAAAATCAGCATCGGTACCGCTGAGACTTACTTTCAGATCCGCTATCACAGGACCGCCCAATGTAACATCAGCATCCAGCACCGGCGTTTGATACGTCAATACATCAGGCCGACGGCTGGCAAATCGCTGGTCATCCGTCATATACTCCCGCGTACGATTGAAATGTACATCCTCCGTATAGGGCACAGGATGAGCCGGATCACTGACATATTCGCTGGAGCTGTTCTTTACAGCAGGTTTTTCCCAGGACAGACCGCCTCCGGCTTCCAGGTACAGCATACGATCCTCTTTGTCCGCAGCAGGCCACTGGCTAAAGGTCCGCCATTTATTCTCGCCCGTAAAAAAGATGGTCGCCGCGGCTAAGGAAGGTTTGGGACCCTTACCCTTCAGATAATAGTTAAAGAAGGGCAGCTCGATACTGTTCTGGTACCAGAAAGAAGTATTGCTGCCAAATCGGACATTGCCCATATGCGTCCCGTCATTGGATGCCCACTGACCATGATACCAGGGACCCATGACGAGGTGGGCATCCGTACCCGGACTCTGGTTGCGGATGGCTTTGTAAAGATTCCACGCACCAAAACAATCCTCCGCATCAAAGGTGCCGCCTACTACTAACATGGCGGGCTTGACATCATACATGGAGATCCGCGCATTACGCGCCTTCCACCATGCATCCAGATTCGGGTGCTGATAGAGCTCTTTCATAAAGGCAATGCTGTCGCCAATAAGCTTCATGATATTTTGCAGGGACCCCTCCCGGAGATACCAGGTATAATTGTCTTCCGAATGAAAATCATAACCTGCCGGCCATTCCGTAGTGGGCACAGGCCTGGGTTTGCCAAAAGCAGGATAAAAAGCCCATCCGTCCATTTGGAAAAAGGCCCCGTTGTGATGAAAGTCGTCACCCATGAACCAGTCGGTGACAGGCGCCTGGGGACTTACCGCTTTTAATGCAGGATGACCGCTGGCAGCCGCCATCGTAGAATAAAAACCGGGGTAGCTGATCCCAAACACACCTACTTTACCATTGTTGTGGGGAACATTTTTTACCATCCAGTCGATGGCGTCGTACGTATCGCTGGCCTCATCCACATCAGTAGCGGACTTCTTATCTTTAATAAAAGGGCGTACATCCACAAATTGCCCTTCACTCATAAAGCGGCCACGGACATCCTGCGTGACAACAATATATCCCTCCCGTAAATAATACCGGATATACCGCTCCGTAAAGCTTCTCCATTTGTCCCCGTAAGGCGCACAGGAGTATGGAGTCCGAGTCAGCAGGATAGGATGCGCTTCCGTTGTATCCTTCGGGATATAAAAAGAAGTAAATAACTTTACGCCATCCCGCATGGGGATCGCCTGCTCCATTTTATAATAATTGTCCCTTATCCATGCACTATCCTGGCTGTTGCCCTGGCTATAAACTGCGGCAACTGATAAAAGAAAGACAAGTAAAAAAAGAAGTTTTCTCATATTGTCGGTTAACTTTAGTTTTATGCCACCCAAATTAGGTAAACTCCCTTAATCCGGAGCCTGTTTTTTTATGAACGACAAAGAACAATTGATAAAGACGTTTTATGACCATTTCCAGGCCCGGGATTGGAAGGGCATGGTAAATTGTTATCATAAGGAAGAGATCTTCTTTTACGATCCTGTATTTCAAAACCTGGAAGGACCACAGGTCCCCGCCATGTGGGCCATGTTGCTAAAAGGAGCTAAAGACCTGTCTGTCATCGTCAGCGATATCACCGCAGAAGGAGACTACGGCTCCTGTCACTGGACGGCTGTGTACACTTTTTCCGCGACAGGACGGAAAGTAGAAAACAAAGTAAAAGCTCATTTCAGGTTCGGGGAAGACCGGATCGTGGAACACCAGGATGAATTTAGCTTCTGGCGGTGGAGCCGGCAGGCGCTGGGCCTTCCCGGTCTTTTATTAGGATGGACATCCCTGCTGCAGCGCCGCGTACATAAACAGGCGCGTCAGCGGCTTGATAAATTTATGACATCAAAAAGCGCCGGCCCCATTTAATAGCTGGCCATTTAGCAATATTTAGCATCTCATTATTCAGCACCTCATTTAATACCGAACCACATGTTTAGCCGTCGCAAATTCTTCCATTCCTCTCTTCTCAGTTCCGCGGGTCTTTTTCTGAGCAGACAGCTCAATGCCCGCACACCCGCATCAGCATTCGGAGCAGTGACAGGTAACCCCATCGTCATCTCCACCTGGGATGCAGGAATGGCTGCCAATGCAGGCGCCTGGGAAGTATTGAGCCGCAACGGCCGCGCGCTGGACGCGGTAGAGGCAGGAGTAAGAGTGACGGAGTCCTCCATCAATTGCTGCGTAGGCCTGGGCGCCAATCCCGACCGCGATGGCATCGTTACCCTAGACGCCTGTATTATGGACGAGTTGGGTAACTGCGGTAGCGTAGGAGCGTTGGAACGTATAAAACATCCTATTTCCGTAGCAAGGAGGGTCATGGAGAAAACCCCGCACGTCATGCTCGTGGGATCAGGCGCCCAGCAATTTGCTGTCGAAGAAGGCTTTCCTTTAGAGCCACAGGAACTTTCTGACGATGCAAAAAAGGAATATGAAAAATGGTTAAAAAAGTCCGAGTATAAACCCATTATCAATGTGGAGAATACAAGAAGCAGCCAGGGGCCGGGCGGTGGTCATGGCCCCTCTGCCCCTGCAAGACTGCCCAATGGAGACTGGAATCACGATACCATCGGCATGGTGGCGATGGATGCCGCAGGTAATCTCGGCGGCAGCTGTACCACCAGCGGCATGGGCTTTAAAATGCGAGGCAGACTGGGAGATTCTCCCATCATTGGGGCTGGCCTCTTCGTGGACAACGAAGTAGGCGCCGTTACAGCGACAGGACAGGGAGAAGATGTCATCCGCATCTGCGGCTCCCATACGGTAGTGGAACTCATGCGGCAGGGATTGTCCCCCGAAGCCGCCTGCAAAGCCGCTATCGAAAGGATCATCCGCGTCAAAGGCGAAAAGGCAAAACTGATCCAGGTGGCATTTATTGCCCTGAATAAAAAAGGCGAAACAGGCGCATTCGCCCTTCAGACAGGATTCAGCTACGCAGTAAAAAGCAATAAGGAAGAAAAACTGTACACGGGTAAAAGCTGGTATAAATAACGCTCGATATGTCCATCAAACTAGAAATATGCAGCTTTAATCTGGCCTCCGCCCTCATTGCCCAGGACGCCGGCGCCCACAGGATAGAATTGTGCGCTTCTCCGGAAGAAGGCGGCACCACGCCTTCCCCTGGTCTCATTCATGCCGCACGCCGGCTGCTGCATATTGAATTATATCCCATCATCCGGCCAAGAGGAGGAGACTTTCTCTATACAGAAGAGGAATACAGCACGATGCTCAATGACATCTCCTTTTGCAAACAGGCTGGCTGTAACGGAGTGGTTATAGGACTGCTGAACGCTGACGGAACAATAGATAAGATAAGAACCTCCCGGCTGGTGGAAGCTGCCTGGCCTCTGGGCGTTACTTTCCACCGGGCGTTCGACTGGGCCATTAACCCCTTCGAGGCCATGGAAGATATTATCAGCACTGGCTGCGAAAGGATCCTTACATCCGGCCAGCGACCAACGGCCGTAGAAGGAGCCACGCTGATCAATGAGCTGGTGCGGCAGGCAGATGAACGCATCATCATCATGCCTGGCGCTGGTATGCGCTCAAAAAATATCACCGCATTAATGGAACAAACAGACGCTTCGGAATACCACAGCTCCGCCCGCACACGCGCCAAAAGCAAAATGGAATATATAAACGAGTCGATGAATGAAGACAATACGGCCGTAATAGTGGATGGGGAAGAGGTAAAAAAGATCATCGGTCTTATCAGCGCTTATAACGCCCATAAGACCGATGTCTGATGTAGTTGTTTCTTGTTGTTTATTCCACCTTGGTGATCTTCAGCATATTTGTGGGCAGGTGTTTTTGAATAGGAAGACTGCCCGTATTCACGACGACATCCCCTTTCTTGATAAAACCTCTTTCCTTCAGGATGGCATGCTGATCCATGATGATGTCATCCACACTTTCTTCTTCGGCATAATGAAAGGCCCGCACCCCCCAGCTAAGGCTTAGCTGATTGATAAGGCTCTTTTCCTTGGAGAAAATATATAAGGGAGATTTCGGGCGATAGCTCGACAGGATAAAGGCTGTATAACCGCTCTGCGTCATGCCTATCAGCGCATCCGCATTGGCATCCTTGGCCAGCTTACACGCGTTGTAGCATATGGCGTCGCTGAGGAAAGAAGGGGAGTGCGGCTGCGGCACGAGGTCTTCCTCACGGTTATAGGGGTATTCTGTTCTTTCCACTTCCAGGATGATCTTCCGCATCGTTTCTACAACCAGCGCGGGATGCTGACCGGTGGCGGTCTCCGCACTGAGCATGACGGCATCGGCCCCTTCCAGTACGGCATTGGCGACATCCGTGATCTCACTACGATTGGGCTTTACCCGGTCGATCATGCTTTCCATCATCTGTGTAGCCACGATAACGGGCTTGGCACGGTGAATAGATTTACGGATGATCTCGCGTTGCGCCATGGGCACCTTTTCTACGGGCAGCTCAACACCGAGGTCGCCACGCGCTACCATCACCCCATCGGATTCCAGTACGATATTACGCAGATCGTCCAATGCAGAAGGCATTTCTATCTTGGCAATGACCTTTGTCTGGCTTTTCTTTTCAGCAAGTCTGCGTTTGAGGTCTACAATATCCTCCGCCTTGCGGACAAAAGATAAGGCCACCCAGTCCAGCTGTTGTTCGATGATAAATGCCAGGTCAACAAGGTCCTTTTCCGTCAGCGACGGCAGCGAGATCTTTGTATCCGGCAGGTTTACCCCTTTCTTTGGCAGGAGCGCCCCGCCATAAGTAACGGCTACTTTTACATCCCCGTCAGGGTCTACGGCCACTACTACCACTTCCAGCTTACCGTCGTCGATAAATATTTTTTCACCCACCTTCACATCATGATGCAGGTTAGGATAGGAGATATAGATCTTTTCCTTCGTACCTACCACTTTCTCACGGGATGTAAAAGTGAGAATATCTCCGGGTACAATGGTCAGAGACCCGTCCTTGATATCACCTACCCGCAATTTGGGACCCTGCAGATCACCCAGGATGGAAATATTATATGGCTCCTTTATATTGATGTTACGGATGTGCTCAATGATCTTTGCTTTATTTTCATGATCACCATGCGAGAAGTTCAGCCTGAACACATTTACCCCGGCCTTCACCAGTTCCAGCAGTTTATCATACGTATCACAGGCCGGTCCTACTGTGGCAACGATCTTTGTTTTGTGAAAAGTATGCTGAAGCCCTGCTTCCTTGTCCATGTCCTGGTACAGATACTTCGATAAATTCTTTGACATTGAGAGGTGGTTTTGATAAGTGAAATCTAAAAATAAAAAAAAGGGCAGGTATAATGCTCCTGCCAGTATTAACTTCCTATGATGCCAATATCTTGACGATCTTCAGCCAGTCGTCACTAATCTTCTGTTTGGCCTTCACAGCTTTTTCCAATGGCGTAAAATGCATCTTGTTATTCACGATGCCCACCATCACATTATTCCTGCCTTCCAGCAGACATTCCACCGCGGAATACCCCATCCGGCTGGCGATTACACGATCGATACAGGTGGGGGATCCGCCACGTTGTATATGTCCCAGGACACAGACCCTGGTGTCCGCAGAAGGGATCCGTTCCTTGATGACCTTGGCAACATCATTGGCGTTGCCAAAATTGTCACCCTCGGCCACAACAATAAGGTTTACCAGCTTCCTGCGACGCTCTTTCTCCAATAAGGAAGTCACCAGCTCCTCAATATCCGTTTTCCGCTCCGGAATATGGATATTCTCAGCACCGGTGGCAATACCGCTGTGCAGGGCGATATAACCCGCATCCCGGCCCATCACCTCGATGATAAAAAGGCGATCATGGGCATCCGCCGTATCACGTATCTTGTCAATGGCTTCCACCGCCGTATTGACAGCCGTATCAAATCCAATGGTAAAATCAGTACCCGCAATATCCTTGTCAATGGTGCCAGGCAGACCAATACAGGGAATATCAAACTCCGCACTCAGCTTATGCGCTCCCCGAAAAGACCCATCCCCGCCGATGACCACCAAACCGTTAATACCCAGCTTCTTCAGATTGGCATAGGCTTTTTTACGGCCTTCATGTTCAAAAAATTCCTTGCAACGGGCAGTCTTCAGAATGGTGCCGCCCCTTTGTATGATATTAGCCACACTTCTCGAATGCATCGGTACGATATCGTTTTCGATCATACCGCTATAACCCCTCATAATACCGAAAACCTCCAGTCCATTGTAAATTCCCGTACGAACAACAGCACGGATGGCCGCGTTCATTCCGGGCGCATCGCCACCCGAAGTAAGCACGCCAATTTTTGTGACTTTGTTTTCCATCTACAGTTCAGTTCTATGATTTGAATTTTAAAAAAACTCTAACTTTTAGCAAGATTTATTAGATAATTTCTACCTTAACCAAAACGAAGTCCCAAAAATAAGGATTTGATTTGATTCAACAACACACTGATTCAATGATATTGTTTATTTTACACGATGTGGCTTCCCATGGCTATTTACAGACGCGTCCATTCTTTCAAATGACAGACGTGTTTTTGATTGTTGGACATCTTTTTCAACGCAGCACTAAAACTTTTTAATATGGAGTTTGGCCGGTTGCAGGACCTTGGGTCGGTAGATTTTTCTTTGCCCCCGGATGACAGAATGACGGATGAATTATTACAGGGACTTGGGAAGGAAAATGATAAGCCCCTGCAATTGTATGTAGGCTGCGCTCGCTGGGGCAACAAGGAATGGGTGGGCAAAGTATACCCGCCCGGAACAAAGGACAAGGACTTCCTCACCCATTACGTGCGACAGTTCAATTGTATTGAGCTAAATGCGATGTTCTATAATCTCCAGCCCCGGTCCATCATCGAAAAATGGGCCTCCCTGGCCGATCCTTTATTCCGCTTCTGCCCCAAATTCTCCAACACCATCAGCCATACCCGCCAACTGCAGAACACCAGGACCGATACTGATCTTTTTATAACACACATGAAGAGCTTTGGACAACGGCTCGGCCCCTCTTTTTTACAGCTTTCTGATAATTTTGGTCCGGACCGGGCCGCCATCCTCCGGCACTATCTCCGGGAACTACCCCGCGACTTCCAGACTTGCGTAGAACTCCGACACGAAAACTGGTTTGCACCACATTCGTCCAATCCATACCGCTCCACCTGGGACAGCTTCCGTGAACTCGGCATCGGCACTGTCATCACCGACACCGCTGGCAGACGCGACGCTCTCCACATGAAGTTGACAGCACCCTTCGCCTTTATCCGGTTCGTCGGTAATAACCTGCATCCCGCCGACTTCCCACGCATCGATGCCTGGGTGGACAGGATAAAGACCTGGATAGACCGGGGACTGCGGGAGATCTTTTTTTTCGTACATAGTCACGAAGAGATCAATTCTCCCCCGCTGACAAAACACGCGATAGAACAATTCAATAAGAAGTGTGGAACAAGCCTGAAACCGCCGAAGCAGTATAGCGAGGACAGGCCGCAAAATCTAACGCTCTTTTAATGTTCATACGACCTAAAGTCTTTCTTCCAAATGGACCTCAGCCATCATACACCTGGCGCTTCCGCCCCCGTTGGTCTCAATAGTCGTCAGCGGCGCATGAATAATACGGTTAAAAGAAGCCAGCTGCTTTATTTGCTCCGGGTTCAGCGACCCATAAGCCTGTGAGGACATGACCAGTAATTTTTCTCCCGCAGTGTTTTCCACCTGCAGCATATTGCCGGCAAAATGATTCATTTGATCCAGGCTTATCGTAACAATGGTCTTGCCGCTTTGGGAAATGGTCTCCTGTACAAAGGCCCTTTCTTCCGCTACCGGCAGCGCATCCAGACAGATCACTACATACCGGTCCGCTACACACATCATGACATTCGTATGATAGATGGCCCTCCCAGACCCATCCACGGCGGTAAAGACGACGGGCTTATACCCCATCTTTACACAAAAATCCTCCAGCACAGTCAGATCCGTCCGGGGTGAAAGACAGGCATAGGCTAAAGAACGCTCCCTGTCCAATACCATACTGCCCGTCCCTTCCAGGAAAAGCCCTTCTTGTTCATATGTACTGAGATCGATGGTCCGGGATATGGCAAATCGCTGCCCCAGCTGTTGTAACACCCCCGGTTTCCTCTCCAGCCGCCGGTTAAACGCGTACATAGGATAGAGACAGATGGTCCCATCCTGGTGAAAGGACACCCAGTTGTTGGGGAAGATGGAGTCAGGCGTATAGGGTTCCGGCTCATCATCTATAACAGTGACATCCACCCCTTGTTCACGCAGGATGCGTACAAATCCTTCGAATTCTTCCAGCGCCTGCGCTTGCGCCTCTGCGCCGGCTCCGGCCACCTGGAAGGCATTATTGACGGCGGTTTCCGCGTTAAAGCTAAAATTCACCGGTCGTATCATTAATAAATGTGAGGTCGTCTGCATAAAAATATTTTGATCACCCTATCTCATCCCGTTGTAGCGGCATACTCATACAATGGAATCCGCCCCTTGCCCTTGAAAGCTCCGCCGAAGGCATCAGGATCAGCGTATTCTCAATGGTATCCGCATCTATTTCGCCTTTTTCCAGTGAAACCACCAGGTCATGTGCATGAATGACGCTAAACCCATTGGCCTTAAAAGCTTCCACTGTTTTGTCGTTCCGATCGTATCCTAATACCACACCCTCTTTTAGCGCCAGCAGATTACAGGAGTCCGTCCACTGCTCCCTCGCGTCAAAGGGGAATACATTATTGCCAGAGTAGAGGAAGCGGACTTTCTCCGTGCATTCGAGGTCGTTTTTGCTGATGTCGGTCAGCAGATCTTCGAGATTGTCAAAGTACTCGGGATTATCCGGATCTTTTTTCCTGAATTGAATGATCTTCAGCTTGTCCTCTTTTTTGTTGTTCTCAAGGATCCGTTGCACCGCATCATTATCCTCATGTTTCATGGCCTTCTTGGAAAAGATTCCCAGTAGGATCCATACATTGCGCTTCACCTGGGTAAAGATGGTGTCGATATGCATGTAATCCCTTTTCTTGGGGATCTTTAAAATAGTGATCTTTTTGACCACCCCTTTTTCAAATAATACTTTAATGGCCTGCTGCGCTGCTTCCAGGGAGGTCCGTTCACTGACCCCTATCAGCAAATGGTCCCTGCTTACTACCATGACATCCCCGCCTTCCAGCGTCACCTTCTTATCATCCCCTTCCCTCGGCAGGAGAAAATGATGATGGGTGTCCGATAATTCGATGATATTGTCCTGGTACTCGGCAAACAGCGGGTGATTAAAGAAAATATATTTAGCCAGCAGCGCTTCCCGGGTCCGTGCTTTCTTAGCAGGTTTGTTTAACAGGACATACTGGTTGATGACGATCCCGATGTCTCGGGTAAAAATAAAATTGGGAATAGGCGCAAAAAGCATTTCATCATCGCTGAGCGTACCACTGATAAAGGTCTTCGCCAGCTGCACGGGCGACATTTTTTGCAGCTCCTTTTGCATGTCATAGGAACAGGCTTCAATGGCGCATACAGAGGCCACCAGCTTCAGCTTTATCTCGTGATCCGTAAGAATGTCAGCCAACAACCATTGCAGCTCCACGACTTTGTCACTCCGGAAGAAACCTTCGTCACCGGGTTTATAAAAACACCGGTCTTTTTGCTCGTCATCTATTTCTGCCAGCCTTCCTTTTATCTTTTCAGGATCCAAAAAGTAAAGGAGGATCTTTGTATAGAAGTCATATTCTTTCCGCCGGATGGTATCCAAATGGACAATATCTTCAAATAACCAATCCTGTGCTTTAGATGGTACTACTTTGCCCAGACCGCTGTCAGGACTGTGTACTAACAACCGTCGCAGTCTTCCTATCTCAGATGATACAGATACTTTTATTTTTGTTGAATGATGCCTGGCCATAATAAAAATTTGATTTTTTCAGGTTGCCTTTCATGAACCTGTAAAGACAATTAAGGGTATTCGCTTACTGGCGTAAGATAGAAATGCGGAATGGGGACGCTACTCCGGTTCGCCACCGGGTATCACAATCGTATTATCGGATAATAGAGTCATATTACCTTGGGCAAAGGTACGTATTTGTCCCATAGCCAGGAAATTAGGACAAACTCACCATTTTCCGGCAGCCATTAAGCATTTTAATGTATGTTTTAAGTACGTTTGGGAAAAATACGGAATGCAAAAAATCACTGAAGAGATTATTGATGACATTAATGACAGGATCCAGCACATGGACGAAGCCCGCATCGGCCAGGAGTGGGATGCCTTTGCAAAACAACAGCCGGCCCTGGTGGGCTATGTGCTGGGAGAAAGCAGGGAGCTGCAAGTTTCGGATGCAAGAGAAGACGTAGCCTATATCCTTACCATCATTTTACTGTGTTTCTGGGAATTACAGCCCGAGATACCCGCAGTGACGGAAAAGGAATTCGAAAAGGCCTTTAACGTCGAATTCGAAGAAATGGAAGAGGTCTTCCAGGATGGATTCGACGAGACAGACGCCATGGCTATTATGGACGCCTTCAGCCAACCCGCCCTTTTGCAATTTGTAGCCGCTATCATCTACAACGAAGGAGACGAAGAGACCAGCAATTTCACAGAAGAAGAAGCTGGCCTGTTCATCGTCATCTTCAAGACCGTCATAGGACTGCTACACGAAAAAGCGGAAAGCTGATACCGGCCACACCCTTACTCCGCACCCTGATACATGTGCTTACCCACATCCAGCTCCTCCTCCACCTCTTCCACCACCTGCATACCTCCTTACTCGCGTATTTTTTACGCAATTAGTCCGTTTTCCGCGTATCCCGGCGGCCCAGCCCTTTTTCTTCAAAAAAACTTACAACTGTTAGTTTACTAAACAACTTTCTTTACTTTTGGGGTCACAAAATTTATCCCTTATATGCATTTTCAACTCTCAGAAGAGCATTTGATGATACAAAAGGCAGCGCGCGATTTTGCCCGTAACGAATGTTTGCCCGGCGTCATAGAAAGAGATGAACACCAGAAATTCCCCAAAGAACAGGTCCTGAAGCTGGCCGAGCTTGGCTTTATGGGAATGATGGTCGACCCCCAATATGGCGGGGCCGGCATGGATACCATCAGCTATGTCCTGGCCATGGAAGAGGTCAGCAAAATAGACGCCAGCGTCAGCGTTTGCATGAGCGTTAATAACAGCCTCGTATGCTGGGGCCTGGATAAATACGGTACAGCAGCACAAAAACAAAAATACCTTACCCCCCTCGCACAGGGCCGTAAGGACGGGGATCTCTATATCGGCGCATTCCTTTTAAGCGAGCCAGAAGCAGGTTCCGACGCCACTTCCCAACGCACAACAGCGGAAGATAAAGGCGATCACTATGTCCTCAACGGCACAAAGAACTGGATCACCAATGGCAACTCCGCCTCCGTATATCTTGTCATTGCACAAACGGACGTGGCAAAAGGAAGCCATGGCATCAACGCCTTCATCGTGGAAAAGAATTCTCCCGGTGTCACCGTAGGAGCAAAAGAAAATAAATTGGGCATCCGGGGCAGCGATACCCATAGCATTGGCTTCAACGATGTCATAGTACCAAAAGAAAATAGGATAGGGGAGGACGGCTTTGGCTTCAAGTTTGCCATGAAGACCCTGTCGGGAGGCCGTATCGGCATCGCTTCTCAGGCCCTGGGTATCGCCAGCGGCGCCTATGAATTAGCCCTGAACTATTCAAAGGAAAGAAAAGCCTTCGGTAAAGAGATCATGCAACACCAGGCAATTCAGTTTAAGCTGGCGGATATGGCCACCCGTATCGAGGCCGCCCGGCTCCTTTGCCTCCGCGCCGCCTGGGAAAAAGATCAACACCTGGATTTCTCCCTCAGCTCTTCCATGGCAAAAGTTTTTGCTTCGGAGACAGCCATGTGGACAGCCACGGAAGCCGTCCAGGTACATGGGGGATACGGTTACGTAAAGGAATACCATGTTGAGAGATTGATGCGGGATGCCAAGATCACCCAGATCTATGAAGGCACCAGCGAGATCCAGCGTATTGTCATCAGCAGGGCCATCCTGAAGTAATGCCCCTCTTCTGCACGCAGACAATTGACGTATCTTTGGCCTATGAACCATGGCGGTGATCAATTCGAACAGCAATATCGCAGCATCCTCGCACAGCTGCCACGGCACGTTCAGCTGGTAGCGGTCTCCAAGACCAAGCCTGTAGAGGACATCCGCGCACTCTATGAGCTGGGACAGCGGGATTTCGGGGAGAACTATGTCCAGGAGCTGGTGGATAAACAGGCTCAGCTGCCTGCCGATCTCCGTTGGCATTTCATAGGTCACCTTCAGTCCAATAAAGTCAAATATATAGCAGGATTTGTACATCTCATTCACGGCGTAGACAGCCTGAAACTCCTGAAAGAGATCCATAAACAGGCTGCTAAGCTTGACCGTGTCATCGATTGCCTCCTGCAGGTACACATTGCCCGGGAAGAGACAAAATTCGGTCTTGACGAAGCCGAATTGGCCCGGGCTATGTCCGAAATAGCGGCGACACCACAGGAATTTAGCCATGTAAAGGTCCGCGGCCTCATGGGAATGGCCTCGTTCACGGAGGATAAGGACCAGGTGCGGGGAGAATTTCACACGTTAAAGGCCCTTTTTGACAAATATTTTACCGCAGCTTCCCCCTCCTCAGCTCCCCCCTCCTCCAGGGGCCTGTTATCCATGGGCATGAGTGCCGATTACGCCATTGCGGTGGAAGAAGGCAGCAATATGGTGCGGATAGGCAGCCTGTTATTCGGGAAAAGAGACTAACAGGTTGGTCACCTCCCATCCTTAACGTAAATTCGCGTTTAGCGCCCCAGGCGTTTAAACTATTATGACTGAGATCAAAAAAGAAGAAGAAAAGTCCCTTAATTTCCTGGAAGAGATAGTGGAAGAGGATCTGTCAGCGGGTAAATACAAGACCATCCTGACCCGGTTCCCCCCCGAACCGAATGGCTATCTGCATATCGGCCACTCCAAATCCATTTGCCTGAACTTTGGCCTGGCCCTGAAATACGGCGGTAAGACAAATCTCCGCTTCGATGACACCAATCCTGTCACCGAAGACACCGAATATGTGGAGAGTATCAAGGAAGACATTCGCTGGCTGGGTTTCGAATGGGAAAAAGAGCTGTACGCCTCCGATTATTTTGAACAATTATACCAGTTTGCCATAAAGCTCATCGAAGAAGGACGGGCTTATGTAGATGACAGCAGCAGCGAGGAGATCGCAAAATTAAAAGGCACCCCCACAGAGCCGGGTAAGGACAGCCCTTATCGTGATCGCACCGTAGCCGAAAACCTGCAGCTTTTCACAGCTATGCGGGAAGGAAAATATAAGGATGGTGAAAAAGTGCTGCGCGCAAAGGTGGATATGAGCTCCCCCAATATGCACATGCGGGACCCCATTATGTACAGGATCAAACATGCCCATCACCACCGCACAGGCGATAAATGGTGTATCTATCCTATGTATGACTTTGCACATGGACAAAGCGACGCCATTGAAAATATCACCCATTCCATCTGCACGCTTGAATTTGTGCCCCACCGGCCCCTGTATGATTGGTTCATAAAAGAATTGGAATTATTTCCTTCGCACCAGTTTGAGTTCGCCCGGCTTAATCTCAATTACACCGTGATGAGCAAGCGTAAGCTGCTGCAGCTGGTGAATGAAGGATACGTAACAGGCTGGGATGATCCACGGATGCCCACTATCTCAGGGCTGCGTCGCAGAGGATACACACCCGAAAGCATCCGCAAGTTCTGTGAACTGATAGGAGTGCAGAAAAGAGATAACCTCATCGACGTTTCTTTACTGGAGTTCTGTATACGGGAACATTTAAATAGGATCGCCCTCCGCCGCATGGTCGTCTTCGATCCCGTAAAAGTGATCCTCACTAATTACACCCAGGATGAAGAGTCCCTGAAAGTAGAAGATAACCCGGAAGATCCGGAAGCGACTCACCGCGATGTACCCTTCAGCCGTGAATTGTATATAGAACGGGAAGACTTCATGGAAAACCCTCCCAAAAAATTCTTCCGCCTGGCCCCCGGTCAGAAAGTAAGATTGAAAGGCGCCTATATCATCCAGTGTGATGAAGTAGTAAAAGACGCCGACGGCAATATCACGGAATTACGTTGTTCCTACCTGCCCGGCAGCAAGAGTGGGGGAGACCAGTCAGGCATCAAGGTACAGGCCACCATTCACTGGGTCAGCATCCGCCATGCAATTCCGATAGAGATCAGGTTATATGACAGATTGTTCAAAGTGGAAGACCCTGCCAATGCAGCAGGAGATTTCAAGGACTATATCAATCCCGACTCCCTGCAGGTGCTGCCCGCAGCTCACGCAGAGCCGGCATTGCGCCAGGCAAAATTTGCGGAACGTTACCAGTTCCTCCGCAAAGGGTACTTTAATCTGGATAAGGACAGCTCAGAAGAGAAAATGATCTTTAACCGCACAGTCACCCTCCGGGACACCTGGGCCAAAGAACAAAAGAAAGGATAGCGCAGGCGCTGCTCCCGTCATAAATGTTCCAAACACGAAGAACGCTAATGAACGCCGGTCTTTAGCGACCCCGCGCTCATTAGCGTTCTTTATTGGCTGGCTTTTCGTGTAAAACAACTCCTATTGTCCGCCACCGCCGCCATTACCACCTCCTCCAAATCCACCGCCACCATTGCCGCCTCTACCACCACCCATTCTTCCGCCGCCGCGGGGCATATTATCCTGCATCCACTGCTGATACTTCTTATAAAGGTCGTCACCCAGGGCCGCCTGGATCCTTTTGTTTCGTGCATCATTCAATTCCATCATTTTCGCTCTTCTGTCATCCTGGCTGGCAGATTGATCCTGTCTGATCTCACGCATTTTAGGCTGAAAATCCTTGTTGATGGCTGTCAGAGAATCAGATTGCGCATCCGTCAACTTCAGATCAGTTTTCATTTTTTGCATCATGGCTTCCATACGTTGCCGCATAGCAGCCGTATCTCCCCTTCCTCCTCCTCCTTGCGCATAAGTAGATTGGAAGGCAAACAACGCTATGATAAATGCAGCGCCGGAAACGAGTTTTTTAATGATGTTCATAATTATCGATTTTAATAAAGTAATGTAACACCAAATTTGTGCTAAAATCAGGGATGCGCACCCGGATTTATGCAGGCGGTAATCAAGGTCTACCCCCGTCGGTCAATGCAATTTTTTTTGGCGTGAATGAGCATTTCTTTGGTACTATTATTGCACAATTGGCTGGTATCCACCCCCTCCTCAAACTGCAGACTCGAGTCTTTTTATTCATACAGCTTATCGTAAACCATTGTATATCAAAATGAAAGGAGTTTTACTTAAAATTTTCTGCCATGCATGTACTCCTTATCGATCTGTACGAACTAAGCCAATTTCTGCGTATCCTCGCCTGGATCTTTTTCCCCCTGCTCCTGGTTACCCTCCTCATTACAGCCTGGTTACATCGTCGTAAAAAGAAAAAGACGCTCTCCGCAGATGCTCCCTCCTATGGATTGACGGGTGAAGACCCCCCTTCAAAAGAGACACCGCAAGAAGGCGACAGCCCCTATAAAGGGCTCCTGTGGATGAAATATAAGTATGAACAATACCGCGAGGAGACTGATCTGAGGATAGAAAGAATAAAGGAAGAGCTCGCCGCTGCCGAAAAAAAATACCTGGATCTCCTGGCTTCCCGGCCCATCGTCTCACCCGCCTCCGTTCCCGCTACATCCACATCTACGCCTGCACCCGATCCGGGGACCCCTCTTTCTCCCCGTGACCAGCGGATCAATAACTACCACGAGCTGGAATGCCAGGCCCTGCAGCAACAGGCTATGATCAATACCCTGACCATACAAAACACAGCTCTTTCTGCTCAAAACACAGACCTCTCCGCCCAGATCACAGACCTTTCCGAAAAACTGGACAACAACATTCGGCTGCTTACTAATTTTCATAAAGAGCTTAACCATTCTCTTAGCACAGCATCTAATATAGCATCCCATGAAACAAATCATGTAACTGTCCCGGCCTTCAGTGAATAGTCGCCGCAAAAAATTACATCGGTTACTGGTTTTCTAATTGTACTGTAATAGGCTGTCTTTTATAAGAGTTCACCTTACGGCCATTTTGTATGGCAGGGATCCACTTGCCACTCAGTTTAATGACCCGGACAGCCTCCTTTTGTAATAGCTCAGGGCCACTGATGGCCTGCACATCACTGACATTTCCTTCTTTGTCGACAATAAACTGTACGATCACCGTGCCGGAAATATTATTATCGATGGCCTCATCAGGAACATGAAAATTCTTGTGCATCAAACGCTGCCAGGCAGGGGTTCCTCCAGGGTACAGGGATTCTATTTCTACTGTCCGATAAATACCATCATCCTCATCACCCTGCCTTTTCGGTCCTTCCACTACATCCGTACCCCCGCCATTGGAAGGCGGCGCTACATCCGTCCCATCATCCAGGCTCCCTTTCTGGGTATGATCCCCGATCTTTACATTATCCTGCTCCTCTTGTGTCGGAGGCACATCCGTCGGCTTTACCTGGTCATTCGGAACGATCCGGGGAATGGTTGACTGGATGGTGGCCACCTGCACCATCGGATGTGGTTTAGGGATAACAGGCGGCGGAACAACAGTTTTGTCTTTTGCTACATCGACAAGGGTGGGATCGTTGTCGATAACATAGGGTTTGACATAGGTCTTACTTGTCTTCCCCGCCAACGTATAACCGCCGATCAGTAAAAGACAGATACTGGCCATAAGCCCGATGGACTTCTTCAGCCGCGCATTATAGGTCTTCCGCAGCTGGTAGGCGCCATAATCTTTGTTGCGCCCCTCGAATAGAATGTCGAGAATATCCGCTTGTTGTATTTGCTGAATTTCCATGATGATGTTTTGTAATTGAGATACGCACATCATCCGATTCCACAGCACACGGGCAGCTATTTTTCTTTATGGAAAAGTGACGGCTTTGCGTCACCACCGCTATTTGTACTCTCCAAAAACCTCCCGCAACGTATCCGCTATTTCTCCCAGCGTACAGCGGTTCTCCACTGCTTCGATCACGGTCGGTATAATATTTTCGCCGGAGGCAGCTTTATCATTGAGCCCCTGCAGCACGGAATCACAACGGGCGGGATCCCTTCGATTTCGCAGGGATTGCAATTTCTGCAGCTGTATTTGCCGGATGCTGTCATCTATCCGGAAGAGGGGAATACTTCCCGTCTCCGCAGACTGGAATTTATTGACCCCGACAATGATCTTGTGTCCAGTCTCCACCTGCCGCTGATATTCGTAGGCGCTCCGGGCTATCTCTTCCTGGATAAAACCCTGCCCGATGGCGCTCACGCTGCCACCCATCCCGTCTATTTTGCGCATCAGCTCCCAGGCCCTTTCCTCTACTTCCCGGGTCAGCGCTTCCACATAATAGCTGCCTGCCAGGGGATCGGCCGTATCCGGTGCGCCGCTTTCAAAGGCGACAATTTGTTGCGTCCGCAAGGCGATCCTCGCCGCTTCTTCCGTCGACAGGCTTAATGCCTCATCATAACCATTGGTATGCAGGGACTGCGTGCCACCCAATACAGCCGCCAGCGTCTGCACCGTCACCCGGGAAATATTATTCATGGGCTGTTGCGCCGTCAGCGTACTGCCTCCTGTCTGCGTGTGAAAACGCAACATCATGGACTTGGGATCTTTGGCGCCCAGCGACTGCATGATCAGCGCCCACATTTTGCGGGCAGCCCGGAACTTGGCTACTTCTTCAAAAAGATTATTATGCGCATTAAAGAAAAAAGAAAGTCGTTTGCCGAATACGTCGATGTCAAGCCCCTTTTCCATGGCTGCCTGTACATAGGTCTTTCCGTTGCTCAGCGTAAAAGCTATTTCCTGTACCGCCGTACTGCCTGCTTCCCGGATGTGATACCCGGAAATGGAAATGGTATTCCACTTCGGAAGACTTCCGCTGCACCATTCGAAAATGTCCGTAATGATGCGTATAGAAGGTTTGGGCGGATAAATATAGGCTCCTTCCGTCGCGTACTCTTTTAAAATGTCATTCTGGATCGTTCCTTTGATCTTCTTCAGATCAGCCCCCTGCTGTTTGGCCAGCGCTGTATAAAAGGCCAGCAGGATATAGCCTGTAGCATTGATTGTCATGGAAGTGGATACATCCTCCAGCCGGATGCCCTTGAAAAGGATCTCCATATCCTCGATAGAGTCGATGGCCACCCCCGTCCTGCCTACCTCGCCTTCCGCAAGGACATGATCACTGTCATAACCTTTCTGCGTTGGAAGATCAAAGGCTACGCTCAAACCTGTCACCCCCTGCTTCAGCAGAGAATGACATCGCTCATTGCCTTCTTCGGCTGTGCTAAAGCCGGCATTCTGCCGCATGGTCCAGCACTTGCCCCGATACATATCGGACTGCACACCCCTCGTATAAGGAAATTCTCCGGGCAGCGCCTCGGCCTTCTTTTCCTCCGTCACCGCCGTTCCCGCATCTCCACCACTTCCCGGTATCACATCCGCCGCCGTATACACTGCTTTGATCCCGATCCCGCTGTCCGTAAATAGCTTTTTCCCAGGCATGACAATCGTTTAAAAGATTTTAATCAATAGGCGACAACGCTACATTGCGGCTGATAGTGTCATGCATGATCTGGTCGTCTGTTTATCAGCGTTTTATATTTCTTCTTTACATCAACTTTTTCGCCTCATAGCTCAACGCATCTGAAATCACGTTCTGAAGGGACGCTTTGGGGTTCTGCACCAGGAGGTCCAGTAAATGCTTATTAAGATCCTGGCTGGTGGCTTCCACCGGAAGAAAGGACGCCACCTGGTTAATGATCAGCATATTCTGTTCTTTATAATTGCGCACAGCATCCCAGGCCTCCGCCGTGACATAGATCTGCTGGGTGATGTTATGCTCAAATTCCTGGCGGATGGAATGCGTCAGCAGGGCCTGCATTTCCCGGGCGCTCATATCAGACTGATTGAGACGCTGGATCAGGTTGGGAAGGGCTATCCGGTCCGTCAGCAGGATCAGTCGCTCATATGCCTGTAACTGCAGCTGGCGGGTATTTACACTGCCTGGATCTCCGGCCCCCGCTGCGGGCGTTGCTTTCTCTGCGGCCTTCATCTCCTTGCGCTGTTTGAGAAAAAGGTAGACAAGGATCCCGGCGATTAAAAGGGCAAAGACAATAGCAATAATGAGCTGGTTGTTATCCATTCGGCAGATTTTGATGCTGAACAAAAATAACGAATGAAGGGGACCTTTTATTTAATGACTGCATTACCTTTTAAAAATATATCCAATACCATTTGGTCCCGTCCACTTCATTCCATTCCAGGACAGGGGCAGGGAATTTGATGGTCCGGTTCACTTTTAGCAAAGTGGAAGAAAGAGGAGAGAGCCCGTCGATCCGGTAGAGGTCCGCATCCAGCCCGAAATAGAATTGACGGTATCTTTTAAACTCGGGTATAGGCTGACCATTGATCTCTGTAGGGTTCTTTACCCCGCCGATCATACCCTCCGCGCCATAGCCGGCCGATAGATTCAGCCATTTGGGGAAGCTGCTGGCGGCGGGCAGAAAAGACCCGATGTTGACCGACAGCCAATAAGTCTGACCGTTATAATCCTTTAACATCCGCTCCTGCAGGTTACTGCCCAGCTCACCCGGCGCATAATGAGCAAATAACGTATGATGATAGGAATATTTGAGACTGATGCGCTGCTGTCCCCACATCAACTGCTGTCCTTCATATAACAGACAGCCGGCAATATTGGCCAGCATATCGCCTTCCGAAAAACCCCATTTGGCGGAATGCCCATCCATGATCTCTATCATGGTCATAAATCCCAGGGCTGTCAGGGTGCCGGCCATGGAGGCCACTCCCTGCTTTACCCCGCCCCAGCGAAGGAGATCACCCTGTATGGCGGCGATATTATAGGCCGTCGTGGCATGACCCATCTTGTCCATGTTCAGCCACTCATTATTGTCATTGAAAAGATGAAAGGGACTACGGGGGAATTTTTTATACCACAGATAATTCAGCCCGATGGTGACGGCCGTTCCCAGCGCCGCCTCTGCAAAGACAATACCGTTCACCCTGCCCGGATTATAATGCGGATCAGGTTTGAAAAACTCCTGCGCGCCGGCATTTCCGTTCAGCAGCAGGATGATTCCCATGATCAGGTGCAGTTTTCTAAACATACGGCGCGAATGTAAATGAAACGTCCCGGGAATTTTCCCGGGACGCCTTATTAAAATTAAAGATAATGAAAAATCCTTACCACGCTCACCTCTTAACATGTTCATCCGTCATTCCCTGGTGTTTGGTATCCACTTTCCGGTAGGCCCAGAAGAACACCAGCGGGAAGATCAGCAAAGAGAAGATGGTCGCGCAGATCAGTCCGCCGATAACCACCCTGGCCAGTGGACGGGAGCTCTCAGAGCCGATACCCGTAGAAATGGCTGCGGGCAATAGCCCGATAGTGGCCATAAGGGCCGTCATCATAACGGGCCGGATCAGGTCACTCACCCCTAATTTGACCGAGGTATACAACGGACTTTCGATACCCTTGATCCGTTCTAAGTTATGTTTAAAGGCCGTGATCAGCAATACCCCTTCCAGGATACAGATCCCGAACAGGGCAATAAAGCCGATACCGGCGGAGATACTAAAGTTGGTTCCCGTGATCAATAGGGCAAGGACGCCTCCTACCACGGCGCAGGGGACGTTCAGGAATACCAGACCCGCATCTTTCAGATTGCCAAACATAATGAACAGCAACAGAAAGATGAGCAGCAGACTGATGGGAACCACCTGGACCAGCCGTTTGGAAGCCCGTTGCTGGTTCTCGAAATCACCCTGCCACACCATGGAATACCCTTTCCGTAACTTCACGGCGGCATTCACTTTATCCTGCGCTTCTGCAATGGCGCTTCCCATGTCCCTGCCACGAACAGAGAACTTGATGGCGGAATATCTTTCATTATCATCGCGGAAAATGAGACAGGGCCCCGTCTTCTGCGTAATATTGGCTATTTCCCGGATAGGCACCTTGGAGCCGGTTTGCGTAGGCACCAGCAGGTTGCCAATGTCTTCCTGTGTAGCCCTGAATTGCTCGGGGAAACGGATACGAATATCGAATTTCCTTACATTCTCATACAACTGCGTGACAGCCTTGCCGCCAATGGCCATTTCGATCACCGCATTGGCATCCGCCGTAGAAACACCATACAAGGCCATCCTGCTCTGGTCCAGATCAATATCCAGCTCCGGCTGACCGATATTCTTGATCACACCTAAGTCTTCAATCCCCTTCACTGTCTTCAGCACATTATCTACCTTGTCCGACTCCTCTTCCATATAACCCAGGGAGTCCCCAAAGATCTTCACACAAATAGAACCTTTCACCCCCGACACGGCCTCTTCCACATTGTCCATGATAGGCTGCGAGAAGTTCAGGTCGGCGCCCGGTACGACGGATAAGGCCTTTTGCATCGTGTCTATCAGCTCGTCCTTGGAGATTTTAGGATTCCATTCCTCCTGGGGATACAATGATACCCCGAATTCATTATTGTAAAAGCCCGCCACATCCGTCCCGTCATCAGGCCGCCCCGTCTGGGACATCACTCTTTTCACCTGGGGAAAACGCATCATAATGGCCCGCATCTGCTCCGCCCGCGCAACAGACGAGTCCAGGGAAATACTATAGGGTAGGGTAGCCCGCACCCAGATAGACCCTTCATTGAGCTCAGGAAGGAACTCAGAGCCCAGGAATTTAAAGGAATATAACCCGCCTACGATAACGATGGTGGCTACCAGGAAAGAGGCTTTCTTATGATGGAATACAAAATGGAAACCCATCATGATCCTGGACGTGATAAAATGCACGATTGGATTATGCTTTTCCCTTACGTTCTTACGAAGCAGCACATTCACCAGCACCGGCACCAGCGTCAGGGTGAAAATAAGAGCGCCCAACAGGGCAAAGCCCAGCGTAAAGGCCAGGGGTGAGAACATCTTACCCTCCACCTTCTGGAAGGCGAAAATGGGCAGCAGCGCCGTAATGATGATCAGCTTGGTAAAGAAAATGGCTTTCCCCAGCTCCGCGCCTTTCTTCCGGATCAGACCCATTTTGGACAGCCGGTTAAAACGCTCCATCCCTATATCCTTCGCCTTATGGTCCAGCAATACAAAAAGCCCCTCCACCATGACCACGGCCCCATCGATGATGATCCCGAAGTCAATGGCCCCCAGCGACAGCAGGTTGGCGGACATATGCATCAGGTTCAGACAGATGAACGCAAATAAAAGAGAAAGAGGAATGATAATAGAGACGATAAGGGTCGTCCGCCAGTTGAACATGAAAAGAGAGACGATAAGGGTCACCAGCAGGATACCTTCCACCAGGTTATGCAACACCGTGTGCGTGGCATAATGAATGAGGTCTTCCCGGTTATAAAAAGGGACGATCTTCGTATCCGGCGGCAATACCCGGTCATTCAGCTTCGCCACCTTTTCCTTCAGCCCCCTGATCACATCGTCCGGATTTTCCCCCTTACGCATGAGGACGATACCTTCTACGGCATCAGGATTACTACGCAGTATGCGATGACCCGTAGTGTCGATGGCATCCATTCTGCCTACCGCACCCAGACGGGGAAGATTGCCTATTTCAACATCCGCAATGTCCTTCACCAGTACGGGAATACCGTTGATGTTCTGGACAATGATATTCTTGATCTCGTTGATATTGTTCAAAAGACCGATGCCGCGTACGACATAGGCCTGTGAATTCTTGTTGATGACGTCTCCGCCTATATTGATATTGCTCTTGCTGACAGCATTGGAGACATCCAGGGGCGTGATGCCCAGGTCTGCCAGCTTTTGGGGATTGACCCGGATCTCATAGGTCTTCACTTCACCACCAAAGCTGACAATGTCGGCAATACCCGGTACGGAACGCAGCTCACGGTCCACTACCCAGTCCTGTAAGGTCTTCAGCTCACGGGGATCACGAAAGCTGGATTCCAGGGTGTAACGGTATACTTCCCCCGTAGGACCGGTAGGCGGTTGCACCTGGGGAGAAATATTGTCCGGAAGTTCCACGTTGGGCAACAGGTTCTGGACCTGTAGACGGGCATAACTGTCCTGGACATCGTCTTCGAAGATCAGCTTTACGACAGACAGACCGAATATACTGGTAGACCGGAGACTCGTTTTTTTCTGTACGGGGTTCAGCGTGATCTCGATGGGAATGGTCACAAATTTCTCCACTTCCTCAGCGCTTCGGCCCGGCCATTGCGTAATGATGGTGATCTCCGTATTGGTGACATCCGGAAAAGCCTCGATAGGCATTTTCTGAAAAGTCATAAATCCATATACGGCCAGGAGCGCCGTAGCAGAAAAAATGAAATATTTATTCTTGAGGGAAAAGGCCAGAAGCCCTTTTAATACTTTATTCATCAGGTCATGTATTTTGTTAGGACAATTAGGGATACCGGGAACTAACTGTTTAATTCCTGGTAGATCAGCAACGCCTGGGAACTGATCACCTTCTCACCCTGGGAAAGACCATCAGTGATATAGGTTTTGTCACCCACTGCTCCTGACACCTGCACGGGCCGGATCGTGATATCGGAAGGACTCTTATACACCAGCACATAATACTGGCTGTGGTCGAAGATAAGAGCGCTGCTGGGCACGGTCAGCAGCTTTTTGTTTTCTGTATTGTTCAGCATCACATTGGCGAACATTTCCGGTTTTAAAAGATATCCGGGGTTGTTCAGGACGATCCGCACTTTCATCACCTTGTTCGTAGGGTCCAGCACATTCATGATCTTGTCTACCCTCCCTCTGAATTCCTTGCCGGGATAAGACAGCGTGCTCACATTGACGCTGTCCCCCGTATTGATAAGAGAAATGCTGGACTCGTATACATTGGCGATCACCCAGACATTCTTCAGGTCGGAGATCGTGAACAGATTGTTGTTGTTGTCACTGCGGATGGCCATATTGTTCGTGGCCAGCTTTTCTACTACAAATCCGCTGATGGGAGCCTTGATGGCATACTCACCATTGACACTGCCACCATTTATTTGCAATACCCTTTGCGCTTTCTCAAGGGACGCTTTAGCCTGATCATAGGAGGCTTCAGCAGACAACGAATCCCGCGCTGAGGCCAGCCCGCTCTTATACATATCCTTGGTCGCCTCGAGGTTCTTTTTGGCAACAGCCACATTGGTCTGGGCTGTTATCAGGTCATTGCTGTAACCCGCCATTTCTGAGCTCCGGAGAATGGCCAGGGTCTGCCCTTTTTGTACATAGTCGCCCAGCATCACCTTTATATCCTGGATATTACCACTCACCATAGGGTAGATCTTCGAGACATTGTCCTCGTTAAAATCCACCTTACCGGTCAGCGTGATGGCGTTGACAACCTTGGAATAACCAACGCTGTCAATGCTGATGGTCTTCAGCAGCGAGTCGGGCAGGACATATTTATCTTTGTCTGAAGCTGCAGCAGCCGGATCCTGCTTACTTTGACAGCCTTGCAATGCACAAAACAATATGACGGAAGAGGCTATCAGGCCATTGATCGCATATCGTTTGAAATTATAATTCATCGGAGCGTTTTTTTTAATTGAAGAAGTTGATTGAGTAGATGCTAATTAAAGAAATTAGTACCCGTATAAAAATTGATATCCTCGAATGCACTCACCCGGTTAAAATCCACCATATTCATTTGCAGCGTATTTTCCTTGTAAGAGTCATAGAAATCGAGGAAGTCCAGGATGCTGATATTCCGCTTCTGGTAATTGCTCAGCACTTCATGGAGCATGTGCTCAAAATCACCATAGAATTTGGGGTCGATGTTCTGGTGCATCTTCTGCTGGGCAAAAGCCTTTTGCAGCGCCCTGGCCACATTTTCTTCCACCGTAGCCTGCGTGCTCCTTTGCGTGGCCACTGCCCCGGCTATCTGCGCTTTGGCGGATTTGATATTACCCTGGTTCCTGTTAAAGAAAGGCAGGTCGATAGAAGCTCCGATCCCATAGTAATTGTAAAGGAAGCTGCCGGCCTCGTCATAACCCAGGGATAAGGTCAGGTCGGGCACAGCCAGTGACTTCTGATAATTATAGTTCAGCTGATTGATATTGATATTCGTTTTGGCTATCTGCAGGTCCGTCCGGTTGTTATACGCAGAGTCCACCAGTGTGCTCAGCGCATATTGCGCAGGATCCAGCTTGCCCAGGGCCATCGTGTCGACTTCGGGATCGATATAGACGGTTGGTTTCACCTGTAATACCAGCCGCAATTCACTCTCTTTATCATTGATCTGGTTGATCAGATCGTTATATTCACTTTGAAGATTGTACAGCTGCGCCCGGATCCGGATCGTCTCCTGTTTGGAGATATATCCCTTGCCTTCCTGCTGAGCAAAGGCGTCCGATACCGCCTGCAGGCTCCTGATCTCTTCGTCATATACCCTGGCAGACTGCCGGAGATAATAGATATTAAAAAAATCTGTCCGTAAAGTATACTTCAGCGTCCGCACCAGGTCGAAGAACTGGTATTCACTAAGCCTGACACCCGCCTGGGCCAGCAATACCTGCTTATTGCGTTTGCCGGCAAGCTGGATCAGCTGCGAAAGCCCTACGGTCGTTTCATCGTTGGAGCCCGTCGGAAAAAACTTATTCAAAGTCCCCGAATACAACGTGTGGCCAATACTGAAATTTGGATTGGGCAACAGCTTCGCCTGAATGATCAGGGCCTTGCTGGCATCCACGTTATAATGGTTCGCCAGTAACTGCAGATTGCTGTCGAGGAACATTTTCTCCGCAAGGGGTAATGAAAGACGCATCGTGTCCTGCCGGTCCTGAGCCTTTAATAAGAGTCCGCCAAAAAGAGAAATAATGATCAAAAAGATCCTTCTTAGCATAGGTTATGCGATTGAATTTTTAAGTGGCCAAAAGTATTTCATAATATTGTTAATCAGGGGTTAACCATTACTTCCTCCTAGTAGGGTCAACGATTTAAATATAGTAATTTATTTTCATGCAGTGTTGACCCGGAAAAACCTGTTCCTTTCGGACAGACGGCCAGGCGCCATATGGATGAATGGTCTTTTTGCGCAACAGAAGCGTAGGTGGTCAGCTGGAATATATGACGAAATTTAGTGTTCATTAAGGCCCCTAAAACTATTAAATTAACGTCGGCCTCTTGTAATTATTTCTTAAAGAAATTGTTAAGCCGACATTTATCACAGCCAAATACCGTTCCGATATGATCACTGCAAAGCGATTTTTACCGGGAGCCTTACCCTACGCAGCTTACAGGCCGAAGAATGTCGCTGCGGGTGCCGCTGATCTGCCTGTCAGGATGGAAATTTTTTTTCAAAATGATAGACCCGTGGAGATGCTGCTGTCATTGCTTTCAACACTGTCTCAGGCTGGTTCTCCTGCCTTTTGTTCCGGGGTATTGAAACGGAAGCCCACGCCATGAATGGTCTCCAGGTTCACTTCAGGATCCGCTTTAAAATACTTTCTAAGCTTGGTGATGAATACGTCCATGCTACGCCCCAGGAAATAGTCGTCCTTACCCCAGACATTCAGCAGCACTTCCTCCCGCTTGAGTATCCTGTTGGAGTGTTCACAAAGGAATTTCAGGAGATCCGCTTCTTTTTGTGTGAGATTGAAGATGTCTTTGTCGATGGTCAGTTTGAGGTCTGTATAGGAGAATTGAAGATTACCAATAGTAAAAAAGACAGATTTGTCGGAATGCATTTTCCGGGTCCTGCGCAGGAACACTTCCATCCGCATCAGCAATTCCTGCATGCTAAAGGGTTTGGTAATATAGTCATCCGCCCCGCTCTGGAATCCCTTGATCTTATCTTCTTCCATGGACTTGGCCGTGAGGAACAGGATAGGCACAAGATCGCTTATCTGGCGGATCTTTTTGGCAACGGCAAATCCGTCCCGGTTCGGCATCATAACATCCAGCAGACAGATCCCTATCTCGTTCTTGTCAAATTTGTCAATGGCAGTTTGTCCGTCCGGACAATGGATCACATCATAACCCGCATCTATCAGGTTGTCTTTTATGACATATCCCAGGGAAAGATCGTCTTCCGCCAACAAAACTTTTATCTTATTAGGCTGCTGCATATGTACTGATTAGTTAAAGGGAATAAATAATCTGAATTCTGTACCAATACCCGGCAGGCTGTTCACCCTGATCTTGCCATTGTGCGCATCAATGATCCTTTTGACAAAATTGAGGCCAAGACCAAATCCTTTTACATTATGTACGTCACCCGTGGGTATCCGGTAGAATTTTTTAAATATATTTTTCAGGTATTTCTTTTCGATGCCCACGCCATTGTCTTTTACGGAAATAAAAAAGTCGTCTTCATGGTTGCCCGTTTCTACTACAATACGAGGATCCGTGGAATATTTGAGGGCATTCTCCAACAAATTGACCACCGCCAGCTCCAGGTGGGCCATATCGGCATTGATCACGCTCCGCGCTTCCTCCATCTTTAGCTCTACCCGCGCATTTTTTTCATCTATGAGCGGCTGCACTTTGTTCAACGCCTGCTCAATGAGTAAATGAGCGTCGATATTCTCTTTTTTCAACGGCAGGTTCATGGATTCTGAAGAAGCTGCTTTTAACAGCCGCTCTACCTGGTTTTGCAGATGCTCCGTCTGGCTTTTGATGATGGCCCCATACCGATGAAGCCTGTCCGGCTGACGGAGTATATTCTCCTGTGCCAGCACATCAGAGGCTATTTTCATCACCGCCAGCGGTGTCTTGAACTCATGCGTGAAATTATTGACGAAATCCTTTTGCACTTCCGAGAGGAACTTCTGCCGGTAGAAATAGAAGAGGCTGATAGCCAGTCCAATAAGGGCAATAAACAAGAGGGCGCTGCTGATGATCCAGAAGTCCATCTGCTCCAGGATATATTCATGACGGTGAGGGAAATACAGCAATATATAGTCGTAATTGTCCACAAACACCGGCAGGTCCCCCCGTGCTACTTTTGTATTGGCATACCTGGAGGCCGGGGTAGGGAGGTACTCTTCATATATAAATCTTTTTTCGACACTGCTATAAGCCCCCAGCTTACAGTCCGTCAACACCCCAAAATCAGCAAATTCATCCTGCAGGTAAAAGGTAAGGGAATCCTGCGGGGGAATGGTATCTGCCTTGATAAGGAAGTAGTTGTTGCCCGGATTATCAATGAGTTTTTGGAGCATCGTGCCCGGCGCATCATTCATCTCCAGGTCCTCAAACAGCCCCCTGACGCTTTTTACTACGTTGATATTGAACTGCCGCTGCTCAAAAGAATACACCATATTCAGCCAGTAAAGCTGGACAGTAATGATCAGTGCCGCCAATAAGGTGGCCGATAAAACGATCCATTTTAAAGTGGTTGAACGCATGGATGCAAAATTGCTACGCTTTCTCTTCACTAATTTAGGAAAATGGTTAAGTACTGGTTAAGAATTCTTATAATATTTTGCATATTTTGAATATGCAACCGCTTGTTAATACGCTATTAACAAGAAAAAAGCGGCCTTGGCCAGGAGTTTTTTTTTGGAATCGCTAACCTATTTAAATAAATTCACATGGAATTTCGTTGATTCATCTATTAAAAACTACCTAAAATGAAAAAAGTTCTCCTGATTGCGAGCCTGTTTTTGACGTTCACCGGCATGAGTTTTGCACAGACAACACCTAAGACCCCTGCAAAGACCACAAAGGCCACAAAGGCGTCTGCGGCAACCAAGCCGGCTACCACTGCCACCACTACCACCAAGCCCTCCACTGCGGCAGGGCCCACTAAAAAGGACGGTACGCCTGACATGCGGTATAAAGCCAACAAGGATGCCGCCAAAACCCCAGCCACCACCCATTTAAAAAAGGATGGTACGCCGGATAAAAGATTCAAGGAAAATAAAACCACCACCCCCAAGAAAACCTCTTAATACGTCTTTCAATATTTAAAAAAACAGCAATATGAAAAAAGTGCTTTTATTCGTCCTGGTTCTCTTAGCAATGACCGGCGTGTCGATGGCGCAGGATCACCATCCCGCTCATCATCCGGTTCGTCACCACAGACATCATCATCACGTGGTACATCATCAACCTGTGCACCACGCAGATCATCATTAAAATGTATACCCGAAAAAGGGCCGGCCGGATCATCCCGGCCGGCCCTTTTTTATTCTTCCCCTTCATATCATAAAAAAAGGCTGCCCCGATTCAGGACAGCCTTTCAAGTTCTTATTTGATCTTACTTCGTCGTCTTAGCCGAAACCACCGGCCTGGCCTGCGTAGCCTCCCCTTCATTCTTACCCAGCGGCTTCCCTTTGGCAAAATCCACGAGGAATGGCGCCGCTACAAAGATCGAAGAGTAGGTACCCGTGATCACACCTATCAGCATCGCAAACGCAAAACCACGGGTCACTTCACCACCCACCAAAAAGAGGATGAGGATTGTGAGGAACACTGTCAGCGAGGTCATGATCGTACGACTCAGCGTGTCATTGATGGCCCTGTTGATGATCTCCGCATTGGTAGCCCCCTTCATGAGACGGCTGTCCTCACGGATCCTGTCAAATACGATCACCGTGTCATTCATCGAGAAGCCCACCACTGTCAACACCGCCGCAATAAAATGCTGGTCGAGTTCCAGGGGGAACGGCACTACCTCGTGAAGGAAGGAGAACACCGCCAGCGTTACAAACACGTCGTGCAGCAAGGCGATGATCGTACCCAGCGAATAACGCCAGTCGCGGAATCGGATGAATATATACAAAAAGATAATGATGATGGCAAAAATGACGGCCTTAAAGGCGCCTGCTTCCAGATCATCGGAAATGGTGGGCGCTACTTTCTTGGTCTGCTGTACATATTTGTTAGAAACAAATTCCCCGGCGGTGGTTCCTGCCGGCAGCACGGTCTGCAGCCCTTCATACATCTTGCTTAACACCGCAGAGTCCACATTGTCGCCGTTTTCCTTGATCCGGTAGTCCGTCGTGATCTCCAGCTGCTCATTGCTGCCATAGGTCTTGATCTCAAGCGAGGACTGAGGCAGGGTCTTTTCCAGCGCGGAACGGATCTCCTGGGTCTGTACAGGCTTGTGGAAGTTGATGACATAGCTGCGGCCACCCCTGAATTCAACCCCTTCCTTAAATCCATGGAAGAAGGAGCTTACACCCAATATCAATACAACGACGGAAATGATATAGGCCACTTTCCGGTACTCGATAAACTTGAAGGACGCATGTTTGAAAATGCGACGGGAGAGGGGCGTAAAATATTTGAAGTGACGATTCTTGTTGGTATAGAAGTCCGTTACCAGTCTGGATACCAGGATACCACAGAACAGGGATAAAAGGATACCCAGGATCTGTGTGGTGGCAAAACCCAGTACAGGGCCTAATCCAAAATAGAAAAGGATCAGGGCCGTCAACAGGGTGGTGACGTGCGCATCCAGCACCGGCGCTAACGATCTTTTATAGCCATCCTGTACAGCCAGCGGATAGCTCTTGCCACGGCTCAGCTCTTCCTTGATACGTTCGAAAATAATAACGTTCGTATCCACCGCCATGCCTATCGTCAATACCAGACCCGCAATACCGGGAGCTGTCAGCGTGGCATGCAGTGCGCTCAGTACGCCGATGGTGAACAGCAGGTTCAGGATCAGAGCGATGTTGGCCACCCAGCCCGCTGTGTTATAATAGATCAGCATCAGGGTGAAGATCACCAGGAAGGAGATGACAAAAGCCATGGTGCCGCCGTGTACAGCTTCTTTACCCAGGGTTGGTCCCACCACCTGCTCCTGGACTATCTTGGCCGGAGCATCCAGCTTACCGGATTTCAGGATATTCGCAAGATCCTGCGCTTCCTCTATGCTTTGTGAGCTGCCGGAACGACCCATGGTGATCCGTGATGAACCGCCTGTGATAGGCTCATTCACCGTCGGAGCAGAATAAACAACATCGTCCAGCGCGATGGCAATAGGCTTGTTAACGTTCTTGGTTGTCATATCCGCCCATACCTTGGAACCCATTTTGGTCATGGTCATTTCAACCAGGACATCATTGGTCATCTGATCAAAATCCTGACGGGCATCTTCGATGGCTTCGCCTTCCAGTCTGGCTTTATCGTTACCCGGCACCGTCCTGATGGCATATAGGTCGAGGAATGGATAAGGCTTACCGTTCTCGTCCACTTCCTGTTTGCCCCAGAGGAATTTAAGGTCCTGGGGGAAATTGTTGCGGACGATGGGATTGCTCAGATAATCATTGATGGTAGCGGTATCTTTCAGAAGGGCACGGGCAATATTGGGGCTGTAACGCGGCTGTCCCGTTTTGGTGTCCTGCTGCGGCTGCATGAACTGCATGGACTTTAAAAGGGGATTCTGATTGGCGGTAGCCTTGGTTGTATCTTGTTTTTGAGCAGAGTCCGGTTTGTTACCACTGGTGTCTGCTTTTACACCGTTGAGGTAGTTCTGCAGGGCCTTGTCGGCATTCGTGATAGACGTATAAAGCTCTCCTACGTTGTATACTTCCCAGAATTGCAGGTTCGCGGTGGATTGAAGGTATTTACGAACTCTTTCCGGATCAGTGGCGCCTGCCAGTTCCACAGAGATGATACCTCTGTTCTCATCCAGGCTGATGCTGGGCTGGGCTACCCCGAATTTATCAATACGTTTCTGCAGGACCTGGTAGGTCTGCTTCATGGCGGCACTGGCCATATCGTGCAGATAGCTGATGACAGTATTGTCACCATCGCTGTATTTAAGCTTATTGCGGTTGACGTTGGAGAACAGGGGAGCCAGGCTGCCGCTGGGATTGATCTCTTTATAGGATTGAGCAAACAGGTCGATCAGGTTGCCGGCGCTGGTAAGCTTTTTTACATTGGCACGGTTAAGGGCCTGCAACAACTGCGGATCATGAGGATTATTGGCCAGTCCCTTGATCAGTCCGTCCAGCGCAACATCCAATGTCACACTGATACCGCCTTGCAGATCAAGACCCAGCAACAGCTCACTTTCTTTCGACTTCTGGTAGCTCGTACCCCACCAGGTGATCTTGGTATCCTTTGTGCTGTCCAGCAGCCTTCTCTTTCTGGCGTTGAACAGCTGGTCCAGCGTATCCTGGTATAAGGACTGGGCCTCTTTGTTCCCGGGATATTTCTGGGCGGCAGAAACGGGATATACGCTGGTGACATACCGTTTGGCCTTGGCCTCCATGGCAGCCTCATGATTGTTGACAAACCAGGTGAAGGAAAGTTGGTACAGTGAAATGGCAATCAATAAAGCAGCAAAAATACTTACCAGTGCTCTCATTGGAAGTTTCGTTTGTTTTTAAAGAACCGCAAATATATAGGATTACCATTGAATAGTTTCAGCTATTTTATATATATTCACTGCCCCCTCCCGGTATCCAAACCTCCATTCCAGGCCATCTTATCATCTCCCGCTCCGCAGCCCAATGCTACCCTGCTAATGGTTTCCTTATATCATTTTTCATTGATCAAATCGCAAAAACACCCCTCCCCAAAGGCTAAATAATACAAATTATTTAGCCGAAAACTCCCTGATTTCAAGTACTTTTGCGGCCGCGCAATTTTTAAAACTATGCAACTATCCTCCATTCTTAACCGGTTCAGTGAGCCGGAAACCCTCAAAATGGCCAAGCTCGGCCGCGAATTAAGAGCGAAAGGCGTCGATGTTATTGATCTCAGCCTCGGAGAACCCGATTTTGACACCCCTGAACATATCAAGAACGCCGCTAAGAAGGCCATCGACGACAACTGGAGCCATTATACCCCGGTTTCCGGGTATGTCGATCTGCGGGAGGCCATCTGTACCAAGTTCAAGCGTGACAATAACCTGGATTACAAACCCGAAAATATAGTCGTTTCCACCGGCGCCAAACAGAGCCTGGCCAACGTCATCCTCGCCGTAGTGGACGATGGCGAAGAGGTCATCATCCCGACCCCTTACTGGGTCACCTATTCCGAGTTGGTAAAGATCGCCCGGGGAAAAGTGGTAGAAGTGCATTGTCCGCTGGAAAGCGGGTTCAAGGTCACACCCGCCCAGCTGGAGGCCGCCATCACCCCAGAAACAAAGGCCTTCCTTTTCTCATCTCCCTGTAACCCCTCCGGCGCTGTATACAGCAAGGCCGAGCTGGAAGCCCTGGCCGCCGTTTTCCGCAAACATCCCAATATCTTCATCCTTTCCGATGAAATATATGAATACATCAATTTCACCGGCAAACACGAGAGCATCGCACAATTTGCTGATCTGAAGGACAGGATCATCATTATCAATGGCCTTAGTAAGGGATTTGCCATGACAGGCTGGCGTTTGGGATATATCGCCGCCTCCGTGGAGGTTGCAAAAGCCTGCGAAAAACTACAGGGACAGTTCACCAGTGGTACGAACTCCATCGCACAAAAAGCGTCCGTCGTCGCACTGACGGCTGATCTGACGCCTTCTTTTGACATGGTAAAGGAATTCACCGCCCGGAGAAAAAAGACCCTGGAACTGGTCAAATCCGTTCCTGGCCTCAAATGCTTCGAACCCGAAGGCGCTTTCTATATCTTCCCGGATGTATCAGCCTATTTTGGTAAGTCCGATGGGACCACCACCATTAAGAACTCCGCTGACTTCAGCATGTATATCCTGAATACAGCACACGTATCTTCGGTCATGGGAGACGCATTTGGCGAGCCCGCCTGCGTTCGTTTCTCCTTCGCCAATAGCATGCCCAACATTGAAAGAGCATGGGGAAGGATCAAAGAAGCCCTGGCAAAATTAAAATAGCAGCAATTTGCATAATTGAACTGGTCCCTGATCAGGACCCTGACCCGGCCGCAAGCCGGGTCAGCTTTTTATGAAGATCGAGGACTTGCGGCAGCAAAGCCGTTATACCATCATTGACGATGACAGCATCACATAGCTTCATCTTGGCATCCTCATCCAGCTGGTTGCGCATACGCAATAGCACTTCCTCTTTTTGCAGACCATCCCGCTCCTGGGTCCTTTTGATACGCAATTCCACAGGCGCGTACACACCGATAATGAAGTCAAGGTGCTTTCCTGAATTACTTTCGAAGATAAGAGCCGCCTCACGGATGGCATAGAGCGCCTTCCCTTCCTGCGCCTGCATCCAGACTTCTCCCTCCCGGATAGTGACGGGATGGACCAGCTCATTCAGCAGGGCCAGCTTTTGTTTGTCAGGAAAGACCTGGGCAGCCAGGTAAGACCGGTTGAGCTGACCATTCTTATATGCTTCGGCCCCAAAATGTTCAATGATCTGCGCCACGAGGAGCGGGTCCTCATTCATGATCCGTTTAGCCTCCCTGTCCGCATAGGAAACAGGGATCCCCAGCACTTCAAAAATGCCAGCCACCGTGCTCTTGCCGGAACCAATGCCCCCTGTGATGCCAACTTTTACCATAAAAAACAAAAAAGCCCCGCCGAAGCGGGGCCCTCAGCTGATCATTTATTTTTTGTCAGTGGTCGTTGCCGCCGCTGCTTTATTGATATTCTGCGTCCACTCCATGGAGATAGCGCTTTTTTCTATCTTCATGTAGCTGCCGGGGCTGGTCTCCAGGTCTATCGTAGCATCGTCGTTCACCTTGTTGATCTTACCGTGGATACCGGCAATAGTAACGATCCTGTCGCCCTTTTGCATATCCTCCTGGAATTTCTTGGCCTGTTTGGCCTTCTTCTGCTGAGGACGTATCATGAACAGCCAGAACACCAGGATCATGGCGCCGATGAGGAGCATGGAAAAGTTACTTCCCCCTGCTCCCGGAGCCTGTAATAACACTACTAAATTCGTCATTGTTTTATTGTTTGAATTGAATATAGAATTGCTTGATCACTACTTCTTTTCCACCTGCACAACAAAGGATAAGGTGCTGACCTGGCTGCCCTTGGTGTTGGCATAGACAAATAAGGTCTTGTGGTTGGCGCCCGTACGGCCTTCGCTGTTAAAAGTGGCTTTCACCTGCCCCTCGGCGCCCGGCGCCACCGGCTCCTTCGATTGCTCTGCAATGGGGCATCCGCAGCTCGGCTGGACCCGGGAAATAACTAAAGGCTTGTCCCCTGTATTTTTGAACCGGAAAGCCACATCCAGCTTGGTCCCTTCAGCTATTTTGCCAAAATCCTTACTGGTGGAATCCAGCCATTGGATCGTCGTAAATTGTGTGGAGTCCGTGGTGACAGCAGGCGCAGCCCCACCCGTGGGCTGTTTCATATCATTACCGCCACAGGCAGTCAGCAGGCTCGCCCCAGCCAGGAGTAGCAACATGCAACGCAGAATGGGGATACGTAAATAATGCATGGTCAGTTTTTTTGCAAACCTACAGGATTCCGTTTATAAACCATAAACCTTTTATGATGCCTTGAAATTGATCTTATGCATCTTGTTTTCCCGGACCAGGTCCTTGTGGATATTGTCCAGTATGCCATTCACAAACTGGCCGCTCTGCGGGGTGCTGTATTCCTTCGCCAGATCGATGTACTCATTAATGGTCACCTTGGGAGGTATGGTCTCAAAATAAAGGAACTCACATACCCCCATCTGCATGAGGATCATATCCAGCGTGGCAATACGCTCAGCATCCCAGTTCTTGAGCTTCGGCTTGATCATGTCCATCACCACTTCTTTTTTGTCTATGACGGACTGAAGAAGCCCCTTGGCAAAATCCAGCTTCTCCATACTGATGATCTCCTGAAAGTTGAGGGACTGGGGTTTTCCTATATAGCCCATCACCAGTTGACAAACCATTTCCCCATCATCATCCCAATTGGTGAACAGCTCCGCAATATGAGACTCGAAAGCCTCATTGGATAACATCAGTACGCCAAAAATATATTCCAGGGTGGCTTTCTCGGACTTCTTATCCCTGCTGGCTGCATGGATATACTGCTGATACTCCTCCGTCGTCACCAGTTCCTGGTACAGCCGCTTGATCAGCTCCCCATTGTCATGGAGACTGGGCTTGTCGACAGTAAAAGCCCGTTGTAAGGAAGGGTCTTCCAACATTTTCCAGAGATACTCATTGCCGGCCAGCTTGATATTGACATTCTTATCCGCTTCGCTGGGCAGGTGCTTGGAACTTCTGAGCCTGCTGTCCGTTTCAGCATAGCGGGCTACTTCCGTGACAAAATAAATGAGATAGGTTAATAATTGCCTGGTCTGGTCAAAATG
>Ga0206926_1016_pt1 | contig 42712 bp, 34 predicted proteins | sample Alteio_BWOrgHeat_59_FD_152955 | JGI IMG/M metagenome (GOLD analysis project Ga0206926, IMG submission 152955) | Enriched cells from forest soil in Barre Woods Harvard Forest LTER site, Petersham, Massachusetts, United States -... | ecosystem: Environmental > Terrestrial > Soil > Temperate forest >... | reverse complement strand
TGCGAAGATTGCCCACGCTCATCTGACACCCGCGGCAATGTTTTTCGGTTGTCGGACCACCGGCACTATAAGATGTGATGGAAATTTGGCACAATGGAAAATCACCTGATGTGCCCGCACAGATCACACCTCCTGTCCAATCGTGGCGCCAGTATTCGGATTCACATCGAATTTGCCAAACGCACTCGATGAGATCTCAAGCCGCAGACGATGCCCCCTCGGAAGCTCTACACAGGTCGCCGAACAGTTGATGTCATATGACTCAACCGCGCCGGGCGTCAAGAGAGTCGGCGCGTATACGCTCTTTCGAAATTGCGCGCGTACCGCGCCATCGTTCAATCGAACGGCGCGCCCGTCGGGATATACGTTCACGATCTTGGCGGTCCAGTCGGTGTCTACTGCGCTCGACGACGCGAACAGCCTCACCCGCAGCGGGCCGCAAATGATCATGGACTCCAGAAGCTATGCGGTGCTGTAAACCAGTACGTCGTCTCGCATTTCAAGCGTTCCGCATTCGTCAGCTCCTCCGACCTGTCTCCACTCCAGGCTCGGGGAATAAGGCACAGGTGTCGTCGGATCGAAGTCGAAGCTATCCGGGGGTTCATCCCCGGGCGATCTCATGGAGAGCGCACCATCGCCCAAGCGCGTGTTTGCGCGACCGGCGCTGTGGAGAAAGAACTTGAGATATTGAGTCTCGGCGAGTGGCCATGTGTGGCCTTCTAGCCACGCATTGCGTCCCATGACGAATAGCCGCACCGGAGGCCGATCCGATGGCTCCTTCCGCAGTCGAGCGCTCAGCCAACTGAGCCGTACTTGGTTGAAGTCGACTTCCGCGTTCGCTCCGAAATCCAAATCCCCGATCCTGCGCTCGCCCATTCCCGTATGTGTCCAAGGACCAACAATCAGGGCCTGGCTCGGAGCCTCATCTCCGAGCAATTTTTGACGCGTTGATAAGGTGGAAAAGTTCTCCAAAGACCCCTGGAGGCAGTCATCGTACCAACCGGTGATGTGCAACATATCCTGCGAGGACTCTCCCAGGCGCCGCTGATAGGAGAGCCCTTCCCAGTATGGCTCATCGCCCAAGCGCTCAATCCACTCTCGCCAGGCCTCCAGCCTCCGCCCCATGGCAGTATCGAGACTTATGACTGGCCAATGGGCGAATATTCCGGCTACATCAATGGTACTCAGATCCTGATTCGTATTCCCATTAAGCGTGGCCAGCCAGAGAGCGGCCGACGGCAGAACCATGCCATTACAGGTAGGGAACCCCCGATCCGGATCTGAGGGTGCTGACATGGGCACGATAGCGACCAAGTGGCGATTGAGACTTCCCGCCGCATACAATTGAGTCAACGCAAGATACGAGCCTCCGAGCATAACGACCCTGCCATCGCTCCAGGGCTGGGCAACTATCCAGTCGATGGAATCCGAGCCATCCTCTCGCTCATGTGCAAACGGGTAAAATTGTCCGTCCGAATCGCCCCGGCCCCTTACGTCCTGAACCACATAGGCGAATCCATTGCTTGTCCAGAAAGCTGCGTGCTTTGGAAAGTCACCAAGCCATTTCGTATAGCACGTGCGCACTAATATCGTGACGCATCGTCCTTCCGATTCAGGACGATAGACGTCTGCCGAGAGGCGCGTGCCGTCCCGCATGGTCGCAACCACATGCTGCCTTACGATCATTAGCCAGCCTCGCCTGGCCCGCAAGTCACCGCATGGTCGTCGTGAAATTCGTTTGCGCAGTGCACTTCGCGAGCCGCGTTCTTCAAATCGGATGTGACCGTACTGCTGCCTTTCAAGAGCATCAATCCCACAAAGAGGTACCCCGGGCACATTGACAACAAGGTGTAACGCAAGGAATTTGAACCCGCCCACGCGTGCAGCGCATCGCTCGCGACGCCAGCCGCCCAGGGGCCGAGCCCCACACCGATTAGGTTCGCCACCAAGTAAATGAGAGAGACGGCAGTTGCACGCGTGCGTTCCGGAACCAGCGCTAGGATCGCGGCAAACAGGGGGGCATTGATGGTCGCCTGGGCGATCGTCGTCAGCGCCAAAAGACCAAACGACATATATTGATTGGCTGACAAATAAATTACTGGCGACACCGCCGCCACCACCGTGTAGATGATCGTAAGCAGGCGAAGCTGACCGCGTTCACCATCCGCGAATCGATGCGATGCCAGCGTGCCGCCGAGATAGAGGCCCAACATGCCCCCTACCCCGTAGATCAGTGAAAGCCACGTACCGAGTTCGCCCGTTTTGAACCCATAGGTGCGAATGAAGAACGTGGGTTGCCACTGCATGATGCCGCTGAAGAAGAAGGCACTGACGGCGAAGGCCGCGAGCAAGTATCGAAGCGTCGGTATTCGCCACAGCGTCTTGAAAACGCCCACCATGCTATCGTCCGCTCGAGAGATCGCTGTACGTGCGCGGTTGGGCGCTTGTGAGGTCCTCGGATCCCGAAGCGTGAAGATCGCCAGGGCCGCCGGAACGATGCCTGGTAACCCCAGCAAGAGAAAGGTGAGACGCCACCCAACGTACTCATTCAGCCAACCGGCGACAAAGTAGCCAACGACCACGCTCAAACTGCCGCCCAAGAGGTATCGCGCAATGGCGCGGGGTCGTTCTACCGGCCCAAATCGGTCAGCGATCAATGACAAGGCGGGTGGTGTGCATCCGGACTCCCCCACGGCTGTCCCGACCCTCAATACAAAGAGCTGCCAAAAGTTCGTCGCCAACCCATACATGGCCACCATGACGCTCCACAACGTCGTCGTTCCCGCGATGATGATGATGCGGTTTCCGCGATCAGCCCACCTTGCTATTGGAATCCCCATGAGTGAATAAAATAAAGTAAAGGCGATTCCGCCGAGAAAGCCGAGTTCGCTATCGGAGAGCGACAAGTCTCGCTTGAGATCCTGGAGAACCAGCCCGAGCGCAAGCCGGTCCACGGAATTGAACGCGAGCACGGTCATCAAGACTGCGAGTAAGTAGGCCTTGGACCGATCGGCTGACATGATCAATATGGGGACAAGAGTCAGGAATCGCGGTCAAAGCGAAAGCCGCGAGTCAAATAGCTCGAAAATGTAAACGAGCCATGATCTTTGGCGAAGCATAGGACGCCACCAAGAAAGCCAATTCTCGACTGTCCGGCGAACTGAGTACGCCAGAGTCGCTCGCCGATGGGTTTCAGCTCGTACGTTACTGCGCCAACCCCCCCCGCAGTCATTAATCGACATAGCCCGTCTGCCACTACGATCTGCGCTTCGATGCGCGAACGCTGGGCTCGATATCGCCCGACAATTGCACTCGTCTCAGCACTACTGACAGCCGCTTCTAGACGCAATTCATCGTCATTTCCGAACTCGCTGAGCACAATGGTGTCGGGAGTTCGGTTGTCACCCACCGGGCGGATTTTGACCGCGTTTTCGTCCCAAATCTGAGCGTAGGAAAGGGCGCCATCTGGAGCACACTCCATGGGCAATTCTGCGACGCCCATCCGCGCCCACTGCTGGCCCTCTTTATCAAAGAGCTCCACAACACGGTTCGTCGAGGGGGATCTGAATATGCCTGCAATAGAGGGGCGAACGCATGATTCCGGCGGAGGGTCAAGGCCCTCAAGGCAGACATCCAACACTCGCTTTACCAATTCGAATCCCCAGACATCCTGTCGATTGACGAGCACGACGACATCGAGGCCCACAGAGGGCACTTTGAGCATCTGCGCGTTGCCGCCCAGGGCATTGCCCGCATGATGAACGGTCAGTGCCCCGCGGTAATTATCAATCATTAGGCCGAAGCCGTAGCGTGCCTCGCAACCTGTGGTTAGTCGTTGCGGCGCAAGCATCAGTGACCACGATTCCGCCGTCCCGATTGACGGCGAGGCCATGTGCTTTAGCCATTTGAGCATGTCGTCGATCGTCGATATCACAGCACCCGCACCTAGAAAGTTTTCCACGCCCCAGTACATGCGCTCGAAACCACCTGCCGGGTTAACAACATGCTGTGATCCACGATTGGGAACAAATGTTGTATCGGAGCGAAGAAGGGCGGTGTCGAACATGCCTACGGGCTCGAATACGCACTCGTGAAGTACTTGTTCGAGCGTCTGTCCCGTGATTCGCTCGATGGCCACGCTCAGGAGCAGCCAACCCCCATTGTTGTAAATCCAATTCGAGTTGGGCGGTGCATTCGTGTCGTCCATTTCCCGGTAAAGGCTCAGCAAGTCCACGCTACTCACGCGCTGTGCCGCACCTGCAGAGTGCAGGTACGGCTCGTTGAACTGATTGAAAATGTCATAGACATCGTGCAAGCCGCTCGTATTACTCATCAGCTGGCGCATGGTTACGCGCCCAGCCCACGAGGGCATCTCGGGAAAATACTTCGCTACTGGATCATCGACGCGCGCGCGTCCTGCTTCACAGAGCAGCACATAGGCGAAGCACGTGAAATGCTTGGTGGTGGAGGCAATACGCAGCTTAGTCGACGGCGAAAGGGTCAACGGTAATTCCATGTTCGCGAGGCCGAAGCCTTTGCGATAAACCGGCTTGCCGTTGATCGCTATCCCAACCGCCGCACCCGGCAAGTGGCATTGATCGAGCCCTGCGAAAATCGCGTCAATTGCTTTCTCGTCGAACTTGGCTTTAAGCGCCTCGTGGGGCACGCATGCATCCTCTATTGCGCTGAGCATCTCTGAGGCGAAGAGTCGGCGCGTAATTACTCTATTGCCACGACAGCGACTGACTTCGCCGGCAATATAAATGCTACATTCCCGCCGCCGATGTTAGTCCCAGCGAACGGCACTGGATGAATCGTCTGCGGAGCATCGAATGTGTTATGCGTATCCATGGATGGACCGGAGAGAACTTTCCCATGGGCGGCACCCACGAGGTTGGTGGAAACATCGGCCGACCTGCTGGGGTCGAGATTGACAAGCGCCAGATAAAGCTTGCCGTCGACGCCTCGGGCGGCGGCAATGTCCACGGCGGGCAAGCTGAACCCGCTGTCGTCAGCGTAATGCGGCCCGGACACGGCGACGGGAAACGGCGTTGCATCTTGAAATGCTTGATACATATCGAAAACATGGTATGTCGGCGTTAAAAGCATTTTCTCTTTGTTGGTCAAAATCATCGATTGGCCAGCATTAATCATCAATGTAATATTGGCCATCTTTACGCGATCGCTATGCCGTTGAAATATGTTTAGCGTTAACGCGGCTACTTCAGCATCGAGTAGATTATTTTGGTGATCTGGCAGGATTGCTCCCGCTTCCGATTTATACGCGGGCGCATCTCCCCATTCGTCTATAAACAGTGCGACACTCTTTTTTGGGTCATACCGATCCATGATAGCCGACATCGTATTGATTACCTGATCCATACCCATGGCACCGTGCAGAACACTGGACCAGTCAGTACGGGAAAATCCCACGGCTGAGATCTGCGCCGGCGGCGGCTGATCTTTGACAATCGTAGCGACATTCTCGTCGGGAGCGGTCAAAAAAGTGTAGTAGTGGAGACTGAGCGCCTGGAAAGCATTCCCTACGAACAGCCCGGCATTCCGCATCATCACTTCGGTGAAGGCTTCATAACCCGCTGCATTTGCGCCCGGGCCGCTGGCCACTTTTATCATCTCTTGGCCCGGAGCGGCGTTCAGATAAAGCGAATATCGGCGTGTGACGTCAGCGGCATATTCCGCACGCATATCGCCGCCACAACCCCAGACTTCATTACCAACACCGAAATACCTTACCTGCCACGGTTTGTCCCGACCGTTTCGGCGCCTCTCGTCGGTCAGAGATGATTTTTGGCTGTAGGTCATGTACTCCAGCCACTCAGCCATATGGTGGGGCGTCATTGAGCCCATATTTCCAGAGACATAGGCATCGGCGCCGATTAGCTCTGCAAAATTCAGGAATTCGTGAGTGCCAAATGAATTGTCCTCAGGAACATTGCCCCATAGAACATTGATACGCTGCGGCCGCATGGCGCGCGGACCGATACCGTCACGCCAATCATATTGATCTGCAAAACAGCCACCCGGCCAGCGTATTACCGGTATATGGAGTTTCTTGAGTGCATCCACCACGTCCTTGCGATAGCCGAGAATGTTGGGAATAGCGCTTTTCTCGCCCACCCAGATGCCGTCATACACGACCCGCCCTAGATGCTCGATGAATTGTCCAAAGATGTGCCGGTCGATTTGTGGCCCAGGTTTGGAGGTATCAACGGTCACTGCCACGGCAATTGGTGCGGGTTCGTTCTGTGCAGCCGTGGCGCCAGCAACTGAGAACACGGACATGACAGCGACTAGGTTCTTAAGAAGCTTCATTCCACCATTCTCCAGGAGCACACCACAATATTTTGATTCCCACTACATGTTCCCCGGCGGCACAAATACGAGCGCGCGGCGGGCCGCCGCCGTTAGTGAGTGGCGACGAGAGAAGCCCATAGAAGATCTCTGGGCCCGATTCTCGTCGTCTGAGGTCAGGCGACTCATCGCAGTGAACTCAGGCCAGAATTTTCTTCAAAAGGATTTCGACAACGATAGGCCAATCTGCCGTGGCCGGATGATTTGAACGATGTCTGGGGCATTGGGGGTGAGCTGGTTTCCGCCCAATTCCCCGCGTTGGTCGGTTACATTGGTCGCAAATAGCGTCGCGGTCCACGAGTCACGCTTGACGCCTATCCTGGCATTCAACTCGCTATAGGAGCGATAGAGCTGTCGTAGTTGGGTGACGGTGCCGGTAAACCCGCCGTCTCGAGCTCCCACGTAGCTCATGGTCCCGCCGGCAAAACCGGTGAATGATCCGCTGATTGGAAACTCGTCTACGGCGGAGAGATTCGCAGACCACCTTGGGGTAAAAGGCAATCGATCCCCGGGCGAGGCGTATACACCGCCCCTAATGGCATCCGAGGGAAACGCGGTGATCGCAGCATCTGAATACGTCACCCAGCTTGACACCGTAAGCCCCGCCAGCGGATGTGCCTCGAGAGACAACTCCACGCCCTCGCTCTTGGCCCCACCGGCGTTCCCATTGAAGCAAAGATGCTGCGGCGGACAGATTAGCAACTGCAGGTCAATCCAATCAATGTAATAGACCGAGGCGTCGAAGCTTAAAATGTGATCGAGCGCATCCCCTTTGAAGCCAATCTCATAGTTCTTAGTCTTGCTCGGCGCATAGCCGGGCTGAACACCTGGAGTCGTATTCACGCCGCCCGCTTGATACCCGGACGCAAGCCGTGCGTACAGCATGGCATCTGGCGTAATCTTCCACCGCGGGGTAACCAGATAGGTAAACGTGCTTGAAGACGAATCGAAACTGGGACCAGGTATGCTGGCGACATCCTTACCCAATAAGCCCGCGTCAAACGGAAAGCCGAAGTCGGTCGCCTGGTTAGTCTGATGGATCCTTCCTTCGCGACCACCGAATTGAACATCAATCTGATCGGAAATTCGGTAGGTCAAATCGGCGAATGCCGCGTATTCCTCGTAAGTCGTCGGATTTGTATAGCCGCCAAAGTCTCCGACCAAACCACCCGTCGCGCTCTCGGCACTAAAAGACAACGTGCTCGGTGCTGATTCATGGGTATAGAAACCGCCAACCAAGAGATCTAAGGAGCTTGTAATCGGTGCGGAGAGACGGACTTCCTGCGAAAACTTCTGATTAGAGGTGTTGTTGTACCCTCCAAGGCCAGTCGCCGTGCCCGAAAACTCGGCGGGGAAATACGGTACTAGCCCCAACAAGATCCCTAGTTGAGCCGTATCGTCGGTTCGGTTGATAAAGTGGCTAACGTTGAATCCGCTCAAGACGGTCAGCTCTGATCGACCCAACTCCGCCTTCAGTGTCAAGCTATAGGCCTGACTCTTGGTCTCCCAAGACGGATATCCCGGTATGTAAGCTTGCTGCAAGTCCCCCAGTTGCAGGTCGACATCATTGGACCCCAACTGTTTGAAGTCCTGAAACAAGGCGCTCGCCTTGATCGACAACGTGTCCAAGGGACGCCAGAGGAATGATAAGTGCCCACCATAGACATCCGATGGATTGATGTTGTCGGCATGAGTTACCGGATCAGCGATGTACCCGGCGTCCCGCCGCACAAAAGCACTGACCCGCATGGCCATGCTGTCCGAGAGCGGCACGTTGGCCGCGCCACGGAAACCATAGCCTAGGGCGCCTTGGACTCCATCCCCCGTGGCTTCCACGCGCCCACTCAAGGACTCGGTAGCAGGGTCCACCGTCACATACTTGATCAAACCGCCGATGCTACTCGCGCCGTAGAGCGTTCCCTGCGGACCACGCAAGACCTCAATTCTTTGCAGATCGCTGGGATCGAGATCCGGCACCACGGGCCCGCCGCCGAGATAGGTAGATGACCCATACGGCACGTCATCCACCGTGATTCCCACCGTAGGATTTTGCGCCGTTCCAGTCGCTAGACCGCGTATAGACAACGTCCAGTAGGGCCCCCCGCCCGCAACCATGGATAACCCCGGCACAGTGTTGTAATAATCCGTCAAAGACAACTGATTCGAAGCCACAAGATCACTGGCATTGATGGCAGTGACCGGCACGGGAACATCCTGCAGGCGTTCTGCACGCTTCTGCGCCGTCACAATGATTTCGTGGAGACCTTGATCTGATGAACTATCGGCTGAACCTGTCACGGAACTAGAGAGCGGATCGCGTCCAGAAGTCGCTTGAGCCAGGAGCGCTGCTGAATGGCTTTTGCTCGACCCATTCGGATCACCCCCTGCGGAAGAATCATCGGCACCCGGATTTAGCGATTTGACCTGCGTGTCAAGTGACGAGCCGGCGGCGCCAGGTGCCACAATCGCGATTGTGTGATCATTCACCTCGTAGAACGTGAGGCCGCTGCCAGTCAGCAATTGTTTAAGCGCTTCGGTGGGCTCTAGAGTCCCTTTAACCTCTGGCGTTCGCAATTTCTGAACTGCTCGGTAATCAAAAACGACCTGAAGGTGCGATTCGCTAGCAAACTGCTTGAGCGTCGCCTGCGCTGAGCCCGATGGAATATTAAATGCGACGCCGCTCGCTATCGCATGAGCTGCAAGGCAAGTAGACGTTGCAAGAACAAGCAGGCTCACTTTGGAATATAAGTGTTCGAATCGCTTCATTACAGTGCCCTCTCCGATCCCCAAATGTTGTATTGCAGCCTTTCGCAGGCCGCTGGGAGTGGAGACGCACCATTGTCAAAATTCCTACATAAATGTCTGACCGATTCTAGCGAGAATGTTGGCGAGCCACGAGCATCAGTGTTCCATCGGGCGCCTCTTTGGCCACAAGATCGAAGGATCGTCCGACCGCCGCCACGAAGCTCCCCACATCAAGAGCCTGGAAATTCCCACCAATTTGGAGCTTCGCAACTTCAGGATCATCCACTCTGAGTTTATGTCGGTTATATCGATTGAACTCCGCGATCACATCGCTCAGAGCTTCCCCTTGAAAGGAGAGCTCTCCCGTCTTCCAAGATAGGCGTCGCGAGACCTCCGTCGAACTCAAGTGAGAGACCTTCACTTGCAAAGCGTCCGCAATTGCCTGTTCGCCCGCCGAAACCATCGCCGCGCCGCCATCCTCGGGGGGCTTAGCACCGGTAACTGCCACCCTGCCTTCCGTGACGATGAGTTGCACGGGACGACCGTTCTCCAATCGAACGTCGAATGCCGTGCCAACAGCCCGTAGCAACTGTGCGCCTGCCGACACATCGAAGGGTCGAGTGGTGTCGTGCGCAACGTTGAACTGTGCCTCACCTTGGACGAGCGTGAGCTCCCTTTTGTTGGGTGAGAAATGGACCCGAAGCTCTGTGTCCGTATTGAGCGTCACGGTTGAACCATCTGCCAAGACGATTCGTGACAATCCGCCGATCTCGGTCCGGTAGCTGCGAAAGGCCGACTCTTGCGCGTCCCACCATATTCCGGCAAGGGCGGCCACCAGGATGCCAGCAGCCAGGGCCAAGGGTCTCCAGCCGCCCGAGCGCCACCACGACTCCCTTCTAACCGAGAGAAGATCGGCATCTATTTCGCCACCTTCCGGAACCATTCTCCGGAGTTGCGCCGTTCGACCCCACGCTGCGGCCAGACGCAGATAGGCGGCACGATGACGGGGGTCCGCTGCAAGCCATCCCGTAAACTCGTCCTGATTGGCATCGGGTACCGCGTCTCGATGCACGAGCCACTCAGCTGCCTTGGCTTCAATCTCCCGAGCTGTACTCATGGCGACTTCAACCGACGCCGAAGTCGAGCACTCATCGAGTCCGGCTGACCCGCGGGAACTTCGCGCGCAAAGAGCGCATCTGCGCAGCGCCGGACCGCTCGCGTCAAGAGTTGCTCGACTGTTGCTTCTGATATTCCCATGTGTGCCGCTATCTCTGGCTGCGACAAGCCATAGATACGTCGCAACGTGAATGCTTGTCGTATCCGCGCAGGAAGTTCTGCAACAACTTCTGATAACAACGCGAGTTCCTGGTGGGAGTTTACAATCTCATCCACTTTGGCCTTCTCATCTAAGACGTCCAACGCGGCAAGATCCGACACCAGCTCCATCGGCACGACATCCCGGTGACGGAGCCAATCAAGCGCCACATTACGCGCGATCGTGAGCGCCATAGCGCGAACGGATCGCACTGCGCCGTTTCGTGGACTGGCTGCCAGCAATCTCGCGTAGGTTTCCTGAAGCAACTCGTCGACATCGGCTGGATTTCGAACAAAACGAAACAGGTAAGCGCGCAAAATCGCTTCCGATCCAAGAGCTTCCAAGAGATATTCATCAGCCACGCGGGTGCCCAATGCCTGTGCCTAATTTAGTTTAGTTGCCATCGTAAGTAAGGATGCCTCTCATTTGAGCAAATCCGCAATACGGATTCCCTACCCGCACAAAATATGGCGGCAGCATGTAGGAAATTTCGCCTTCGAACGTCTTCCAAAACTCAGTTCTCCTTCTTTCAGGTGCCGAACGCGGTCTCCCCGCGACCCGCGGCGCCAGCACCCTTAAGCTAAGTTCATGTTGAGATACGAAAAAGCCCCCATTTCACAGGGGCCTAGTAATGCGATGCGGTGGTCAGCCCCGCCAAATCACGGGGTCGCTGTACGCTTCGGTACCCGCCAAATCGGCTTTTTAGCCTTCCCAAGGTCTCGTCGAACCGCACCGGCACCCGCGACCCGGTAGACTTGCCTCATGAGAAAAAAGCGCCGCAGTAGCAGCGTCATTACCCTGCATGATGTCGCGAAGCGCGCCGGCGTGTCTCCCATGACCGTCTCGCGCTTCCTCGATGGCAGCCGGGAGGTTCGCGATGCCGCCCGCGTACGCGCCGCCATCGCCGAACTCGGCTACTCACCCAATAGCGCCGCGCGCAGCCTCGCAAGTGCCGACACGATCAAAATCGGCCTCCTGTATGGCAATCCCAGCGCGACCTTCAGCAGCGAGTTTCTGGTCGAGCTCCTTCAAAATACGCGCCGCATCGGCTGTCAGTTGGTGGTGGAAAAGTGCCTCACCGCAAGGCGCATCAAAACAGCCGCCATCCAGCTGATCGACGAGGGTGTGCACGGGGTCATCCTGCCGACCCCGCTCTGCGACTCGCCGGCTCTTCTAGCCCAACTGGAGCAAGCCCACATCCCCACCGTGGCCGTTGGCACGGGCCGAGAGACCCACAAGGGCCTATCGCTGCGTATCGATAATGTCCACGCCGCGCGAGAAATGACGGCCTATCTCTTGTCCCTTGGCCATCGCGACATCGGCTTCATTTTGGGGCACCCGCGCCAGATAGACACGGCGCAGCGCTATGAGGGTTTCGTCGCCGCCCTCGCATCCGCCGGGCTCCAAGTGCCCGCAAAGCGCGTCAAGCAAGGTCAATACACCTTTCGATCCGGCTTCAACGCCGCCGCACAGCTCCTGAGGTCCAAGGACCGGCCCACCGCCATCTTTGCGAGCAACGACGACATGGCCGCCGGAGCACTCGCCGCTGCTCATCGCATGAAGCTCGAGGTCCCGCGGGACCTGAGTATCGTGGGCTTTGACGACACACCGCTCGCCACCACGATATGGCCGAGCCTCACCACCATCCGGCAGCCCGTGAACAAGCTGACATACCTCGCGGTTCGGCTCTTGATTGAGGGCATTCGCCGCCATCGGAGCGGCAAGCCACCCCTGCAGCGCCAAGAGGTGGTGAAACTCACCTTGGTGAAGCGCGGGTCGGCTTCGAGGATTCAATCCCAATAGGCCAAACATCGCCCCGTCCGGGCGCTAGCCGCGCTTGCTACGGGTAGCGCTACCCGATAGACTCGCATGATCATCATCTGAGCGCCCGAGAAGGCGACAACCGACGCGGCGGCATAATCACGGGCCGTCAGGGGAGAGTACCGTGCGCAGTCGTAGTGAGTTCGCTGCCATTCTGATTCTGGCCATCGGCCAACTATTCAGCCCCGCGGAGGGCAATCAAACAGCGCCAGCGCCTCCGCCTGGGAAACCGCCCGAAAAGATCATCATCGATACCGACATCGGCGGCGATATCGACGACGCCTTCGCCGTCGCGCTCGCGCTGCGCAGCCCCGAGTTCAATATCTTGGGCATCACGACCGCCTCCGGCGATACCGAGGCGCGCGCCAGGATCCTTGATCGCATGCTGGGAGAAGTGGGACGACAAGACATCGCCGTCGCCGTGGGCGCCCCCACGACCCTCCCGTACGGCGCCACCGTCGATCAACATCGCTACGGCGAGACTGGCCATTTCGCACGCCCGACCCACCCCGAAGCAGTCGCTTTCCTTCGTGATCAAATTGAGCGATACCCCGGAGAAATCACCCTCGTCGCCATCGGCCCCCTCACCAACGTCGGCGCCCTGATCGACCAGCATCCCGACGTTTTTCGCAAATTGAAGCGCGTCGTCATCATGGGCGGATGGATCGAGCCCTTAAAGCCCAATTACGGCAACGCCGCCCCGACCGGCCCCTTCCCCGAGTACAACATCGTGGGTGACATTCCCGGTGCCCAAAAGCTGTTTCGCTCAGGCATCCCGCTCTACGTGATGCCGATCGACTCCACTCTCCACTTGGCCTTGGACGAGATCAACCGCCAAGTAATCTTTTCGCAAGCCACCCCGCTCACCGACTCCTTGACGCTGCAATATCACCAGTGGAACGGCGGCGTCACGCCCGTGCTATTCGACGCCATGACGCTCGCCTATCTCCTCGACCCCAAGCTCTGCCCCGTGAAACCTCTGCACATTCGCGTCGATGACAAAGGCGCCACGCTCGTCGAGCCCGGCACCGCCAACGCCCAGGTGTGCCTGCATTCCGACCCCGATGCGTTTTTTCGCTTCTACATGAACCGCCTCCTCGCCCCCTAACGGCTCGCCCAATAGAAGAAAGGAACGGCGCATGTACCTACCCAGCACCTTCTCAACTGCCCTCCTGTTGACGATGCTGAGCACCCTCTTCTGGGGCTCTTGGGCCAACACCTACAAAGGCACCAAGCGCTACGCCTTCGAGCACTTCTACTGGGATTACATCCTGGGCGTCGTTCTCTGCTCTTGGGTCTTCGCCCTCACCTTGGGCAGCCATGGCTCCGCCGGCGAGCCATTCGTCGCCAATCTGCAGAGCGCCGACGCCTCCAACATGCTGCACGCTCTTCTTGCCGGCGCCATCTTCAACGTCGCCAACCTTCTGCTGGTAGCGGCCGTCGATATCGCAGGCCTCGCGGTCGCCTTCCCCATCGCCATCGGCATCGCCGTGGTGGAAGGTGTCGTGCTGAGCTATGCCCTTCAACCCAAAGGTAGCATCGTCTTCCTAGTCTTCGGCATGGCGTTGGCCATCGTCGCCGTGCTCTTCGACGCCCGTGCCTACAACGCCCTCCGCGCCACCACCGCCGCCACCCGCAAAGGCATTCTCGTCAGTGTCTTCTCCGGCGTCCTGATGGGCGCCTTCGCTCCGTTCGTCACTCGCGCCATGACCCACGGTCATACACTCACCCCCTATAGCGTCGCCGCACTCTTCAGCATCGGAGCATTCTTGTGCTGCTTCGCCGCCAACACGTATCTCATGCGCCACCCGATCCAGGGCGCACCCGTCGCCTTCTCCGGATACTGGAAAGGCGGTGCACGCAATCACCTCTTGGGCCTCTTAGGCGGCTTGGTCTGGGGCTTAGGCGGATGCTTGAACTTCATCGCCGCTGGTTTCGTCGGCGTACCCATCTCCTACGCCATCGGCCAATCCGCGCCTTTGATAGCCGCCGCCTGGGGTGTCCTGGTATGGCGCGAGTTTCGTGGTGCGCGACCGACCGCGTGGGCATCCCTCGCGGGAATGTTTCTGTGTTACATCGCCGCAATCAGCCTGATCGCCTTAGCCTACGACCGCTGATCGCCGCCCGTCCGTGTCCAAGATCGTCGTCATCGGCAGTTTGAACATGGATCTCATCGCGATCGCCCCTCGACTGCCCGTCGCCGGCGAAACACTCATCGGGTCCCAGTATTTGAGCGAGCCCGGCGGCAAAGGCGCCAACCAAGCCTATGCCGCCGCCAAACTCGGCGGCGACGTCGCCATGCTCGGCCGCATCGGAACCGACGATCACGGCATCCGAATCCGCACCAACCTCGAAGCAGTAGGCTGCAACGTCACCGCCCTTCGCGCCATCGACGGCACCAGCGGCGTCGCCATGATCTTCGTCGCCGCCTCCGGCGAGAACTCCATCGTGGTCATCCCCGGCGCCAACGAGCGTTATCTACCCACCGACCTCGCAGCCGACGGCCACGCGCTCACCGGAACCCAGTACGTTCTCCTGCAGCTCGAGACACCGATCCAAACTGTAATCGCCGCTGCCCGAGAAGCCCGCCGCCATCAAGCGAAAGTCATTCTCGATCCCGCCCCCGCCCCGCTCACCCTACCCCCCGAGCTCCTGCGCTCCGTCGACATCCTGACTCCCAACGAGGCCGAAGCCACCCAGCTCGTGAATGGCGCACCCACCGAACTCACACCCGATCAAGCCCGCGGCGTCTCAAAGCACCTGCATTCCATGGGAGCAAAAACCGTGATCATCAAGCTCGGCGCCAAAGGCTGCCTGCTCAACGAAGGCGAGACTATGACACTGATCCCTGCCCCCCAAGTCAACGTCGTCGACACCACCGGAGCAGGTGACGTATTCAACGCCGCCTTCGCCGTCGCGAGCTCCGAAGGCGCCTCTCTAATCGAAGCCTGCCGCTTCGCCGTGCGCGCCGCCGCCCTCTCCGTTACCCGCCTGGGCGCCCAGCCCAGTGTCCCCACCCGCGCCGCGCTGAACGCGATGGCTCGGTGAGGTCAGCGCCGGAGGACCGGGGGACGTGCGCCATAAGCCGACCCGTCACGTAATACTCGGCCGCCGGGCGCAGTGAGAACTCTGGGGCATGATAGGGTTCATTTTCGCCCACCAAGAAATGAGTGGCATTATTGGTTTAGACGGGCCCGCGGCGGTTCGACCCGCATTGCAAACGCGAGTAACTAACTCCATTCGGGCTTTAGGATACCAACCTAGCCAGCTCGCACGGGGCTTGTGATGTAGCCTCCACCAACTTGATTGGTATGGTCATTCCCGATACCACCAACCCCTTCTTTCCAACCTCCTCGCAGGGAACAGGCTCAGCTCGAGGAATTGCTTTCCTTTAGCGCCGAAGAGCGGAAGAGCGGCCTTTTGGCGGTTATTGAGGCTGCCGGAAATCGAGTACCGGTTGTTTGTGTTGATCGTTGCCCTTCACGATGGCACGGTGATACGGCGCCCGTTGCCAATGCCGAGCTCGAGCTTGGCTTCCAGATCCCACAGAGCGCGGTCAAGAGCATTACGCGCACCGCCTGGCGATATCAGCTGCTGAAGCGTGCTACGCGATATGCCGCCTTTCGATCGTTGAACGTACCAGATCGACCTGCCGGACTATTGATGCCAGTTGCTCATTCTTATAGTAAACGCCTGCGCCTTCGCCTTGCCCTCTTTGACCGTCCTGGCCCAGGGACACTCGGACAACTTCGAGATCCGTCCAACTATAACCGGTTATGCGGAAGGCACCCGTAGCGGCCAGCGTTCGAGCGCAACCTGCATCGTAAGCGGCCCCAATACCCTACTCACAGGAGGCCATCGCTTCCGGCCATGCGGTTCATTTGGATCCATGCCTGGGAATACGGGCTATCGCGGGCAGGGCGTGTCTTGTGAAGGCGCTGAAACCAGCGCTCTTCCAGTTCAAGGGCTGCCTTCCAGCAGCGCGCCGTCACTTCGGTGCGGTCGGCCTGCTTACCACCGTTAAGTACTGCTCGTACGAGACGGGCAAAATCCTCTTCTAGCTCGTCTCGCTCATGTCGAATGCTCTCTATAAACGCCGGCAGATCATTCAGCAGAGCTCGCCGGTGCAGGCGTTCGTGTCGCCACCACAATGTCCTCGGATCGAACTGGTCGGCAGGTGTGGGCCCGAACGTAGTAGGAGGCGAGTCGAGGAATACCGGCTTAAATATTGAAATACAGGGAGCCGCGGTCCCTGTTACCCAATGTACATCTCCGCCCCGAGTCAATTCGGATACCCAGGAGGAAACGGTCTGTCCCGGTCGATCGCCAGAACCGGCGTGCATGCATAGCGTGTAATGCGAGCTGAATTCAGGGTTCCAGCTGTGAACTGATCCCGCGGCGCCGCCATGATCTCTGAGTACGACGATCAAGTCGAGCACGCTAACCCTGGCGCTGCCCGCCACATCGCTCATCAACAATGTCGAACGAGCGCACCGCGCCTGTGCGTTCCCAATGTGTTCCCGATTCGGATTGCCAATCGCTGCGGCATAGTCACATATCGGCGCTCTGCTCCAGCCCGATTCAGTGATGAGCCTGTCCAGCCCCGGGCTCTTGCCCCCTGCGTCCGCCCTGATGCTGTAGGCATTGGACAGCGTACGGAACTGGCCCACACGCTCGACTAGCCACTCCTTCCCCACCGTCTCGAGCACGAAAGCCTCCGACGCGTCTGCAACGAGGAAGCCGTTGTTGTAGAAGTTGGGCGTGATATGACCGCAGTTACCACCTTGCCCGAATTGCTCAAGGAGCGAAGTTATGACCTCCACGGCCTCAGCTGCGGAATCCGCGCGCTCGAGCGCAAGGCGCAATAAATCCATTCCGGTCAAAGCCATCTTGTCGGAAGCTGGCGCCCGGGCGTGAATGCCTTCGTTTCCGATTGTCACGCCGCAATCGTTCGCCCCCATCTCTGCACCCCACATCCAGAACGGCCTAGAGAGCAGCACTGCGCGTGTTCTGGCCACCTGCGGAACTGTGAGATAGGTGCATGCAACCGAAGCATCGGGCGCATGAAGGCCGCTGGGAATGTATTCCAGATATTGCGCTTCATTGCGCTGTCTGTCGCTGTTCTTGCCGAACAGCATGGATCGGTCTGCTGTCGCACTGGGCGTTAACACGGCCGTGTCGCACATCGTTATCTCTCTTCCAGACCAAACGGCACGAACAGCACACTCGGATGCGATTCGTCGTGAAACAATTTGACGTTGACGATACACGCATCGGCGATCGTCTCTTGCGCCACTATCCCGCCACTGTTGTAGTTCTTCTGACTGAAGATGGAGTTAACGGGCCCAATGACCAGACGCAGACGACTCCCCTTAGCGAGCTCGCGCGAAACGAAGGTGAAGAGCTCGAACGAATAGCAAAGCGGTACCGTCGTAGCAACGGGTTTGGACTCGCGCAAGCCCTCGCGATAGCGTGCTCGCAAAAGATCCGCCGTGAGCAATACGCTGCCACCGTCGTCCCGGATCTCGTATACAGCCACACTGAAATCGGTGTCCGGCTGATCTATTGAGATCCAAGTTACCAGCCTAAAGAATCCGCTAATTTCACGATCGCGCTGAAAGGGCTCACTGTGGTAAACCAATTGTTTGCCGTCATTCGAGTAGACGGATGCTTGGCTCGCGAGGTTGTCGGTTGGAAAGGTGGGGCGCAGGCATGGGAGGTCCGTCGCTAAGGCTTCCATCCTCGAGCCATTGGTGTCCTTAGGATCATAGGTGTAGCTGTCGAATGTCCCACCGCCGCGACACGCACGCAGGAGCCCGGACCCGAAGATGCAAGACGCCGTTCCGGGCGAGCTTAAGTAAAGAGGTTCAACGCGAGTCGTGATGGCGTCAAGAGATTCTGCGTATCGCCATTTTTCAGCCCCTGTGACGTAGTAGGCGACTTGCTTTTGAAGAAACGCCGGCCTCGGTCCCTCTCGAAGCGTCCACTCATACCACTGCCGGTGCAGCTCGAGGATGTCGAGCATCGAGGCCGCCCCCAGCTTTAGGCCCGCTACCTCCGATTTTGGCGCAAGCACGCCGGCATGGTCCCAAGGACCGATTATCAAGAAGTGATTTTCCCGGGCGATTGTCGAAAGACGCGTATGCTCCCGGTAGTAGTAAAGTGCGCCGGGCTGGTCACCATCGTAGGCGCCGGTCAACGTTAGAACCGGAAGATTAATCTGAGAGAACTCTGCGGCCGAGGGTCGAAAGGAATCCCAATATGAATCCGATTCGGGGTGATTCAACCATTCTTGGAATATCTCCGACGGGCTGCCAATCCAACTGTCGAGCTCGGAGAAAGGGCGGCCCGACTCAAACCAGCCTCGAAACTTCTCGCGCCAGAATGGCGCATCTTCGAAGATTCGATCCTGAGAAGTGCGCCCCGCCGTAAAAAGTAACCACTGCACGATGTAGGAATGCGGGACATTGTTTCGCATTGGAAAGTCGAGTCCCGGGGCTGCCGCCATGCCGGGAACTATTGTCGCGAGATTGGGGGGGAACTCCTTTGCGGTGGCCCATTGCGCGTACCCTTCGTACGAACCGCTGAACATCGCCACCCTTCCGTTGCAGAAGGACTGCTGTGCGATCCATTGAACCACGTCATGCCCATCTTGCGCCTCCTGAATGAACGGCTGAAAGACACCCTCGGAATTGCCTCGTCCGCGGACATCAACGATCAGGAAGGGGAAATCGTGAGAGGCAAAATACATGGCCCGGGCATGATTGCGATGAGCCGTATAGGGAGTGAGCGAAAAGAGCGTCGGCGCCGGAGTGGAGCCATTCGCGGGCAGGTACAAGGTGGCGCTCAAACGGATTCCATCGCGAAGCGGGATTTGCACCCCCCAATTCAAATTCACTTCAGTCATCGCCGGCCTTAAGGCTCCACATCACCGGGCATCCACTTCGTTGCGAGGAAAAGATGGATACCTGCCGGAATGAAAACCATCATCATCACCAACATTGCCACTCGCAAGCCCTCTATGGGTCCCAAAGACTTTGCCAGTCCGTCGCTTAACGAACCCGTCAGCAACGGACCCAATCCCAAGCCGATGAGATTTGCCAACAGAAATGCGGCCGCAAATGCAGTTGCGCGCCGCCGATTTCCGCAGACAGCGTGTATCGCACCCAGAATTGCCGGGTAAGAAGCCCACAGTACGATGTATCCGCAGGTCAGGACCAGCGCCATGCTGAGTTCGGACGGGGCCGCGAAAGCGAGAAGAAACAAGGGGCAGCAGACGATAAGGCCTATTGCAGGCCATCGGCCGAGCCACGCCACATCTTTCGCGGCCAAGAAGTCCGCCATAATTCCGCCTGCCAGACTCCCTACGATAGCCGAGATGGAACCGACGATCGCCAGCAGCTTGCCCGCATGGGACAGCGTTGCGTGGTGTACGCGAACGATGAATGAAACTTGAAACGACAGTGCCCCGAAAGCAAGAAGGTAGTAGCACACCAGTGCCCCGACTACATGAACATACGAACGCTTGCGCAAAAGCGCATGCATGGCCGCCCCCATCCTTTCACGATCAATCTTCGCGGGATAACCGAAGAGGCGGCGTGGCTCTGCCAGACAGAAACCGGATAGACCCGCTATCAGAATCCCCGGAGCGCCTGCGCAGATCAGCAGACGGCGCCAGCCGAAGTCTTGGGCAATTCTCGTCCCCCCCACCAGCACCAGTACCGAAGCCACAATGCCACAGGTGACATAGACACCGTTCGCCCGCGCGCGGCGCTCGGGAGGATAGTAGTCCCCGATTAGGCTTTGAGCACACGGCACACCGCCCGCCTCTCCCGCGCCAACTCCAATGCGCAGCAAGACGAGTTGCCAGAAGGCGGACACGAACCCACACAACAGAGTGCAAATACTGTACGCAAGTATAGAGGCCGAGATGATCAACGGCCGATCGCCGCGATCGGCCCACCGCGATATCGGTATGCTAAGCGTGGCGTAGCACACGGCGAACGAAAAACCCGTCAGAAGGCCCAGCATTGTGTCGGACGCGCCAAACTCTTTTCGCAGTGGCTCCAGGATGATTGAAACTACCCCGCGGTCGATATAGGCAGTGATCCCCGAGAGGAATAGAACGCTCAGGAAACCCCAGCGTGCACGCTCGGAGTAACCGGTCCCGCGCGGAACTGACCGCTCGGGCCCCGGCGAGCCAGGGTCGGTTGCGGTCATCATGCTCTGCGCCGGCCGGCTTCCCTGAGGTGAGTGTTCAATTGCGCTCGGCGTTGTCGCATGCGGACGACACAGAGTCTACGTAGTACAGAATATCGAACGCTCGACCGTCAGCTAATGTAAGCGTGTCAGCCCCTTCCCCCATTTGAAGTTTCTGGTTTAGCCAGTGCATCACGGACGGCGGCGATGATCGCAAATCGAGGAGGAAATTCGGCAGACCCACGGTACCGGCCAGGCCGTCGAGGGATTCCCGGCCGGCCCGTTTGAGAACCTGGACACTTTTGCAGCCGAAGGTACCTCCCCCAATCAGATTACCCACGGTTACGAGTCGCTTCCCGAAGCGCCTCCGTAGATAGGTCCCTGCGGGCTGCTGCGCGCCCCGATCTACCGGATTGGACGACCACCAACTCGTCTCGATCGGCTGGGTGCTGAGGTGATAGCGGGACGCGTAGATGAGCACCTTTCCTTGGCTTCCTTCGTGTTCGACAATCCATGCGAGATTGTCACCCTGTGCCCGGTCCCTGACGTCGGTGGCCAACGACAGGAATTGAGATTGAGACTGCGATGGGTGCCAACCGTCGGTTGGCGATCTCCAACCCTCAGGAATCTGGCGCAACCATTCATCCGTCTGCCGCGCGCCGATGGCCGCGCGATAGGCCCATTCGTAGTCGCTCAAAGTGCTTCTTTCGCTGTAGGGTCCTTCCTTACGCTCCATCAGGGCCACGAGGTCTGCGATCGCGGCGGTTAGAGAATCCCGCTGCATAGGAGTGAGTTGGTCATAGTGGGAGCCCTTAAGAGCGCGCCGCGGATCGAATCTCAAGCTCGCGAGAAAGGGCGACAACCGCGCCCGCAATTGCGCAGCGGATGCGTGATCTACGTGATTGAGGTATTCCAATGCCGTGGCCAGTGCGGTGTCCAGTCCGCGCTTCGCGTCGGCATTACCGGGACTCCCCGGCACGTCAAAGCCGTAGAAATGTACCTTGCGAACGTGGTGCGGGTCCGTGTTGTAAGTCCGAATCCATTCGACCAGCTCTCGATTTTGTGGAAGCTGATCAAACGTCCAGCCAATCCCCTGCGCAAGCACCGTTGAGAGATCACCTGGCCCTCCGAGCACATAGCGATCGACAACGCGACCTTCGACGATGCCGGATTCGATCGCGATTGCGGTGAAAGCCTTGTTCTCCACCAGGTATTGGAACGCTCGATTTCGAAATTCAAGGGGCTCGGCCGCCTCATGAATTCCTTCGCTGACGCCTACTAGGGGCGCCTCCCCAATCATATTCCCGAGGGTCGACATGAGCTCCTGTCGAAGCCTACGGCTGGGGGCTTCGATTGGCTTCGCGGCCGATCTGGCCCACTCCACAAACTCCAATTGCACCGATTGCGCCCCGCCCTGCGGTGGCGGTCCCGGATCCGATCGCGACCGCATCGATGCCGCAGCCGACGAAAGACCTCCCACCAAGAGCGCCAATGGAAGCCCCATACCGGCGGTCGCTCTGACACCGCGTCTGTGCCGCAGCTCATTTAGACCCATCGCCCAAATGACCGTATTAGCCCCCACCCAAAGTCTTCAAAATCGCTTCGATGCTAAGAAGCCCACCGTACGCGGTTGGATAAAGGTGAAGTCAGCCGTGTGGAGGGTGCCGAGTCCGCCAGTCAGCTCTCCGCGTCTATCAGTCACGTTGTTCGCGAATAGGTGCAATTCCCACGCTTCATAGCGCAAACCAGCACGAAAATCTGTCTTGGCATACGCAGGATAGGTCTGTCTTGCGGAAGTCGAAGTAAAGACGCCGATACGATTGCTGGCATAGCTTTCCGTACCACCAATGAAACCCGTCAGTGCATCGCCGAGCGGAAAATTCTGCTCGAGCGATACATTGCCGGAGAATCGACTGCTAAAAGGCAATCGGTCCCCCGAATCTCCAACGGCCGAAGGATTGGGCGGTATGGGTGCCGTCAGGACGGCGTTGTTATACGCCATCCACGTCGAGACCGTCAGACCGGTGAAGGGTCGAACCTCAGTGGATAGCTCAATACCTTCGCTCTTGGCGCGGCTCGCATTTCCTCCATACCCAGTGCCCTTGAGCGCGAGCTCCAGTTGAATGTCCTTCCAATCTATGTAGTAGACGGACGCATCAAAGGAAAGCCGATGTTCCAGAACAGCCCCCTTGACGCCAATCTCATAGTTATAGGTTTTGTCTGGTTTATCGCTCGGAGGAGTTCCGAGGATGTTCGATAGAGCATTGATTCCCGCGGGACGGTATCCTGATGCCAGTCGCGCATAGGCCATCATGTCGTCCGACAACTTCAGCTGCGGCGTAAAAAGGTAGGTAAATGAATTGGCTTTACTCTCGATTTCAGGATTGATTATCGGAAGACCGTTGTAGCCCAGAAACACCGTGTACGGACCATAAATGGTCTCCCGATATGTTTGCGTGTTGAAGCTTTCACGGGCGCCAATCTGCACATCAAACTGATGGGTAATATGAAACGTTAAATCTGTAAAGCCAGCGTACTCGGAGAACGTCGTCGGAAAGGGCGAATAGTAGATCGGCCCGACTACCGCACCCGAATTTTGATTGGCGGCGAGTATGTCTTGAGACCACTGGCTGTCCTCGTGCGTATAGAATCCGCCAACCAACCAGTCGACGTGGTCACCCAACTTGGTCGAAATCCGGACTTCTTCGCTGACCTTGGTTGTTCGGTTGTTATTCAGAAAAAGTGATCCACTCACACCCGCCGCTGGATACAGAAACTGATCGGCAAATCCAAACACAGGTGTATAGTCAAACGAATCTTTAACGCGATTAACTGTATAGCCTGTTAAAGAAGTCAAATCGAAGCTGCCGAACTTTGCCGTCAATGTTGCGTTGTAGACCTGAAACTTTTTCTCGTATCCACCGGAGCCGGGTAATTCCTGCTGCTGCAAGTCGCCGAGCGTGGGGTCCGCGTCGGAGGATCCGTGGGTCTTTGTGTCCTGAAAAAGCGCGCTAAGTTTAAGGCTCACGTTATCTAAGGGTCGCCACAGTGCTGACAGCCGCCCGCCATACGCATCTCCCCAATTGATGCCATCAATGTGCTGCACCAGATCATTCACATACCCGGGATCGCGCCGGACAAAAGCACTCGCTCGCATGGCCAGCGCGTCGCTTAAAGGCAGGTTGATCGACCCTCGGGCACTGTACCCAGCCTCATTGCCATTGTGAACAAAGTTGGCGCCGGCTTGGACCGATCCGCTAACGCCGTCGGTTGAAGGATCCACCGTTGTAAACTTTAAGAGCCCGCCCATGCTACTGGCTCCATAAAGTGTCCCCTGAGGTCCGCGGAGTACTTCAACCTGTGCCAAGTCGCTCGGATCAAGGTCTGGAACTGAACCGCCGCCGCCAAGACTGGTCGATGAGCCATACGGCACATCGTCGATCACGACACCGACGGTCGGATTTGAGTAGCCGGTTGTCGAGATACCACGAATGGAAACGAACGTCTCGCCACGATTTCCAATGGAGAAGTTTAATCCCGGAACGCTCGTGTAGTAGTCCTGTAGCCGCAGCTGGTTCGTGTCGAGGAGTGTCTGCGAGCTGATCACAGTAACCGGCACCGGCACATCCTGAAGTCGCTCCTGGCGCTTTTGCGCGGTTACAATAATCTCTTCGAGGCGCTCCCCGTCTGCGCTCCCGGGCCCATCGGGCGATGAGCGGCTGAGTAACGGGTCTTGCGCGCCCGCTTTAGACGTCGTCGCAGGGTTGCGCGTCGCGGGTGGTACGGCCTGCGCAGCCGCTACCGTATAGGTTGCGCCATCCTTAGAGGTTGCAGTGAGGCCAGTTCCTTTCAGCAGAATCGTCAGGGCTTCATCGATGCTGTGCGACCCTGCTACGGCGGAGATTCGCTTTCCACGAACCAGTGGTTCCGAAACCAGAATCTGGATTCCCGCCTGCCGGGCGAACTCCGGAATCCCGGTTGTCGCGGACTGCGCTGGGACGTTAAAGTCCTTCGGCTGGCTCAGGCTCTGAGCATGCGCGAGCTGGAGGCCCGCGAATCCCAGCAGAGCCATGATCATGGATATGCTGGCCGTCCAGCGATGTGCCCTATCTGTCATATCGATCTCCCCAAACGGGGCGTACATAGCGCCCGTATGAAGGAACGATGAATGAGGCGCGACTTTCCGTCCTTTTTTTAACAATGACCGCTATGGCTTACCCGGCCGGGAGAGGCGGATCGTGTCGCCGGCCTCATCGATTCTGGCTCCCAGTGTGGTCGCCACGGCTCCCGCAAAGGTCATGGGTTCCGTCGCGTGGAATTGCCCAACGAGCTTTTCGGCCGCTAGACCGGGATCTGAGATCACTAATTTTCGCTCGTTGTAACGGTTGAACTGCGAAGCGGCTTCATCAAGAGTTTCGCCTTCGAGAACAATCTGTCCCTCCCGCCAAGCGAGCGAGCGGTCGATGTCCGCGCGAGCTGCGGCAATGAGGGTTGGAGCCTGGTATTCGGTGACGTTGGCCTTCGAGCCGGCAGCCACTCGCACTCGTCGGTCCTCCTCGCCGACCGTCCAGGTTTCCACCACTCCCTCCGTGACCTGCACGTCGGCCCCATCATCGTGACGCCGCACCGAGAATGCTGTGCCCACCGCGCGCACTCGGATTCGCCCAGCACTGACGGTGAACGGTCGTTGCCGGTCGTGAGCCACCCGAAACCATGCCTCACCACGGGTGAGCGTGATCTCTCGACGATCCGCATGCATCGCCACTTCGACCGCGCTTTGTGTGTTGATCGCCAAGAGAGAGCCATCCGACAGGGAAACCTGCCGAATCTCGCCGATGGCCGTTCCATAGCGGTGAGGCACCGATATCAGGATTGCCAGGCCCACGATGCCCGCCGCCAGCGCAGCACCCGCAAATAGGAACTTGCGGCGAATCCAGATCGGACGTGGCTTCGGCCTTGGTATAACACCGGCGAGCGCGCGGCCGCGATCCAGAAACCTCAGCGCCGCTTCCGCGCGGAGGAGCGCGCCACGACGATGGGGATGGTCTTCCAGCCAAAGACGCAACTCCTCATCGGTGTCAGGGTCGATCGAGCCCGCATCGATCCGCGTAGCCCATTCGGCCGCGTGGTCAGCGATTTCGCGTGCGGTCTCTCGATCGCTCACGGTTTTCTCCTTCTGAGTCTTCCACAAACTCATCGTCTTCGAGTGCCTTGACGATCAATTTCAATCCTCGGGCTGCTTGTTTCTCAACTGCGTGTTGCGTTATCCCAAACATTCGCGCGATTTCCCGCTGAGATACGCCGTGGATTCGCCTCAAGACAAATACCCGCCGGCACTTCAACGGCAGCTGCTCAATCAATTGCGCCACACGCTGCAGCTCCCGCGCGCCGGTCACAACTCGATCCATCGGCGGTGCCTCATCGACGATGTTTAACGAACCCATATCAGTCACATTATCGATCCGAACAACTTTCGACCGCCTTATCTGCTCCAAAACAATGTTGCGTGTGGTCTGGAATAGATAGGCGCGCCCGCTGCCGATGTGTGTCACATCGTCTAACTCGGCGAGGCGGCAATAGGCTTCCTGGATCACATCGTCGATATCCTCGGGGCGGCCCGCCCACCGCTTAAGCCACGCGCGCACCGCCGCTTCATGCGGCAAGACGTAACTGCCGACCCACGCCACGATGTCTTTTCGTGATTGTGCCAACGCTCACCCGTGGCAGACCTACCCTAAATGGTATGATGCACGAGCGAGGCGAATCCGGACAATGCTTTCGAAAAAATGCGGAAACTTTCGATCGGATGGTGCATTGCGGCAGACGGTAACCAAGCGCCGGCCGGCACTGTGTCCCTGGGCAGATGGAACATAATTCGAGGTATCCTGCAGCGCAGATCACTGAGAAAACAAGCTAACCAAGGACGCCCCGCGGAATTCGACGGCTACAGCAGAACGAGCGTTTGCAAGAAGCAAGAATGCCAAGCTGCCTCAGTCGCCACGAGATTTTTCTGGACCACCCGTCCTGCCGTTCGACCAAGATTCAAGACGTGACAGCGGTTATCGGAGCCGATAAGCACATCGCGCGCGAGTTGAACTCGGCGCACCACGCGAGTTCAGTGCAATCAATTACTTTGACAAAGGGATCCGCCGGCGGCTCGCTCACGCCCGCGCCTTCAACTACGTTAATCTTCGTACTAAAGGGGCATTGAAATAAATCCCAATCCTGCCTCTTAGCTGCCATGAGGGCTCGCGACGCCCTACTTTTCTTCGCACACTCGTCTTTCGGTTTCAATGATCGGCAACAGGGCTCCTCGAATGATGCGCGTCCAAATTGCGTATCCCTGTTCGTTCATATGCAAGCCATCAGGCCCGAAGATATCCTTCGGCTTGCCACCCTCAAGCATGGCGGGCACAACGTCAAGGTAGCGAAGATCGTGTCGTTTCTCGGCTCGGGTCCGAATCGCACCGTTGACCTGTGTCTGTAGCGAGAGTTCCGAAAACCGTAACTTTGAGGGTTTGACAGATATAAAGAACACCGGCGTGTTCCCAAGCGCTTTGGTCTTAAGCGCCATGAATTCATCGAAATCAGCGATCACTTTATCCGGCGGATCTCCCGCATCTATGTCATTTTCACCAGTATAGAAGACAATCGCACGCGGCTTGTATGGCGCAACGATGAGATCAAACCAGCGGTTCACGTACTGGATGTGAGAGCCGCCAAATCCGCGATTGATCACGGGAATGGGCGCCATATCGGCCTTCAGCGTATCCTTCCACTTTACAAAGCTGGAAGAACCGACAAAGAGTACCTGGCACAAGGCCGGCGGTGAGCGCCGATCGGCCTCCACAAACCGATCGATCTCCATCTTCAGTTCGTGTTCGAGCGGGTCCCGGGTAGATCCTCTGCTCTGAGCGCACCACGCGACCAGAAAGACAAGAAAATAGGTGAGTCTCATCGGCTTGTCCACGAGTCGCCGCTCTAGTCAAAAACAGCGAATGCTTGTTCCCGGAAAACCCGATCTTCGTTGCACGCCCGCTTCACCTCAATCAGGGTTGGCGCGCGAGACCATTGGCACCGGCGGATTCTGTTAGATGCGCGACGTAGAACCCGCCATTTGCGCCCACAAACCAAATATTTCCAGTGGCTCGATCGTATTTGACGTCACTGGTCGACACCTCATACGTTGTCGCGCACATCATCAGGCAGAACACACTCTTAGGATGTGCGGGTGGGTTTAGATAAGCGAACTCGAGCAAGTGGGTAGGATCTCGGATGTCTATTGCCCGAAGTCCCGAACCAAACCATGTGACAAACAATGACGTCGCTTCCGAAGTACTGTCCACACCGAAATAGTGAGCCCAGTAGGTAGCATTATCGGCGGTCACGATCTGCGCATTCTGCTGATCATTCGCTTCTATGTTGTAGGTGGATACCAGACGCATTTGCGTTGGGTCACTGACATCAATCACGTGAAGCTGAATTCCTACACATTCTCCGCCCGCAATTAGGTAGGGTTTACCACGGATGATGGCGTACTGCGCTCCATGTGCCATCGCCATTTCCCTGCTGCAATCTTGCCAATGAAGCGACCCTTGAAGATTGAAACCCGGCGCCCTCGATCGGCTCTGAATTGAACTCACGTCAAACGCCTGGATCATTACTCTCGATATGTCATTGGGATTTCGCCTTGAATACATTGGAATGGTGCCCCAAAACAGCGTATTCCCGTCATTGCTCACTGCTCCATCGTGATAGCCAAAATCGATAGTCTCGTTTGAGTCGTCCGACCACTTCCATTTCGCCAGGAGTTTTGGACTCGCCGGATCTGACAGGTCGAAGGCTGCGAGCGACGTCTGTGAATCATCCTCGCTCAACCCAGCCAGCATGGAGGAAACGTATGCCGTTCTGCCGTCGGGCGACAGCCTGAGTCCGTGGAGACCGCCGGTGAGCACCTTCCGCGTGTTTATCGTGGCAAGTCGTTTCGGATTCTCGCATTCGTGTGAGACATCGTAGACTTCGAATGCATCGGCATAGGATGGATTGACGCCGGGCTTCCACGACTCAGGCACCGATTTAACCTCCATCGCGATAGGGGCGGTGCGAGAGGTGACGAAGGAGACCAGGATTCCGGCTTGCTCGCTCGCCTTTAACCCCTCCCAGCTACTGTACCCAGCCGGACTGGAAATGATGCGAACCAACCGCGGATTCTCCGGCGTGCGCACATCCAGCACCGCAATGCCCTCCAAAGAATGCGCGGCTGGCGGTATTGAGGCTGTCCCCACGTAGGCGCAGTGACCAAAAGTGGCTAACTGCAAATTCCCTCCGCGATCTCGAATGGTATTTTGCCCTACAAGCCTCATCCCTTTTCGGTATCCCTCCAATGAACGACCGCTCTGTTGATCCGCCAAAGGTACCTCGCCCTGTAGTCCAGTCTCTGGCAAATCACCGGTTGATGACTCGATCTGCCCGTTTTTTTTGCTCGAATGAGGAGCCGTGGTTGAAACTACGCAAGATGACAGAGCTGCAGCTGCAAACGCCGCAAGAGCCCATACCGGCCAAGTACCCGGAAGGCCGAGGAGTTGTCGGTGCGGAACGACGGCCCCCGCACAGTCCCCCCCGTGCAGATTTCCCGCAGTAGGTCCCTCAGCTATATTCGAATCAGAGCGGACCAAACCAGTTGGTGACCTTCTCATTGAGTTCTCCTTGAGCCTGCAAAGTCACGCGCGATCCGCGCCCCTCATCACTGAGGACGACGCGTTGTCCACCGTTGTTCGAGTCCGCATGTACCCGTCGACATTTATCTGCAGGGCCTACCATGCCCGCCAATCTCAATGGACCTACTTCTGATCCTCGGTACCGTATAAGAGCGTCCCTAAGACCCAATTGACACCAAGAAGCAATGAAATTTATTGCTTAACGGCGATGCGACCGTCACTTTCTCCGGTACAAACCAAGGCTTTACGGGAAAGGACGATTGGACGCGAACGTTCCCCAACAGGTCGGTCAAATATCAACAAATTCCGCAGCGGCCTCCTCGGGGACCTTCGGCATTCTCGTCTGCTCGTCCGACTTGTCCGCTCGATAATTGGGTTGTCGACTTTCGATCGCGCTGGCGCCAGTATCTAGTCTGACAAATACCATTCTTGGAACTTCAATAGCCCGGGAGTCCATGAACTCACGCGCAAGGCTATTGATTGCGCCAGCCCCTCGGACAGCAGCAGGGAGAAATACTCTCGTTGATACCCGGGAATAGCGCAATTCCCGAACGGTCGAATTCCTCCTGAGCACTGTTGTTGCCGTTCCTTTCACCAATGAGCGGCTTTGGCGAGATCGCCGCGAACAAGTTCGCGTAACAATCTTTCACATTGATTGATCACACCCAAAGCCAAACTCGGCAGCGCTTTCGATAAGTGCGTGCCAAAAGTCAGCCGCGAGGCTGCGAAAGATCGCCATTTCGAATATGGATGACCCGTCCGGGGCATCATCCAATCGCCAAAGGGTGACGCCGATATGCGATGCGATGGAGGATGCAGCGTTGCCCGGGCGGAAGGCGCGGGGATGAAAATCGATGGGGATGAGTTTGGCGAGCGTCTCACGAACCTTTGGGCCCGAGAGTCGCAGCACGGCGTAGCCATCGCTCTGATCAGAAACCGAGGCGAACGGGTCAAGCGCGGTACGGAGCGCTACCGCAAACTCGTTGCCGCCATATTCCGTACTTGCGAGCCAGCTGTCCGGCGCCAAACCCAAGAACGCCGCCTCTCGCCCGGATGCGCGCGCGCTCCCACGTGGAAGTTCGATGTCGTAGAGTTCGCGGACCCGCTGCGACAAAGCCTCGATCTGTCCACGCCGAAGAATGATGGTCGCAAGTCCCAGACCGTCCCGATCTTGGGCTATGACGCCCGGGGCGCTGCTGCCAGGCGCGGGGATACCCAAATCTTTAAAGGGTGATCGAGCAACGAATGCGCTCTCAGCCACGGAGCCGTACTCCTTGTGGATCTAAGAATTGTGGGGAGACGACCTCGACCTCAACATCACCGCCCGTCAAGGGGCTGTGTGCGCGGAGGCGCTCCCCGTGACGTCCGGCGCCCCGCTTGAGAAAGCCGAGGCCGACCCAGGATTGAAGGATCGGCGAATGGGCGACAGAGGTGATGTAACCCTGATCGTTCTCAAGCGTGGCCGGTGCTTCTCGATTTACGAAGTGCGCACCCGCAGACAGGCGCGCGGATGCATCGAGGGGCTTTACGCCTACCAGCGTCGGGCGTTCAGTATCGACGAGACCCGGCCGCTCCGAGAGCACCCGTCCGATGTAGTCCTTCTTCTTCGACATCATGTGGCCCATGCCTAGATCGGCTGCGGTGCTCGTGCCGTTGAGCTCATTGCCGGCCACATGTCCCTTCTCAATGCGGAGCACGTTGAGCGCCTCTAGGCCGTAGGGCGCGACGCCCAGTTCGGCGCCTGCGCTCATGATCGCGCGAATGGCGGCATCCCCGTAGCGCGCGGGGACCGCGAGTTCGTAGGCGAGCTCGCCCGAGAACGAGATGCGAAAAAGGCGTGCGCGGATGCCACGCCAGGGAAATTCGGCGCACGCGAGATAGGGAAAGGCGGCATTCGAGAGGTCGATGGCGCCTACGAGCAATCGCTCGAGGAGCTGTCGCGATGAAGGGCCCGCGATCGAGTATTGCGCCCACTGCTCCGTGACCGAGACAATTTGGACGTCAAGCTCCGGCCAGAGCACTTGCCGGGCGTGCTCCAAATGCTGCATGACTCTGGGCGCATTCGCGGTGGTGGTCGACATCAGGTACTGCTCGGGACCCAATCGCGCCGTGGTGCCATCATCGAACACCAGACCGTCCTCACGGAGCATGAGTCCGTAACGCACTCGGGCAGGTGCCAAGGTGGAAAACACATTGCAGTACACGCGATCGAGGAACGCGGCGGCATCGGCGCCCTGAATATCGATCTTGCCTAAAGTCGATACATCGCACACCCCGACTTTCGAGCGCACCGCGCACACTTCGCGCGACACGGTAGTGAGCCAGTGAGTCTCGCCCGGCCTTGCGAACCACTGTGCCCGCAGCCACAGGCCCGCCTCCACAAAGACGGCGCCCTGCTCCCCTGCCCAAGTGTGTCCCGCGGTAAGTCGGGTGGGCCTTAGATGCTTGCCGCGATGCCGGCTTGCCAACGCGGCGATCGCGACCGGCGTGTAGGGCGGACGTGAGGTGGTGGTACCCACTTCGGGCGTCGCGCGCTCCGTGAGGGCACCTAAGATAGCGTGGCCATTGAGATTGGAGGTTTTGCCCTGGTCGGTGGCCATCCCTAAGGTGGTATAGCGCTTCAAGTGTTCCACCGAACGATAGCCCTCGCGCACTGAGAGCGCGACATCCTCGTAGGTCACATCGTGCTGGAAATCAACGAACGCCTTGGAGGTGGATCCTGCGACATACCACAGGGCGCTCACTTGCTTGGGTTCATCGGACGCGCGCCAGCTCGGCGGGTCTGCGAACGTGAATCCCGTGGCCGAGGCGGCCTCCCCACCCGCTTCTGCCCCCTGTCGAAGCGCTTCGGCCAAAGCGAAAGAGCCGCGGGCTGCGCCGGCAGCGACCATGCCGGCCGGGAGATCCGCCGGCACGAAGGCACTGATCTCCTCCGACCACTGGGGACGACCGCCCAAGTGGGTGGAGAGCGTAAGGCTCGGATTCCAGCCCCCCGACATGGCCAGGGTGTCGGCTGAAACTTGGGTTGTGCGGCCCCGCCCATCGCGGACGACGATACTCTTAAGGGTGCGCCTGCCGCGTGTGTCGATGACCTTCGCGCCCAAGAAAAGACGCGCCCCGCATCGCTTCGCGCGCTCGAGCAATTGAGGCGAGACCTCGCTCCGCGCATCGATAATGGCCTGCACCTCAACGCCGGCGGCGCCGAGATCGATGGCGGCCTTCCAGCCGTCATCATTGGCCGTAAAGAGCGCAATTCGTCGGCCCGGCACGACGGCGAAGCGATTCAGATAGGCACGCACCGCACCGGCCATCATCACTCCCGGCCGATCGTTGCCGCCAAATACAATGGGTCGTTCAATTGCGCCGGTGGCGAGCACGGTACGTCGGGCGATGATTTTCCAATACCGCTGGCGCGGCTGATGGGGAAGCAGTATGGGAAGATGATCCGCTACCCGTTCAAGCGCGCCGAAGGTGCGCGCTCCCGAAAGACCCGCATCGTAAGCGCCAAATACCGTGGTTCGACGCATTAGACGAACCTCGGGGAGCGATGCCAGCTCGGCCTCGACCTCGCGGGCCCACTCGCCCCCGCTCCTCTCGTCGATTTCATGGCGCTCGTGATTCAAGCGCCCGCCGAACATGAAGTCCTCATCGCACAGAATTACGCGGGCGCCGGCACGTCCTGCAGCCAGCGCGGCGGCAAGACCGGCCGGTCCTCCCCCGATAATAAGCACATCGCAAAATGCGTGCGCCTTTTCGTAGCGATCCGGATCGGACTCGAGGCTCACCCGCCCGAGACCCGCCGCCCGTCGGATTAACGGTTCGTAGACTTTCTCCCAAAAGGCGGCCGGCCACATAAATGTTTTATAGTAAAAGCCGGCGACAAAGATCGGTGACAATAGTGAATTGATCGCGCCAACATCGAACGCAAGCGATGGCCAGCGGTTCTGACTTCGGGCCTCAAGCCCCTCGAAGAGTTCGGCGACCGTGGCTCGCGTATTCGGTTCGCGCCGAGCGCCGCTGCGAAGTTCCGCGAGTGCATTTGGCTCCTCGGATCCCGCGGTCAATATGCCACGCGGACGATGGTATTTGAAGGATCGGCCGACGAGTCTTACGCCAGAAGCGAGAAGCGCCGAGGCCAAGGTATCTCCGCGGTAGCCTGAGTAGCGCCGCCCATCGAATGTGAAGTTAAGGGGGCTCGAACGATCGATGAGGGCCGGGGTGGTCAGCCGATTAGGTGTGTTGTGCGAGTCGCTCATGCGTCTGGCTTCGTTTCGCTGGAGACAGATCGCGCGTATTGCACGGCAAGCATCTCGTGGGTTCGCGTGTCCCGGCGCACTCTAAGCCAGCTGCGACAACCAAAGCTGTGATACCAGAGTTCTTCATGCGGGCCGGCAGGATTGTCGCGCAGGTACACAGCCTCGTAGAAGCGCTTCGGCGCATCGGGGGAATTAGGATCGGGACGCACGACATTTGCATCGCCGTAATACGCAAACTCACTTGAATCTCGTTCGCTGCAAAAAGGACATAGGATCAGCATGCTACTTCGCGACCCTTGGACGCATGGAGGTCCTCAATGCAGGTTGGGCTGTGCGCCCACCCCCTTCTCGTCGATCAGCTCTCCGTGTGCAAAGCGATCGAGTCGGTAGGCCCGCGCGAGCTCATGAGACACATCGCGTGCGAGTAAGTGCGCAAAGCACCAGCCGGAGGCCGGCGTTGCCTTAAAGCCGCCATAGCACCACCCGGCATTCAGATACAGGCCCTCGATCGGAGTGTGATCGATGATGGGAGAACCGTCCATGGACATATCCATGATGCCGCCCCAGCTGCGAAGCACTCGTACACGACCAATCACCGGCATCACCGCCATGGCCTCCTCACACACATCCTCGACGGTCGGAAGATTCCCGCGCTGCGCATAGGAGTTGTAGCCATCGAGGTTACCGCCGAACACGAGTCCTCCCTTGTCCGACTGGCTAATATAGAAATGCCCGGCACCGAAGGTCACGACATTCGGAATGAGCGGCTTGACGGCCTCGGAGACAAAGGCTTGCAGCACATGGCTTTCAATCGGCAGCCTCAAGCCCGCGAGACGCGCGAGCCGCGAAGTGCTCCCGGCTACAGCAAGGCCGATCTTCCCGGCACGGATTTCACCTCGCGTCGTTTCGACGCCCACGATGTGGCCGCCCTCCCGGATGAAGCCCGTGACCTCACAGTTCTGGACGATGTCCACTCCGCGCGCGCTCGCGGCGCGCGCATAACCCCACACCACCGCATCATGGCGCGCGGTGCCGCCGCGACGCTGCAGAAGTCCGCCCTGGATCGGAAAACGTGCGTTGTCGAAGTCCAAGAACGGCAGCAGGCGGCACACTCCCGCGGTGTCGAGAAACTCCGCATCGACGCCGTGCATGCGCATGGCGTTGCCGCGACGAAAATAGGCGTCGCGCTGCGCATCGGAGTGGCAGAGATTGACGATACCCCGCTGGCTCACCATTGCGTTGTAGTTCAGATCCTGCTCGAGTCCCTCCCAGAGTTTCATGGACCATTCATAGAAGGGGTTGTTGCCGGGAAGGAGATAATTCGAGCGGATGATGGTGGTGTTTCGTCCCGCATTGCCGGAGCCGATCCACCCTTTCTCCAGGACCGCTACGTTGCAGACGCCATGGATCTTTGCCAGGTAATGCGCGGTCGCGAGTCCGTGGCCGCCGCCACCCACGACGATCACATCATATTCGCGCTTCGGGGCGGCATCGCGCCAAGCGGGCTTCCAGCCGCGGTGCCCGCGCAGGGCATGTCCCAATAGACTGTAAATTGAATAGCGAATCTCAGTGCCTCCCGATCAACCGCTCGATACCTTAGTCTCCTCTGCTATGCTTGATTGACATTTCGCGACGGCCAATCTACATTTTGCGACGCACACGTGCTCTCCCGCAAAACACCATTGTCAAAGCATCGAGTGGCTGTGTCGCCCATTCGCTCGGTCGGGTTCTTCTTGGTACCCGGCTTCGCGCTCCTTTGCTACGCTGCCACCGTGGAGGCGATGCGCGCCGCGAACCGGCTGAGCGGCAAGGAGCTGTATCGATGGTCACATGCAGCGCCCGGTGATGAACCCGCGATGTCTTCGAGCGGTGCGACGATCTTGCCGGATCTGCCCTTCGGTACCGATGCTCGTGGATTGGATCTTTTGCTGGTATGTGCGGGCGGCAATCCGACCACCTATCGCGACAAGCGCACCTTCGCGTGGTTTCGCCAACTCGCCCGGCGGGGTGTTGCCATCGGCGGCGTCTCAGGGGGCCCATTCATCCTCGCGAGAGCAGGTTTGCTTGCCGGGCGCCGCTGTACCGTGCACTGGGATCATGTGCCTGCGTTTCAGGAGGCCTTTCCCGATCTGACGCTCACGCGGTCACTGTTCGAACTCGATGGGGATCGCATCACCTGTTCCGGCGGTGTCGCCGGTCTTGACATGATGACGGCGCTCATCGCGCGAGATCACGGGCGGGAGCTTGGCGCGGCCGTCAGCGACTGGTTCCTGCACACCTACGTGCGTGAAGGCGCGGGGCCGCAGCGGATGGACTTGCGTTTTCGGCTGGGTGTCTCGAATGAGAAGCTTCTCCCCGTCCTCAAAGCAATGGAGAGCCATCTTGAGGAGCCTTTATCACGAGAGGCGCTCGCGCAACTTGCCGGCATATCAGTCAGGCAGCTCGAGCGGGCGTTTCGCATTGCCCTTGGGCGCGGCGTGCATGAGCACTATCTCGCCGTGCGCTTAGAACGGTCTCGGCAGCTCCTTCGTGAAACGTCTCTTCCTGTCGTGGAAGTCGCGCTCGCGACCGGATTTGCCTCCGCGAGTCAATTTTCGCGCGCATACCGACGAGTATTCGGCTTCCCGCCGCGAGAGGAGATCTTGAGACATACTCGGGCACTAAGCCTAGCGAAGCGAGAATCGCTGGAAGTCAAGTACACCCGGAAATAGGTGAGCGGTAGCTGAACTACACCATTCCTCCCCGTTGGTCGAATCGGCTAAGGCGCACGGCATCGAGCCACACGTCTACCTCTCGACTTCTCGCGCGTACCGCTGATCGCCGGGTGCATCACCATGCATTCCATCATCCACTGACCAAGGCCTTGGCCGCGATGCTGCCCGTCAATGACGATGTCCGCAATCCAAGAGAACACGATGTAATCCAGCACAACGAATTCTCCATCATTTTTCCCACAACATCGCGTGGCCGGCGGACGCACCAGCACGTCGCCTGAAGAGGATCATAGGTGCGCGTCACATCGATGCGACTGGATTCGCCGGTTAGAACGAACGCGACTGCTCGGAATTGCCTGGCAATGGCGCCGTTGGCCCGCAGCTTGATCGTAAGCCTCTTCGAGTGCTGCGTACGACCTCTTGATGCTTGGGCTGCCTGAACCGTCGCAGCAGCAGCAGAGCGGCGCGGCAATTTCTAGCGACGCACCAAAGGGGCGCTTCAGTCGCGCCGATAGCGCTGCCAGAAGTGTGATGAATCGTCGGCGGTCAACCATCAATTAAGAATGTTCCGCACTTTCTCAAGTGGGAAGCCTTTGGTTTCGGGCACCATGGCTTTCACCCAGATGAGCTGCAAAACCATCATCCCGCAAAAGAACGCGAAGATGTACCCCGGTGCGACTCGCGAGGCAGCGAGGGGGAAGAAGGTCGTGATGAGAGCCGCGAATACCCAGTGAGTTGAGCTGCCAAGCGATTGACCGGCCGCGCGTTGCTCGTTGGGAAAAACCTCCGCGATAAACACCCAGATGACGGTGCCCTGGCCCACGGCATGCGCCGCGACAAAGGCAAAAATCCCAAATGGGATTAGCGCATACATGTTGGAGAAGAAGCTCCAAGAGATCAGAGCCAGGGATGCTATATAGCCCCACGACCCGATGACGAGAAGCGTGCGCCTGCCCGCTCGGTCGATGAGCCAGATCCCTGCGAAGGTAAAGGCCGCCAAGGTGACGCCGATCCCAACCGACTGAAGCATGGCGGCCTGTCTCGCGAGTCCGCCCATCTCGAAAATGCGAGGAGCAAAATAAAGGACCGCATTGATTCCCGACAGTTGGTTAAAGAAGGCGACCAGAAAGGCGAGCAGAATAGGCTTGCTCAGCGCTTTTGACCAAAAAGCCCCCCCGGCAACCTGCTGCGATGAGGCCACGATTTCCTCTGCCTCGCCCTGGATCTGGTCAGAACTCGCGTTCGGTTGAATCAATCGTAGGACCGCAAGCCCGGCGCTGCGATTTCGACGCTTAGTGAGGAGCCAGCGCGGGCTCTCGGGGATGAATAGGCTGAGCGCCGTGTATAACGCCGAAGGGAGTGCAGCAACCCCCAGCATCCATCGCCAGGCACCGTCGCCGAGTCCGGCCAGCAAGGCATTCGAAAGGTAGGCGATGCAAATGCCCAATACGATGTTGAACTGGAAACTCCCTGCCAAGAGGCCCCGATAGCGAGGCGGCGCAATTTCCGAAATGTAGAGTGGCGCGGCCACCGTGGACACGCCGATACCAAATCCGCCGATCAGCCGGGCGGCGATGAACGACTGCACATCACCGGCCAGGGCCGACCAGATCGCCGAGACAAAATAAAGTAGGCCGATCGCGATCAAGGTCGGACGGCGCCCATAGCGATCCGTGGGCCAAGCGCCCAGCAGTGCTCCGGCGACGGTCCCGTAGAGCGTTGAGGCCATCGCCATGCCGTGAGCGGCGGGAGTCAGCGACCATAGCGCTTGGATTTGCTGCTCCGCGCCCGAAATGACAACCGTGTCGAAGCCGAAGAGGAAGCCGGCGAGCGCCGACGTCAATGACCATAGCAGCAACCGACCGTTGATCCTCTCCCAGCGGTGCTGCTCGTCGACCCTAACCACGATCGACTGCACCTACCCGAATATCGATGTCACTAAAGCTGACGCGCCCATCGTTGGCAAAAAAGCCCCAGTTCCCTTCCACCAAATCGTAGGCCCTAAAACTCATAGCGATGGTGTCGTTGAGGTAGGCGACACCCATGTTCCCGTCGATGAGCACGGTCAACGCTACAGTGTCGGAAGTTGAGAGATCGATAGAACGCTCCAATTCCACTATATGAGGAATCTGCCCCCACCTCTTCTTGGGCCACAGATCGAACACGAGTCGGCCCGCTTGCGGCTCGATCTTGATGTAATAGCTGTTATTCAAGTCCCCGCTCGTTCGGAACATGAGCCCGAATTCTTCCGTTCCCTGTTGAAACTGTGCTTTTGCATGAATTCGGCAGACTCGAGGCTGTGGCCCCGCAACCGCCGCCGCAAACGTGTCACGAGCGTCCAGCCGCAAAACGCCTTGATCGTACTGAAATGCCCCCACCCCTGATTCGAAGGAGACCGGCACCGCCGCTTTCCCGAATGAAGCAGCAATGCTCTGAGGGACCTTGACACCAAGTTCACCGTCGTTCTCTTGAATCAATTCGTGCACGACTAAATTGCCGCCCCATTCCCATTCGCCGTCATCCTTCGAGCCATTCCTCGTCGGGTTCCAGCCGAAAAGAAAGCGGTTCTTGCCGTCCGAGGCCGACTTCGCCGCATAGAACGCATGCCCGTCGAAATCATCACGACGCGGCGTCAACCAGGGTCCTTGCAGCGATCGGCTCATGCGGTACCGCGTGCGCGCTTTGTCGCTGAACTCAGAGAAGATGAAATACCACCAGTCGCCCATCCTGAACAGATCGGGACACTCGTGCGCGTAGTACAGATTGGGTGCATAAAATGGCTCCTGTACGTGCCAGGTCGCAAGATCCGTCGATGTACAGAGAAGCGTCACCCCTCGTCTCCTCGGAATTCCCTGCTTCACCCGAGCTGCCAGCAGCATGTTGTATTGCTTTTCTTCTTCATTCCAGAACACGAAGGGATCGCGCCAGTTGTCCTTTTCGTACTTATCGGTCGGCGCAAAAAAAGTGTCTTGCGCACGCTTGGTCCAACGGTTCAAGTCCTGACTCACGGCATGCATGACCGCCTGCTCGGGCTTTCCTTGGTCACGCAGGTGCGGATTGTGGCCTGTGTAGAAGATGTGGAAACCATCTTTTGCTTGAATGACAGAGCCGGTGAAGACGTATAAATCCTGATCTCGGGTCGAGCCACGGCTCAAGACTTCGCCGTGCTCCTTGAAATTGACGAAGTCGACCGTCGAAACGCGGTACCAGGGAGTGCCTTCTCCGTGACCTGCGACATCGCGCCAATCAAGCAGGAAGAAGAGCTGAAATTTACCGTTGGCATACAGCGGAATGAAGTCGGCCGCCCAAGCGCCCTCTGGGCGATAGAAAAACTCAGCGGGATTGGATTTACCAGCCAGGGGCTTCAAGGTGCCAGAAAAAGCGGGAACGATGCTGCTCCCGCCGGCAGCGCCTGCCAGCAATAGGAGCTGGCGGCGCGTGATAGAGGGTTCAAATATACTCATTGGATGGCTAGGTTTTACTGGCATGGCTCGAATCCCCTTGTATCGACTGTAATGCTGGATATAGTCGGCGAATCGCCGCATACGCCAGCTTCATCTTGGAAATTGACTTCTGGGTCGGCGCTGTACGGCTCGCGACGCGAGGATGGTCACGACAAAGAGCCTCGACAATATTTCAGTAGGGAAAAAGGCATACTGCGCGGCATCTTTGTGTTGATATCAAGTGTCACTGCTGTCTAATCGACTCACCGTCGACAGCGAAAATTAGCGGCATCCCGCAAAGAGCCTCGTCCTTGATAGCGGGCACGCTCTGGATACGGACAAAGCGGTCGCGTGCGAGCAACGTTTCCAGCGGGGTCTCGATTCTCGCTCCGAACCGTCGCTGGGGCGCGACCGCGTTCTACCCACTCCATCAGAGGTTCGAGCAACCCGACCGGTTGCGGTCCATCGCCGCCCATACAATGCCTAACGCCTGGTGCGAGATAGAGGCGCAAGAAGACGTCAGTTTTACCTTGACCCATGGTGCGGCGGATCGACTCCACATAGTGCAGGGTTCCTGCTGCAGGGATAGTGTCGTCGGCAACCCCGTGCCAGAGGATCGTTTTGCCTCCGTGCTCGGCAAAAGTGCGAAGATCGGGGTTCGCGGTGTCCATGATTGCGGCGTACCGCTCTACCATTTGGTCGAAGAGTATTTCAAACGCCGCCATGGACAAACCGTCCGCATCCGGCGCTTTGCCGTCAAAGAAGGGCTCCGCCCAATGGGTAGGTGAGGACGGAGAGTGGATGAGCGCGGCACGATCGATGCCATTCCAGAGACGCGATCCGTCTGTCCGTCGTGGGCCATCCCAAATTCGGTTGATGACCTCCGCGTCTTGCGCATCGATCACCCCACAGTCCGTCCCCATTCCGACCAGCGCCTTCGCATCGAAGTGGCAGCTGCCCACCTCCGAGACGAGGCCGTCGCGCACCCCGTCATCCCCGTCGCATGCCGCCACAGCCGCCTGATGCGCAACATTAAACTTACATTGCGATACCGCGTGCAGTTCGCTCACGACCGCCACCGGCCAGAACTGCGCCGCCGCAAAATGAGCCCAGTTGATCGCCGGCGCCCCTGACAGGACACCGTCATAGTCTTGGGGGTAGCGCTGCACTTCAGACTGCCCCTGCCGGCCTCCGGTCGAACAGCCGCTGAAATACGCGTAGCGCGGCGCGAGGCCATAGAACACTCGGGTAACGGCCTTGCCGACGACCGTCATCTCATGCACGCTGCGATAGGCGAAATTCTCAAGCACTGTCCAGTTGAGACCGCCGTCAATGTCGAGCAGAGAACCGTCGGGACGGACCAAACGACCCGGCTCTTCATGATCGACGGAGAGGCCGGCGTTGGTAATGGCGGTGGCGAAGCCTAGGGCGGCACCCGCATCTAGCGCCGCGGGGAAGCCCGACACCCAACCGCCGCCGCCCAGCCCGAGGAAGCGGCCGTTCCAGTGATCGATGGGTAATACCAACCAGACGGTAACGATGTCGGGCGCGGGTGGGGATCTAATCTCGATCGTCACCCGGCACCACTCAGATGCGCTTCCTTTGCCAGGCTCGATGCTTGCATCACGGACCATAGCGTCGTTAGAAAGGCGGGTGGTCAAAAGGCTTTCGCATGGGTGTGCCGGCATCACTTGGCCCAGCACCGGCGCTACCGCCGTCGGGAGTTGCAACATTTCCTCAAGTCCGTCGAGAGGCTGTGCAATCGGTGCGGCCGTGGCCGGGATAAGGCCCTGTGCAATGCATATCGCAAGTGCTGCCGCGAATCCTCGGCCTTCCAGGCGCTCGCATCCCATACCGCTACGCATAGCCCCAAAGCCGCTCAGGACATTCAATGGCTCCATTAGCGTATCGAACCGTATGCTCGCGATCCTCCCTCAAGAGGGCTGGCCCATCGAGATCTACTATTTGGCACAGTTGTCCCAGCAGGAAGGCCGGCGCCATCGCGAGCGAAGTTCCCAGCATGTTCCCTACCATCGTATCGAGCCCCAGTTCGCGCGCCAATCGAGCCAACGCGAGGCCCTCGGTAAGGCCGCCGCACTTGTCCAACTTAATATTAATGACATCAAATCGATCCGCGAGGCTTGAAATGCCCGAGATGCCTTGTGCGCTTTCATCCGCGGCAATTGGAATCGGCGACTGAAAGCCATCCAGTAGCGCCTCCTCACCGACCGGGAACGGTTGCTCGATGAGCGCAACTCGCTCGGCCACCAATACAGGGATCAGCTCTGCTAGGGAAGCGCGAGTAAAGCCTTGATTGGCATCGACGCCGAGCCAAACGTCACGTCTTGCCTCGCGCACCGCCCGAACGCGATCCGCATCGACCGGATCACCCGTGAGCTTTATCTTAATTGCCCGGGCATTGTCGTAGCCGCGCGCACAGGCGGCCATTGTTTCCGGCTCCTCTGCCCCGCAGGTGAATGTCGTCACCAGCGCCTTAGGAAGCGCAAGTCCGGCGAGCTGCCAAGCCGCCTGCCCGGTCAGTTTAGAATCGAGGTCCCAAAGCGCACAATCAAGTGCATTGCGCGCGCCGCAGGGAGGCATCAGATGTTGTAATTCGTCCCGGCTGATTCCCGCTTCAATCGTCCGGCGTATCCCTTCAAGCTGTTGCAGCATATTGGCCGGCTTATCGTTCAAGTAGTAAACGCCGCCCGTCTCGCCCTGGCCCACGCATCCTTGCTTGTTTAAGCGAACCGTCAGGGTGTCAACACAAGCAAACAAGTATCCACTGATTCTAAAAGGCACCTTGAGCGGCCACTGTTCAACGGTGAGGCTCATTTCAATCGCGTTCATGGATCTTGCTCCAGCCCCCTTCAATGGATTCGTGTTAGCGAGGATGGAGGGACGCCCGTTACTCTCACGGCATCATTCCGCCATCGTCCTGGGGCTTTTTGGGGCGTTCGCTAAAGGCACGTAGAGTACACTTCGATATCGTCGATCATGCAGCACCCTCACGGTGACGGGTCGCCCTTGATCGACGCACTCGCCCGCAACCGCCCCGCCAGCGCCAAAGTTGCGTTCCCGAAAGCCGGCATCGACCAGACGTCCGACAGGACCAACGAGCAGCCGGAGT
>Ga0206926_1015_pt1 | contig 43429 bp, 44 predicted proteins | sample Alteio_BWOrgHeat_59_FD_152955 | JGI IMG/M metagenome (GOLD analysis project Ga0206926, IMG submission 152955) | Enriched cells from forest soil in Barre Woods Harvard Forest LTER site, Petersham, Massachusetts, United States -... | ecosystem: Environmental > Terrestrial > Soil > Temperate forest >... | reverse complement strand
ACAGAAGCTATCCTGGACCTGGACATGGTCGCCCTGAAGATCAATGGTATTCACCTGGAATTAAAAGCCACCGTCATCGACGGCGTATCCGAAGAGAAGTTTAAAGAAGTGGCCGAAGGCGCCAAGGCAAATTGCATCGTATCCAAAGCCCTGAGCGTTCCCATTACGCTGTCCGTTACGTATAAGTAAATAGCGCGCTATTTATTGAGATAGAAATTAAAAGAATCCCCTCTGAGCCCGATACGCATGGATTCCAGCGCTATCACCTCGGAGGGGTTTATATTTCCAAGGTTGGCATTGGCCCCTATCAGCTGCAAAAAATACAGCTGCTGGTCTTTCTGAGGGGCTTCCCAAATGATCTTTTCCGCCGGCACCTTTGTCAGTATTTCCTGTACCAGCCCCTCCCGGACCTCCCCGGAATTGCGATAGAGCCCTACCGTACCCGTTTCCCGGGCCTCAGCCACAATATAAGCGGCGCCCGCTTCCAGCTCAGCCTGCATCAGTTTTATCCATTGGTAAGGAGGAGTAATGTGTTCACGGTCCTTATCTTTCGAACCCACTTCACTCAATACCACGCCATATTTAGCCAGCTTCTCTATATAACCGCATTTTTCCACATGGGGGATGTCAATAGACCCGTCAGAAACTTCAATATAGTCAACGCCGTATTCTTTCAGCATGCTCACATAATCGTCAAATTGATTACGGACAACAAAGGCCTCAAAAAGAAGCCCGCCGAAATAAACGGGGATCCCCGCATCCCGGTAAACTTTTATCTTCCCACCCAGGTCCGGTGTGATAAAGGAAGTGCCAAACGCCAGCTTTATAATGTCTGTATAGGGGGCGGCAATGGAAATGAGCTCCCTCGCCTCCGCTACGCTAAGCCCCTTGTCATTCAACATGGTCAGCCCAAAAGTACGGGGCCTTTCCGTTCTTTCCGGTATCTGTGTCAATGGGAAATTATGAACCATCTTCATAGTTGCAAGTTAGTAAGCCCTTCCCTGACTTCCAAAGTAAAATGGCTCCGCCGGATGAAATGGAATGAGAATTTCTGTAACTTACGGGTATAACAAACTTGTCATATGGCCCAAATGGACGCAAAAAGGGCGGAAAAGATATCCAAGGCTCTGTCCGATCCCACCCGGCTGAAGATCCTCGACGAGATCAGGAAAAAGGAAGATTACCTGTATTGCGTCGACCTTTACGATAATATTAAGCTGGCCCAGCCTTCTATCTCCCATCATTTAAAACAGCTCACCGACACATCTATTCTCCTGTCCGAAAAAGAAGGACGGAATATCAAATACATGCTGAACAATGAGGTCATCGATGAATACATCGACTTTTTGCAGGCATTAAAGAAATAAGTGAACAGCCCCTGCTGTGTAAGATCAGTTTTTTTGTTTTTTAGCATCCTCCCTGGCCTTTTCATCATCCTCCTGTTTCTTTTTGGCGGCTTCTTCCTCTTTCTTCTTTTCTTTCTCCTTCTTTTTAAAGAATCCCCTCAGCAGGAAATTATGTTTGGCCGCCTCCATATTCTCACTAAGCCCTTCGGAACTCTTTTTAAGGTTTTTCATGGTGGAGCTGATATTCGAGGAGAGGGTAGTATCTTTTAATAGTTTCCCCAACGCACCCTTACCACTGTTGATCCGCGAAGAAATATCGGCGAGGTTATTCGTGATGACCGCCGCATTGTCGGCGGAGACTTTCAGACTGGCAAGAATAGCCTCCGTTTCTATAGGCTTGAGGGAAGGCAGCACATCTCCCTCCGCAACAGCCGCCTGACCCGTAGTACCAGGCAGGAGCACCAACACCTTGTCACCCATCAACCCCTCGGAACCGATGCTGGCCCTGGCATCTTTCTTGATAAATTTCTCCGATCCTTTCTGGATAAGCATCTGCACCTCAACAGAAGTGTCCGACTGCAGACTGATACCATCAACCGTCCCTATGTCGATACCGGCCAGCTGCACATTACTGCCTATCTTTAATCCGCTGACAGAACTAAAAAGAGCGCTGATATGCAATACTGACCCGAACTTATTCTTTTGCTTACCGATGTAATAGATGGCGGCTACGGCCACAACAAGAGCAACCACGGCAAAAAGCCCCAGCTTCCATTTATAGTTTTTTTCCTTTGGCATAACACATTTTTTTTAAGTTCTAAAGCATGTTAGTAAAAGAATGACCTGACCCATTCATCCTCCGACTTCTCCAGCTCATCATAAGAACCTTCAGCCACTACAACCCCCTCTTTCATCATGATGATCCGGTCTGCCGTCATTTTCGCACAGTGCATATCGTGCGTAATAGTAATGGAAGAGATGTTGTATTTCTTTTTCACACGTACCATCAGCTCGCTGATCTCCCTGGAAGTGCCTGTATCCAGCCCGGTGGTAGGCTCATCATAAAGCATGATCTCCGGACGTAAGATCAGGGTCCTGGCCAGCCCGATGCGTTTGCTCTGGCCACCGGATAACTTGGAGGGCATCTGGTCAATGGAGTCCTCCAGTCCTACATTTTCCAGCATCTCCATGATAACGGCCTCCTTTTTTTCTTTCGTCATGGTCTTTTTATGCTTGCGGAGAGGAAAAGCCAGGTTCTCCCGTACGGTCATAGAGTCATATAAAGCCGCATTCTGAAAAAGAAACCCCACCTTTACACGCAGTTCATTCAATTCGTCGTAGTGCAGGGTGGCTATATCTCTGCCGAATATTTTGATCTCTCCTTCATCCGGCCGCTCCAGTCCCACCATACATTTGATCAGGACGGATTTCCCGGATCCGGATTTTCCCAGCACCACAAGGTTCTCCCCTTTATTCACATGGAGATCAACACCATTCAATACATGATGATCCTTGAATGATTTCCGGAGCCCTTTGATAGTGACCACAGGCTCTGCCTGTTCATTACTGGCTATCCTGGCCTGCTCATTCACAGGAGACTCCTCTTCTTTTGCAACGTCCTGTTCCGTGTCTTCAATAATATCGTTCGTTTTTTCCGTCATAGCGATACATTATAAAAGGTCCGTGATCTGCGCCGCCAGCATATCGATGATGAATACGGCCAGAGAAGAAGCCACCACCGCAGAGTTGGCCGCAATGCCTACACTCTCTGTTCCCCTTCGCGCATGATACCCCTTATAACACCCTATCAGACCTATTACAAATCCAAAAAAGAATGTCTTGATAACGGCCGGAAATACGTCGATGAATTCCAGGTGCGCCAGGGCTGCAACAAAGAAATGCCGGAACGTCATACTATCATGTATGTTCATGGCGACATAACCACCCACCATGGCAATGGCATCCGAGAAGATGGCCAGCAACGGGATCATCAGCGTAGTAGCAAGTGTCCGCGTCACCACCAGGTAACGAAATGGATTGATAGCCGACACTTCCATGGCGTCTATTTGTTCTGAAACTTTCATAGACCCCAGTTCAGCGCCCATTCTGGACCCCACTTTCCCACAACAGATGATGGCCGTGATGACAGGACCTATCTCCCGGACGACGGAAACAGAGATCATACCAGGGATCAGAGAAATGGCCCCGAACTGAGCCATGGATGGCCTGGTCTGTATCGTAAGGACCGCCCCCATGATAAAAGCAGTCAACCCTATGAGAAAGGTGGATTTGTAACCCACCAGGTAACACTGGTATGAGATCTCCCGCCATTCATAAGGAGGTTTGAACAACTCTTTGAAATACCTGCCCGCAAAAGATACCAGGTCGCCCGCTGCATAAAAAAAGCCCTTCATCTGACTCCGCTGCTGCGTAACGCGGACTTTGGCTTTCTGGTATGGGTTAAGGCCGGGTTGTGTCATGGTGAGAAATTGATGAATGGATGTAGTAGAACGTATATCCAATTATCAATCCAAAGTATATACGAATGGAATATGCATAATAAAGGAGACGCTGAAAGGCTCTATGGCGTTGGGTTGTAGCGAACTCATTTTTTTGCTGGCATGATTATGGTTGCAAAAAACTGTAGAAATAGTTCCCCACAGTTTGTATACGAAAACTATTAAAACCACTTACATTTGTTGATCTTTATCCAAAGCCGAAACCTCGGATTTTTCAACTAAATTCCCATATGATACTCATCGTTGATGACAAGCCTGAGAACATCTTTTCGCTGAAGACTATCCTGGAGTTACATTCATTTCCTACCGATACGGCTTTAAGCGGAGAAGAAGCGCTGAAGAAGATCCTCAGACAGTCCTATGCACTTATCATCCTGGACGTACAAATGCCAGGCATGGATGGTTTCGAAGTAGCAGAGGCCATCAGCGGTTATAGCAAGGCGCGTGATATACCCATCATTTTTCTTTCGGCCGTTAATACAGATAAAAAATTCATTACAAAAGGATATACTTCCGGCGGCATGGACTATATCACAAAACCCATCGATCCGGATATTCTCCTGCTAAAGGTGAAGACTTTTTACCGGCTTTATGAACAGAACAGGGAACTGAATAAGATCCAGGCCAGCCTGCGTACCGAGATAGAGTTCCGGAAAAAAGTGGAAGACGAATTACAGGACCGGGCTGCTGAATTACATTCCATCCTGGAGTCCATCCCCCAAATAGCCTTCACGACAAGGGCCGACGGAAAGATTGAATTTGTCAACCAACAATGGTTAAAATATGCCCCTTCCAAACAAAGTTTTCCCCTTACACATCCCGACGACCCTGATCTCGCCAGACAATGGGAAAAAACAGTGGCCTCCGGAGAGGCGCTGGAAATGGAAATAAGGGTCCGTAAGATCGGAAGCCAGATATACCGGTATCATTTACTGCGGGCCATCCCTATCCGGGAAGGAGACACTATCACAAAATGGGTGGGCACTTTTACAGACATAGAGGACCAGAAACAGGCCATCCGGAAAAAAGACGAATTTATCAGCATCGCCAGCCATGAGCTTAAGACACCGCTTACTACTATCAAAGCATATATGCAGTTGCTCGACCGGACCATCACAGAGGAAGACGCTACAAAAATGTATGTGGAAAGAGCCCTGGTACAAGTGAGAAGACTGGATAATCTTATCGTAGATCTGCTGGATCTTTCCAAAATAGAAAGCGGTAAGCTGAAATTTAATAAGAAGTTCTTCCAGTTCGGGGCTACGCTTTCCAACGCCATCGATATGATCCAGCAGACCTATCCCGATTATAAGATCATCAGAAAAGGTACTCCGGATGTCCGCCTGTACGGAGATGAAATGCGCATAGAACAGGTCATCATCAATTATCTTTCCAATGCCGTAAAATATTCCCCGGAAATAAAGGAAGTGCATATAGAGGTATCCGTTAAAGAAGGAGACAGGCTGCATGTACTGGTAAGAGACTTCGGCATAGGTATTCAAAAAGACCATCAATCCAATATCTTTCATAAATTCTATAGGGTGGAAGAGTCGGCTAATAAATTCCAGGGACTGGGCATTGGGTTATACATCTGCGCCGAGATCATCCGCCGTCATGATGGGGTCTATGGCGTGGAAAGCGAGCCGGGTAAAGGCGCAGCCTTTTATTTTTCCATCCCCGTCAACGGTAATCCGCTGACAGAAACCCCCAACGTATAAATAAATCGTTCATATTTAAGCATACCCCACAATGAATAGTGCATCAAGCCCTACTTTATTACGTAATCTTCAGATTGGCTTCGGGCTCTCCCTGCTGATCCTCATCGTTTCCTCCATCGCCTCCTACAGCAGTATTCAAAATCTCCTCGAAAGCTCCCATTGGGTGGACCACACCGACTCCGTTATCACCCAGCTGGACAGAGTGCTTTCCACCGTCAAGGATGCAGAGACAGGTCAGCGGGGTTTCCTGCTGACAGATGACACCGCTTTTTTGGCGCCCTATAACGGTGCGCAGGAACTGGCGCTGACCAGGCTGGAGAAGGTAAAAGAAATGACCGCCGACAATCCCGATCAACAACGTAACGCGGATGATCTAAGGGAGATCATTGAACACCGGCTTACCATCCTCCAACGCATCATCGACCAGAAAAGACAGGATAATATTTATAGCCTGGCTGATCTGCGGCAGGGGAGGGTCTATATGGAACAGGCCCGCCAGGTCATACAGCGCATGGAGGACCGGGAGCATGCCTTGCTGACGCTTCGCATGGAACGCATGAATAAATTCTCTACCTATACTCCCGTCCTCATTCTTATCGCCGCTCTTTTATCCATCCTCATCACCATCTTTTTCTATCGCCGGGTAAACAACGACTACCAGGAAAGAGCCCTGCTTTATGGGGAGCTGCAGACAAAAGACCAGGAGATCTCCCGGCGCATCGACATCATCAGCGACATCGCAGATAAGATCTCGGCAGGGGATTATAAAACACGGGTGACCGATGACCAAAAGGATAATCTCGGCAGTCTTTCGGAATCTCTCAACAGGATGGCGCAGTCCCTGGACCGCTCTTTCACCCAGCTCTCAGACAATGAATGGCTGCAGGCCGGGATCGCCCGCCTGAATGAGGTCATGGTCGGCCAGACGGATATGGATATGCTCGTATCCGATATCATAAATTTTATGGCGGAATATAGCCGCAGCAGGGTGGGAGCCCTCTATGTAATGGATACTGCAGACACCAGCCTGAGCCTCAAAGCCAGCTATGCGCTTACCCCTAACAGCCGGCGGAAAATTATCCAGCCGGGCGACGGGCTTGTAGGCCAGGTAGCGCTGGATGGCAAAAGAGCCCTCGTAAAAGATATTCCCCCGGGTGAATGGATGATCAGCTTCGCCTCCGGTGATATCAAGCCCCGTACCATGATCGCCTTCCCGCTGTTTTATGAGAGAAAGGTAAAAGGCGTCATTGAGCTGGGCTCCCTGGAATATTATACAGACCGCGACCTGGAACTGTTCACAGGCGTCGCCGGTAACATCGGTATCGCCATCAATAGCATAGAAACCCGTACTAAACTGCAGGAGCTGCTGGAAGAGACCCAGGCCCAGACCGAAGAACTGCAGGCACAGCACAGTGAGCTGGAGAATATGAATATGGAGCTGGAAGTACAGGCAGAAAAACTCCAGGTGTCCGAAGAGGAGCTGAAAGTACAACAGGAAGAATTACAACAGACGAACCAGGAACTGGAAGAAAGAAGCCGTTCCCTGGAAGAGAAAAACCAATTGGTGCTTATCCGTAACCTGGAGATCCAGAAAAAAGCAGAGGAACTGACACAAACCACCCGGTATAAATCGGATTTCATGGCCAATATGTCTCATGAGCTGCGCACCCCACTAAATTCCATCCTGCTTCTTTCCAGACTGCTGACAGAAAATGCGGAACATAATCTTTCCGGAGACCAGATAGAATACGCCCGCGTCATCCAGAATTCCGGACAGGGACTGCTGCTGCTGATAGATGAGATCCTGGACCTTTCCCGCATCGAGTCCGGCAAGCTGCAGCTGGAGCATACCCTGGTGACCGTCGATGAACTGGTTGCGGATATGCGTATGTTATTTGTTCCGCTGGCAAAGGACAAGGGGCTCGAGCTGAACTTTATCGTGGAGGAACACACTCCCGCACAGCTGGAAACAGATAAGATGCGACTGGAACAGATCCTGAAAAACCTGCTTTCCAACGCCTTTAAATTTACCCCACGAGGATCAATAACCCTGCGTATAAAACCCTCTCCCCGGTATAAGAACTTTATCGAATTTTCCGTCAAGGACTCCGGTATCGGTATTCCCGAAGAAAAACACCAGCTGATCTTCGAAGCCTTTCAGCAGGCCGATGGTTCTACCCGCCGGAAATATGGCGGCACGGGCCTCGGACTTTCCATCAGTCGAGAGCTGTCGAAGCTGCTGGGAGGAGAGATCCATCTCACCAGCAAACCCGACGAAGGCGCCGAGTTCGTGGTCACTATTCCGCTGTTTAAGATGGAGTCCTTGCCCGAACCACCGGCCCTGGCCCCTCACGGATTCTTTATTCCGGAAAAAGAGGACAAGACACCCGGACCGCTTACATTACAAGTGGTCCCCTCAGATATACCCGATGACAGGGATAATATTTCCGGGGATGACAAGGCCCTGCTCATCGTGGAAGACGACGCTTTCTTTGCAGGGGCATTGCTGGAGTTCAGCCGGAAAAAAGGATATAAAGGTATTGTAGCGGTACGCGGTGATATGGCCATGATCCTGGCAAAGACCTATAAGCCACTGGGGATCCTGCTGGATATCCAGCTACCCATGAAGAACGGCTGGGAGGTCATGGATGAGCTGAAGAGTGATCCGCAAACCCGTCACATACCCGTACACATCATCTCCTCTTTTGAAGCAAGGAACGAAAGCCTGCTGAGAGGCGCCATAGACTTTATACACAAACCATCGGCCCTGGAAAACCTGGACGGCGTTTTTGAAAAGATTGAATATGTGCTGAACCGCAGCAGCAAAAAAGTGCTCATCGTAGAAGATAATAATAAACACGCAGAGGCCCTTAGCTATTTCCTTAGCTCTCATGATGTCCGCTCTGAAATAGCGCATACGATAGACAACAGCCTGCTGTCCCTGGAAAAGAATGAAGTGGACTGCGTCATTCTCAGCAGGGAAGCCGATAAGGAAGGGGAACGCGGCACACTGGAAGCCATCCGCCAACAACCGGGTTTGGAAAATATTCCTGTGATCGTACTGACAGGAAAAGCCATCTCCAAGGCCGAAGAAGCACGGATCAAACAATACGCGGACTCCATCGTCGTAAAAACAGCGCATTCTTACCAGCGGATCCTGGATGAGGTCTCCTTATTCCTGCATTTGGTGGACCAGGGAAAAGAAAAAGAGACGACGGCTTCCAATGTATTTGGTAAATTAGGCGCGCTGGAAGAAGTGCTGAAAAATAAAACTGTGCTGGTGGCGGACGACGACGTGCGCAATATCTTCTCGCTGACCAGGGCGCTGGAAACACATAAGATGAAAGTGCTTTCCGCCATGGACGGCAAGGAAGCCGTCAGTCTCGTGGAACAGAACGCCGATGACGTCGACATTATCCTCATGGATATGATGATGCCCGAAATGGACGGCTTCGAAGCCATCGCCAACATCCGGAAGAACCCCCGGCTGAAACATATCCCCATCATCGCTGTCACCGCCAAGGCGATGGCAGGAGATAGAGAAAAATGTATGCAGGCAGGCGCCTCCGACTATATTTCCAAACCCGTGGACATAGATCAGCTGATGTCCTTGTTACGGATCTGGCTATATGAGAAATAAACCATTAACCTCGAAAAAGTGATCGCCGCTATACGACATGAAGAAATGGAGATTTTGCTCAACGACCTCTACAACAGGTATGGATATGACTTTACGGAATATTCCAAAGCCTCCCTGCAGAGAAGGATCCAACGGCTGTTCACAGTGGACAAATTCCCCAGCTTCGCCGAATTCAGACACCGGATCCAGCATGATCCGCAATATTTCAGAAGATTCGTCGAGGAGATCACCGTGAACGTGACGGAAATGTTGCGCGACCCGTCTTTTTACAAAACCCTGCGTACGACGATCCTGCCCGTTCTCGCCACCTATCCGTTCATCAGGATCTGGCATGCCGGCTGCTCTACAGGGGAAGAGGTCTATTCCATGGCCATCCTGTTAAAAGAAGCCGGGCTTTTACATAAATCCCTCCTCTATGGCACAGACATCAATCCACAGGTCATCGAAAAGGCACGAAAAGGTATTTTTCCCGTGAGCCAGATGCAGAAGTATTCCGAGAACTATATCCAGTCCGGTGGACTGAAGGATTTCTCCACCTATTATACGGCCAATTATCACCTGGCAAAATTCGATAGTACCCTCACCGGTAAAATGATCTTTTCCACGCATAACCTGGTATCGGATTTCTCCTTCAACGAATTCCAGCTGATCCTGTGCAGAAATACCATGATCTATTTTGACAGGGGATTACAGGCAAAAGTTTTTAAATTGCTGGACTATAGCCTGGAAAATTTTGGCTACCTGGCCCTGGGAACAAAAGAATCACTGCGGTTTTCGCCCATTGCGGACAGATACCGACAGGTGGGAAAAGAAAAAATATGGAGGAAAGTGCATGAAGCCGGTTAAACTCATTGTCATAGGAGGCTCTGCAGGCAGTCTGCATGTCATCCTGGGCATCCTGTCGATGATAAGCCCCGAATTTCCAGTACCCATCCTCGTTGTCCTGCACCGCAATGGCGTCTTCGAGTCCAGCCTGGAAGAGCTGTTTGCTATGAGGACGCAGATGCCTGTCAAAGAAGTGGAAGAAAAAGAAAGCATTACACCCGGCACTATCTATGTCTGTCCCGCAGACTATCACGTATTGATCGAAGATGATCAAAGCTTTTCCCTGGACTATTCGGAAAGAGTAAATTTCAGCCGCCCCAGCATCGACGTTACTTTTCGCTCAGCCTCGGATGTATATGGCGATGGTCTTGTCTGCCTGTTATTATCAGGAGGGAATGCAGACGGAGTGGAAGGTCTGTTATACGTCAAAGAGAACGGCGGTCTGGTGATCATACAGGACCCCGCTACGGCAGATGTCCCCTATATGCCGCAGCACGCTATTAACCAGGTAAAAGTTGATTTTATCGTGCCGGGAGAAGAATTACCCGGCTTTCTGTATGGGCTGATCACCCACCCATCCGCCTGAATCTCTCTTCTCAGCCCCGTTTTTGGCCAATTCTGGTGGATTCTGGAGGAAATCTTTGTTTATTATGACCTAATTGTTATCGAATGATTACCCTATCATTAAATGTATTTTCTTAACCATACTGTTGAGATGGGCTAGATAATTTCGCGGCCTAAACTAACAGAAGCAATGCTTTTCAAATTCATCAGACCTTTTTTCATTCTCGTTTGCCTGTTTGCCTTTTATACTTCATTTGCAGGAACTATCAAAGGCAGAGTACGTGATGCAAAGACCGGAGAACCGATGACCGGCGCTACCGTCACATTAGAGCATACGCGATACACTACTACGGTTCAGCTGGATGGGACTTTTATTTTCCGGCATATACCGAGAGGCAAGTATGAGGTCACTGCCAGCTCCGTCGGTTATGACAAGTCGAAAGAGATCCTGGTAGAGCTTATTCAGGAAGGCGATATCATGCAGGTGACCCTGGATCTTAGCCCTGCGGCTACTATTATGCAGGAAGTCCAGGTAAGCGCAGCTGGCGGCGGCTCCGATAAAGGAGCCAGGAGGCTGGAGCATAAAGCTGATATCGTACAGAATGTCCTTTCCGCCAGGGCCATTGAATTATCTCCGGACCTGACCGTGGGCAACGCCATGGCAAGGATCAGCGGGGTCTCCGTACAACGCGGCTCCAGCGGAGAAGGACGTTATGCCATCATCCGCGGCATGGACCAGCGCTACAACAACGTGCTGGTGAACGGCGTCAAGATCGCCAGCCCGGATGACAAATACCGTTTTGTACCAATGGACCTTTTTCCTTCTGAGCTGCTGGAAAGGCTGGAAGTCATCAAGACCCTGACGCCCAATATGGAAGGAGATGCCATCGGCGGTACGATGAACCTGGTGATGAAGGATGCGCCAAGGGATTTCCTGTTGACGGCGAATGTGTCGGCCGGATATTCTACCTTGTTCTCACAGCGCCCTTTCCAGGCTTTTACACATTCCGGGATCAGCCAGAAATCTCCCGCAGAGATGTATGGCAACAGCTATACGGCCACAGCCGCCAACTTCCCCCTGTCCAACCTGAAATACCACGATGTCAACGCCCCGATCAATGAAGTGGCCGGTGTCACTGTTGGTAACCGTTACTTCGGGAAAAGACTGGGATTTATTATTTCCGGCGCTGTACAGAATTTCTACCGCGGGTCTAATTCCCAGTACATCATCCCCGATGCCATCCCCAATCCCACCTTGCCTACCGCGCCTTACTATGCTACGAATCCGCAGCAGCTGGAAGTATCGGATAAATACGAACGGCATTATTCGACACAGACCACCAGGGTCGGCATCAACAATAAGATCGATTACATCTTCAACAGCCACAATAAGATCTCCCTCTATAACTTTTATGTACACCAGGATGAATACCAGTCAAGGCTGACGCCTGATACCACCCTGGGCGTTAACTCCGGGCATGGCAGCTATACCATGAACTATGAGAACAGAAGCACCTGGACCATCCAGAATATCTATAACGCCACCTTGCAGGGCAGCCATGAGCTGAGCAGCAAGACCCGGCTCGAATGGACCGGCTCTTTCTCCGACGCACATAAGAAATTGCCGGACCAGGCCTCGAACAGCTTCGACGGGGCTGTCGTATATGACTCCACCGGCAAGGGGATCATAAAGAACGACTCCACCGGCGGCAGCATGACCAGGATCTGGGCGCACAACTCCGACAGGGACTGGTCTGGTTATGCCAACCTCTTCTTTACCCCCAGGATCGCGCACAGGACAGTGGAATTTGAAGCCGGAGGCATGTACCGGTATAAGACAAGGGATGCTTACTATAATAAGTATGATCTGACCGTCCCTGTGTCCACCCAGGTTGAACATTCCCTGGATTCCGTGCCCTTTACATTTTCTACGGCTGATAAGGGCCAGGGCAATACTACTGCTGTCAATGGTAATAACTATGTCGCGCACGAGAAGATCGCCTCCGGTTTTCTCCAGGCCAAGTTCATGCTGACCCAGGCCCTGCAGGTATTGGGTGGCGTAAGGGTAGAAGATACGCATGAGGACTATACTACCAACCTCCCTTACAATTCGGATGAAGGATATGGCACCATCCATTATACGGATGTGCTCCCCAGCGCACACCTGAAATATGCGCTCAGTGCCCTGGAGAATATTCGCCTGTCCTATTATAAATCCATCAGCCGTCCCTCCTTCTCAGAATTGGCTCCTTATATCTATCCGGGAGAATATTTTACAGAAATAGGCAACCCATTGCTGAAACATACCCGTGCCGACAATTTCGATCTTCGTTATGAATGGTTCCCGGGGCTGGCTGACCAGCTTCTGTTGGGCGCCTTTTACAAGACCCTGCAGGATCCCGTTGAGTATTTCGTCGTCCGCAATGGCCCGCCCAGCAGCAACTTCATTAAACCACAGAATGGCAGCCAGGCGACCAACTATGGCGTAGAAGCCGTGTTCACCAAATACTTCGGTATGTTCGGGATCTCGCTCAACTATACCTACACCCATTCCCGTGTCACCACCCCCAAGCTGTTCTACCATTATGTAGGGCAGACTGTTGCAACGGACACGGTCAATCAGACACGGCCTTTGCAGGGACAGGCTGATCATATCGGGAATCTTTCTTTACTCTATAAGAACCCGAAGCTGGGGCTGGACCTGCAGATCGCCCTCTCCTATACAGGAGACCGGATCGCCCAGGTGCAGCAGTATCTCAACGAAGACCTCTGGGATAAGGCCTATACCCAGCTGGACTTTTCCGGGGAGCTAAAATTGTCCAGGCACTTTTATTTCTTTGCCAAAGTCAATAATCTGCTCAATTCCCCGCACCAGGTGTTTATGAAATTCCCCCATGCGCTGGTCGTGGAACAGCCACTTTCCTATCAGACCAAGAGCAGTATTACGATCATGGAAAGGGACTATTACAACATCGCACTCCTGGGAGGGTTCCGGTACAAATTCTAAATCATTTATAAGCCGACAAATAAATTTTTATGCGAAAACTCATTGCTCCTGTCCTCCTCTTCCTGGCTGCTTATGGCATTGCGGGATGTAATAAATGGGCGGAAGAAAAAGCGAATATCTATCGGACTGTCTATCTGCCCGGGAAAACTGTCAGTGATTCTGTGCCCCTGGCCGGTTCTATTAAAGGGACTATGCAGGCCGGAAAGACCTATACCGTCGATAGCGATATTTATATCAATCAGGGAGATACCCTGATGATCGAGTCGGGTGTCACTTTGAATTTCAAGAATGGCTGCGGGATGGTAGTATTAGGATCTCTTTACAGCATAGGTTCCCAGACTGCACCTATCCATATGACGGTACCGGGTGTTGTCAGGAATGATGCTCCCGGCCAGAACCCGCTTCAGGACCCCGCCCATCAAGGGCTTTGGAGAGGCATCATCGGAGGAACCACCTGCCCTGCCATGGTGCTCAAATGGACCGATATCGAATTCGCAGGTAACCAGGAAGGCTCCCTTATTGCCCAAAACACTTCTATTAACCAGAGCACCAGCACCTCTTTTTGTATCCTGTTCCAGAACTACAAAGGTTATTTCATCATGGAGGACAGCTGGGTCTATGGCGGGACGGACGACTGCATCCGCGTTTCCTGCGGCAAGGTCCATATATTCAGGAATACATTTGAAAAGCCGGGCGGCGGCGGCGGCGGTGACTGCGTCAATATGAAAGGGGGGACGGTAGGAACTGTCGCCTATAATTTCTTTATCGCCACAGCCTATAATGGACAGAAGCTTTCCAATAAAGGACAGCCCGCGGGTGCACCACAGGCGAATGTAGTGATGTATAACAGCACCTTTATCAATTGCGGCGCACAGGTACAACCCGGACAGCGTGGTTCCACCATTGACTATGAACAGCAGGCTGCAGGGGCTTACTACAATAACATAGCTGTCAACTGCGCTGTGGGTTATCGTGTGGTCAACAGCCCTGCCGCGGATACCACCCACCTCTCTTATGGATATAATTACCAGTGGGCGGACTCTCTCGATGTAGCCGATCAATTCTTTACCTGGGGACCTGTCTGTACTGTTCCGCAGCCCACGGACCTCCCCCTGCCATCTTCTTATCTGCCCGCAGGCTGGAACTATCAAAGCCCGACGGCCACTCATGACGGAGGTACGGCTGCTTACAGCGGGTCTGCCGCCGTACAGAAAATGAATCCCCTGTTCGTCAACTTCCCCCTGCCTGCCAACGACCATGGATTTGCTCCCTGGCAGAACACGGCGATCGGCAGCTTTGATTTCCGGCTGCAGCCTACTTCTCCCCTCATCGGGAAAGGTTATACGGGTGTTCAACCCCTGGTTGTAGTACCTTTGGACCTGGTGTACGGAGCTTCCGAGGTAACTCTTCCCGGCGAAGACCTGGGTTGTTTTCAATCAAATGGAAAAGGTAATCAACACCATCCTTAAAGAGCATTATGACTAAAATACTCACCGCCGTCCTGTCCCTGCTGGTTTTCACCTGCAGGGCGCAGGACGGTGTTTTAAATTTCATCTTCACCTCGGATATTCATTACGGGATCACCCGTCATCATTTCAGGGGCAGCGACAGCGTACAATCCAACCGGGTGAATGAAGCCATGATCATAGCGATGGACCAGGTTCCGCAGGCGGTGCTCCCCGCCGACAGCGGGATAGAGGCCGGCAAGCCCGTACAGCACATCGAAGCGCTGCTGATCACGGGAGATATCGCCAACCGGGAAGAAAAAGGCGTCCAGTCAGCTGAAATATCCTGGGATCAGTTTCGGAACGATTACGGACAGCTGCATATAACAACCATCAACGGACAGCCTTCCCCGCTATGGCTATGCGCAGGCAATCACGACGTTTCCAATGCCATCGGGTATAGCCGGCCGCTGCAGCCCCTGAAGGATGCTTCCTCGATGGTGGGTATGTATAATATGATGCTGCATCCTGCAAAAGCCATGACAAAAGAGGCTTATGATCATAACACGGAGAGACTGCATTATTCGAAAGACATTGGCGGTGTTCACTTCCTCTTTGTCGATCTCTGGCCGGACCTCGCCGAACAGCAATGGATCGAACAGGATCTGCAAAAGCTGCGGCCCAATGTGCCCGTCCTGCTCTTTACCCATGCGCCTCCTGATGTGGACGCACGGTTTTTCACCAACCCCAATGGAGCGCACACGCTCAACGATACGGACAAGTTCGAAAACCTCTTACCTGAGCTCTTTATGGACGGGACCAGTGACGCGATCCCAGCGCTGGCGGAGCAAAAACAGCTGGCGTCCTTCCTGAAAAAACATCCCGCCATCAAGGCATGGTTCCACGGACATGAGAACTTTTCCGAGTTCTATGACTGGAAGGGACCGGATCATGACATATCTCTGCCCTGTTTCAGAGTAGACTCTCCCATGAAAGGACGCATCTCGTCAAAAGATGAGACAAAGCTTTCATTCCAGCTCATCTCCCTGGATACGGTCCATATGACCCTGACCGTGCGGGAATGCTGCTGGAACACGACAGCCTCCCCGTCCGCAACCATACAATGGGGCGCACATCGCAGCATTCCTTTGCGATGAACAAGGTTAGAGATAGCTTAGCCACCATTTCGTGGCCGAATGGCTACGCTTGTACTGGTCATATCTGTAGCACAGTGGATAAAGCGCGAGTACGGTCAGGACCCAGACACCATATACGGTCAGCAGGGAGAACCCATATCCCTTTAGTTGCGGATTGTTCGTCACCCAGGTAGTGAGGTCCACCATATCCGATGCATGATGCCCCGTTGCCATGGCTGCCAGCATGGCCAGGATATGTATAAAAGGAATATGTATGAGATAATAGAACATGGGCACTCTTCCAAAGACAGTGACCCTGCGTGTCAACGCATTCAGCGGACCTTCAGACCAGGCCAGAAAAAGAAGGGCCGGCCCCAGGGTCATAAGCGTATAGAGCAGGGACGGGGGATATTTTGTCGTATTGATAAATGAAAGGACAGTATAGACGGCATTCTTTTGAACCGACCAATGCGCAGCATCCCCATAAAGATTGCTCCAGCGCAACAGGATAAAAAGAACGATAGCCCCTGATCCGATGGACAGCAGCTGTTTCTTCCGGCGCCGGGCATCATATCCCGGGGAATAAATGCTACCCAGACTATAGCCCAGTGTAATAATGCCTATCCAGGGAATAACAGGATAGCCTACTATCGGGGAGGGAGGACCAAAACTAAAGGGGCTGAAATGAGGATCGTGCAGCAAAGACCAAAATAGGGTAGGGACGCCATTGCCGGGAACATGCACGCCATCCAGCATATTATGCCCTGCTACCAGGACAATGCCGATAAGCAATATGACAGGACGGGGCAGCATGACCAGCAGCGATAATGCCATCATGCTGATGCCAAATGCCCAGATGACCTGGAGGATAAAGCTGGGATAATGAGGATTAAAGGTCCATTCCAGGGTGACGATGAACAGCTCCGCAAAAACAAGCCAGAGCCCCCGGGTGAACAGAAAAAAAGACAAGGCCCTGCTGCCGTTCTTCCCGCCATATAACGAGGCCGATACACCCGCCAGCAGCATAAAGACAGGCGCACAGAAATGTGTGATCCACCGCGTAAGAAAGATGGGAACACTGGTCTGCGTGAGATCAGTAGGATCATAGACATAAGCACTGCTGTGAAAATAATCCCTGACGTGATCCAGCGCCATAATGATCATGACCGTACCACGTAAAAGATCGATGGATTCAATGCGCTTGCTACGGACTGCAGCAAGAGGGGCGGCAATGGCAGGATTGGACATAGTAACTAAGTTTTGATAGCAGCCTTTGGCTTTTCGCTGGGCTTTATCCAGTAAACTTAGTAAAATTCTACGTCTTTACGCAACAGGTTGGCTGACAGCCATCTGTACAATGGCCTCCAGCTCCGTGATGTCAAAAGGTTTTTGGAGGAAATAATCAGCTTGTGCTTCCCGGGCCAGCTGGGTGACATTGCTGTTCGCACTAAAAAAGATGACAGGGATGGATTGGAGATCGGCTTCGCTCTTTAGCTGACGGGTGGCTTCGATACCGCCGGGACCAGGGATCCAGTTATCCATCAGGATCACATCGGGCTGGTATTTTCGGACATGTTCCTGGACATTGGTGGAATTATTCAGCGTGGAGACATCAAATCCCTTTTTCTTTAGCACAATGGCGCAGATCTGCAGGATGTCCGCGTCGTCGTCCAATATGAGTACCTTTTTAGCCATAGAGAAAGATTAAATCTACGAAATATCTATTGATCAAAAATAAACAGCTTCTGACAAGGAAACTGTTTATGATGATATAAAATTTCGTGCCACTCAAACTTTCCCACGCTTGAAGAACAGCGGTTTCAGGGTAAACCAGGCCAAAGCGGGGAAAAAATGCATGGGAATGGCCATACCCGGGAAGAGCTCCGGCGTCTCCATGTCCAGGGGCAGCTTGTAGGCGATGGGCCCCAGCAGGCTTACAAAGCTAAGGAGGGAGAACAGCAGGTTAAACACCATCTCTCCTTTATCCTTTAGCCACTTATCCAGGAGCGTAAACCCAATGGCCGCCAGCACCCCGCCAAAAAGACAAGAGGCGATGATCCTGACAGAAGAAGCCACTTTTGAGAAATCCGCCCCGGTAGTAGTTAAATATACATGCGCATAGATCAGACCGGCGACACCTGCCAGCAGCCCCGATACTACACCTAAGAATAATGCTCTTTTAAACATAGCTTATCGTTTTACAGGGTTTATTTGGTGACGGGTACCGATATATCCACTTTGATCTGATCATCGACTTCCCCACCGGGCTTACCGATCTTGAAATCATTGCGGTTCACCATAAAGCTGCCGGTAAAAACGCCTCCCTTTGCTGTCTTCTGGAAAGTAAAAGGGATCGTGATGGGTTTCACAGCCCCGTGCATTTCGAGGTTACCGGTGACCTGGTAGCCAGCGCCTGCCTTGACAAATTTCTGAGAGCTGAAATGGATCTGCGGGTATTTGGTGGCGTCAAACCACTCGTCGCTTTTGGCATGTTTGTTCTGCAGACCATTGCCGGTATTGATCGTGGTTACATCGATGAGCACGTCAAATTTGGAGGCTGCGGGATTTTGATCGTCGAAAACGATGCTGCCCTTAAAACCTTTGAATATACCGGAAGCTTCGTTACTGGAAAAGCCTATCGAATACCCGTCCGCTATCTGCCAGGTAGTGGCTGTTATAAAAGTAAAGGCGCTGGTTGCCAGGATCAGGACGGCTAAAGCCGGATAAAAATACTTCTTCATACACTGTTGTTTAAACAGGACCTGTCTGCCCCGGCAGACAGGTCCGTAATTATTTACCCTTTTACAAATTCTGCATTGGCGGTGAGGATGACCTCGTCGCTGAGCATGCTAGTAGGGAAACCAGCGCCCAGAGCGAAATCTGACCGTTTAATAACACCGGTAACTTTAAAACCCGCAACAGGCTTTTTGCTCATGGGATTGGTGGTGGTGCCATTCAATACCGCATTCAGCACAACGGACTTGGTAACGCCATGTAAAGTGAGGTCGCCTGTCACCTGGTAATTCTTGTCACCTACTTTTTTGAAAGAAGTGCTCTTGAATGTCAGGGTACCATATTTGGCTGCGTCAAAAAAGTCGGCGCTTTTCAGGTGATTATTGCGTTGCTCAACACCCGTGTTGATGCTGTTGACATCAGCGGTCAGCTCGACAGAAGCATCGCTAAAGTCATCCTTGGAAGCGGTAATGGTGGCCGATACGGTGCCAAAGCCGCCATCTACTTCGTTAATACCGAGGTGGGTGATCCCGAAATTCAACTGAGAATGCGCCTTGTCCCAGGACCAGGTCTGTGAAAAACCGGCGGTAGAGATAAGGAGGGAAGCTGCTGCTACGATGATACTTTTTTTCATTTTGTGCTGTTTTGTTTTTTGATGTATTTAAATTGGTTATGCTGTTCTTTATTAAAAATACTACCACGGATATTATTTATAACACCGTTAGTGTAATGGGTAAAAAAAATCTTGTTTATCCGCTGGCCTGACCGGTTGCTCCTTTCGCATCCACGGCGGCCTGTATACCGCGGATAAAACTGCAAAGCACATCTTCCAGCACCTGCAGCGGCAGGTTTTCATGAAAGGCGCTCTCCCCATCCTTTCCGGTGAGATTGTCCACACCGGTGACATTGTCTACCGATCCCATATTGATCGATACGAGACCATGCAACATAGACCAAAAAGACTGGTATTTCAAAAAAGGATCGAAAGGCAGCTCCATGCCCACGGGTACCATGGCTACGATACTGCTGGTGATGACATTGTTGAATGCTTCCATGGCGGGTATCTTTCTCACCGTTTCACAAGTGGGGATCCCCAGCCCGAACATCAGTTGGTAATATTCCTTGTTTGCAAAAGCAAAGGCCCAGTAAGCCCTTCCCATAGCCCGGATCTGGTCCGCAGGATGGGTATGCCCGGCCTTGGCCTCCGCCAAAGCCTCCGTTAACAGCTGAAAACCTTTCTTATTGAATTCCAATAAGATAGCGTCCTTGTTCTCAAAATGGCTATAAATGACCGGGACACTGTATTCAATGGCATCGGCTATCTTGCGAATAGAGAAAGAGTGCCAGCCCTCGGTGACCACCAGGTCCCAGGCTGTATCCAGGATACTGGCCCGGACCTCCTCTTTTTGTCTCAATTTGCGATCTGTAATGCCCATTTATAATCCCGTTACTTTTTATAACGGTGTTAGCAAATCTACGACCTTTTCTGGGATCACCAAATATTTATTTTTCTGACAGCATTTTACCCGGGCAGGCCGCTTATTGTGTGCGGGTTATCGTCAGTTTCTGCAGGTTGGCGCTGGTGAGGGAATACTTGTTCTGACCCGTGTCAATGGCCGTGAATTTTCCAAGGGTGGCGCCCTGATCGGTTAAGAGACCGCCGTTGCCGATGAACTGGAGATTGCATTTTTTGATCTCGCAAAAGACATCCAGTGACACACTGCTGGTATTGGAAAGGGAGACCGAAAGACTGTCATAATAAAGCGCTTTTGGATATTCATATCCGATAGGACTGCTGTAATATGGCATGTCGTCGTGATTGAGGTTGTAGATGAGCTTGCTGGGAAAATATTTCAGCGGATAAGTAGAGCCCACTTCCAGGTCCGTGCTGTTCAGCGCAAACCGGAACGTAGAAGGGATCCGCTGACTGTCTCCCTGTAAATAGGCTTTGGGCACCTGAAGCTGGATCAGGTCCAGATCCCGGCAGTAAACCCTCACCCATGCAGCCTTTGATACCCTGGGTTTGCCCGTAATGCTTTTCCCGGATACAGTGTCCAGTCCGTTGATGATGAGTGTATCTCCATGACGATAATAACGGGGGGCGGCATGTCTTTCTGCTTCCTGTCCATCACCGGAAACGTTATTGAGGCCATAGATCATAGGGTCCCCGTCATCCACCTTGCTATACTCAATGGCAAAAGTGTCGGAAGAAATAATGGAGGCGATATATAGTCCTTTAATGGATAGGTAACGGGGAGATGCCATCTGCAGCTTCACCTCGTTGTGCGGGTCGGCCTGTTTGGTGTTTAGCTGTCTGTTTTTAAATCTTTGATAGATGACCCATTGGGGAAATGACAGCAGTATAAAAAGGGAACAGGTAGTGATCAGTAGCATCTTATTGCTCTTTTTCATATGAGACTTTTTTGAAGGTTATTCCGGGGTGTTCGGAAAAAATTGTGTTTTATATTGTTCAAATCCGGACCTCAGCTCTTCGGGGCTCATGCCTAAAAGGAACAGGCTGCGAAACAGCTGGGGAAGATCTTTTGCTACAAAGGCCTGTTTCCTGTATTGTGTCGCCTGCTGGAGCGCATCCGCGGCCGTAAAAAAGCCGATCCCCCGCTGGTTATAAATGATGCCCTGCTGCTGCAAAAACTCGTAAGTGCGCATCACCGTGTTGGGATTTACTTCCAGCTGTATGGCCAGCTCCCTGACTGAGGAGATCCTTTCCCCTGCCCCCCATTCCTTCAGCAACACTTTTTCACATACGAGGTCTGCTATCTGCAGGTATATTGGTTGTGATTCTCTGAACTGCATGACAATGTTTTTTACTAAACTTCTTTTTCCTGTAAGCGTAGCCAGGTGATGTACCAGAGCACAGGCGCCAGGCTCAGGCCAAATATTTTTACAAGCGTGATCATCCAGGACGGAGGCGCCAGGGTCAGTCTGTTACCCATATAGTCATTGATCTGCCAGGTAAGAAATTGCGGCTGGTTCCAGTTACCGGGAAGATACCATGTACATTTGGAGATGATAGCCACACAGGCGAATAAGGCGATCGTAACGGCTATAATGGTCTTCAGCAGGCTGTATTTTCTGAAATAAACAGTCCCCAGCATGACAGCCGCCTGGATATTGAAGAAAATAAAAATCTGCTCGGGCGAATAACCCGCATTTTCCTCATTGACAAAAAAGTTGACCACTTTTTTAAATCGGCTGGGAGAGTATTGTCCATTGATGACCATCATATCATAGGGCTTGCCGATCCTTTTGGCCAGTTCCACCATCGGAATGTCCACGAGATAAAAAATAACGGTGTAGACGATGAAAAAAACAAAAACACCATAGAATAACGTGCAAAGGATCTTTTCCAGCAGAGAGGCAGGCAGCGTATAATATTGAATGGCCTTACGCCTGCTGTTCAACGGATTGAACAATGTATAGACATGCAGCCCACCTGCCAGGATCAGTCCTTCAAAGTAAGTGTTGGATTGCGTAGTACCGCTCATGGCATTATCCTTGTCCCCCAGCATGTCCATGACAAACCACAACAGGATCAGCCCGGCAATAACAGGGATGAACAACAGATAACGGCGACCGTTCTCCGCCCAATGCTGTTTAACAAGCAGCCGCCACGTGGAAAAATTAAAAGTAGCATTCATAAATAATTGTTTTTAATCAATTGAATATCTTATTGAGCTTTTCTCCATTCAGGATTATAGCCTTATAAAGCATTTCCAGGTCGATCCGGCTTTCTCTTCCTTCCTGATTGGGCAGCACGATGGCATTGCCTTGTAGGGCTGATTCACTATAAAGCGCTTCTGCTGGCAGCTCCCGGCCGAAGGAAAACCTGAATTCCAGCTTCCGGGCTATGGACTCCATCGGCTGATTAAACAGGATCCTTCCTTCGTCCAGGACTACCACCTCATCTATAAGATTCTCCAGGTCACGTACCTGGTGGGTACTGATCAAAATGCATTTTCCTTCATCCAGTGATCCCGCAATGACTTTTCTGAACTGGCTCTTGCTGATAATATCCAATCCATTGGTAGGCTCATCCATCAGCAGGACTGCCGGGTTGGCCGCCAGCGCAAAGGCGATAAAGGCCTTTTTCTGCTGGCCATAGCTTAATTCATGGAGATTTCCATGCTGTGGCATATCAAATTCCCCCATGATCCGGTCAAATTCCGCCCTGTTAAAAGCAGGATAAAAAGGGGCATTGACCCCGACCCACTTCTCCAGGGGTAGAGGAGGCAGATAAAACTCCTCCGGGACAAGGAATACTTTTTGAAAAAATGCAGGCAACCTTTGTTGTGGCTTGAATCCCAGTATATTAATTGATCCTCTGCGAGGAAACAACAAGCCCCCCATATTCCGCAGTAGCGTAGATTTTCCTGTACCATTTTTGCCCAGCAACCCATAAATGTGGCCGGGTTGTAGCGTCAGGTTCAGTCCTTTGAACACCTCCTTACGCTGATAGGAAAAGTGCAGGTCTGCAATGGCGATCATATTTACTGATTTAGTGTACTAGTTAAATAATACACTAAGATTGTGCTTTATTTTGAATTGACCAAGCTTTTGCAAAAATTTATTTGAAAAAGGAGGACCCGGTATGTATATTCACTGATATATATATTGTTATGAACCCTGCAACTGCCCCGGCTCCGCTTACCTCCCAACGACTTTATTCCCTCGATGCCCTGCGTGGATTCGACATGTTCTGGATCATAGGAGGGGAGGAGATCTTCCATAGTATCGCAAAAGTGACGGGTTCCCCCTTCTGGCAAACGCTTTCTGACCAGTTTGAACACCCCGCATGGAATGGATTCCACTTTTATGACCTCATCTTCCCCATGTTCCTCTTCATCGCGGGCGTAGCAACGCCATATTCGGTGGGACGACAGCTGGAAAAAGGGGTTCCCCGTAATAAACTGCTTTTACACGTCATCCGGCGCGGACTCATCCTCGTGCTGCTGGGTATCATTTATAACAACGGGCTTAAGCTGCATCCTTTATCGGAGATCCGGTTCCCCAGCGTACTGGGCCGTATCGGGCTGGCCTATATGTTTGCCAACATCATCTATCTCTATACAGGCAAGAGAGGCCAGATCATCTGGTGCATCTCCCTGCTCATCGGTTACTGGCTGCTGCTGCTTTTCAATTCGGCGCCGGGATTTCCACACGGAGACCTGACCATGCAGGGAAATTTTGCCTCTTATATTGACCGTTCCATCATCCCGGGCAGACTTTACCTGGGTATCCATGATCCCGAAGGGCTGGTGTCCTGTATCCCTGCCATCAGCACAGGTCTGCTGGGCATCCTGACAGGACAGCTGTTAAAGAACAGCCTCCTGACCCCTTCGGCCAAAGCATTGCGCATGGCCCTGGGCGGCATTGTCTTTCTTATCCTGGCCCTGGTATGGAACATCGTATTTCCCATTAATAAAAATCTCTGGACCAGCAGCTTCGTCCTGCTGACGGCCAGCCTGAGCCTGCTGTTGCTCTCCACTTTTTATTACATTATAGACGTGCTGGGTTACAGGAAATGGGCCTTTTTCTTTACTGTCATCGGCATGAACTCCATCCTTATTTATATGTCCGGCAGGTTCATCGACTGGAAATACGCCACGGCTGGTTTCTTCCAGTGGCTGGGACAATGGGTGGGTGATCCCTGGGGACCAGTAGTAATGGTATTTTGTTACCTGGCCACCCGGTGGGCCTTCCTTTATTTTATGTATAAGAAGAAAGTGTTCCTTAAAGTATAAAGGAATACACTATCAGGCTTTGACCCCCTTCATCTCACCGATGACGGTCTCGCTGAAATCACATAGCTGACCCAGCAGCTCAGAGAGTTCATCGCCTTTGCTGGTAAGGCTATATTCTACTTTCGGCGGTATCTCGTCATAATCCATACGGGTGATCAGGCCATATTTTTCCAGGAGTTTCAGCCTGTCCGAAAGTATGGTATCACTGATGTATTTCAGATCATCCTTGATAAGCTTGAACCTGTTATTCCCTTCCTCTATACAGAACAGCACATCGCTGAACCACCTCTTGCTGATGATGTCCAAAAACTCATTGAGGGAACACTTCTCCTCTAAAAAGGATTGGTTGCGGTAATTGGTAGAAGTCGTTTTTCTTTCTGACATGATCACATTGTTTAAACACTGATAATTACAGAGACAAGTAAAAATACAGTTTAATATCTGGATAGTTAACCCGATGGGCTATTCTTAATCGCCGGTCATACCATAATACCCGCCATCCATAACCTCTGAAAGGCATGGCGCAGAATTTGCACCTCTACAGCTCAAGTCTTTTCGCCTGCTCCGGAAAGATAAGCCGGAGCCCCAGCGGATTATGTTTTTCCAGCTCCCCGCGGATTGCAGCTTCCTGCCGGCCGGAAGGTTTTCTATGGGTGATGATAATGGGGAAGCGCTGCAGGGAATGTTCACCCGCTATTTTTTCCAGGTTGCTCATTTCCTCCATGAGCAGCCGGGGTGTGAGATGACCGAACAGCTGTTTTTCAGGCTGTTCATCCGGGAAAGACACTTCGATAAAGATACCCTTCAGCTTTTTTCCGCGGATCAATGGACCCACTGTTTCCCAAAGGCGATGCAGCTTATCGCTGTGCTCAACGGTGTCAGCGCCCGTATCTCCCAGGTAAAGAAGATAGTCTTCCTCATGTCGCACAAGAAAAGCCGTGCTCTGATAAGGCGCGCCATGACTGAGACTAAATGCCTTCACTTGCAGGGGAGTGCCCGGTACGGATATTTCGGCTCCTTCCGTAAGGGGCATATAATGATATTTTTTCAGGACGGGTTTTTCTCCTTCATCAGCAAAATTGGCCCAGGACTCCCAGGTGAAATATTTCTCTTTTAATACATCCAGGCAATAAGGCATCGCATAGATGGGCTTGGTGCTGTCCTCCGGGGAATTAAGGACCAGCCCCGCTACATGATCCAGGTGTCCATGGGAAATAAAATAAGCTTTGATGGAGTCTTTTAACACCTGGCTGATGCTGCTTGAAAAGACACCCGCTGCTACCGCTTTCCGGATACCGGTGTACAAGGTGCCTGCATCCAGGCAGATATAGTCGGCGCTGCCCGCCGCCGCTGCCATATAAGCCGAAAGGTTACTTTCATCCAGCCCGCCTTTTACACCCAGGGGAACAACGGTAAAAGCCTTTTGCCCCGATACCACCAGGCTTCCTGCCAGCCAGTATCCTGTCAGTAAGGCCCGGCAACAGTTTCTCATTGGGCAAGGGCTGTTTCACGTTTAGCTTCCCATGAGCGTAACGCCTCCTGCTCCCGATAGGCGGATGGTGTGATCCCCTCAAATCGTTTGAAGAATTTTGTAAAATTGGAAGTGTCGAATAAGAGCCGTTCCGCGATGACCGCAATGGTGAGCTGACCCTCCCGCAGGAGCCGGCGCGCTTCATCCATGAGTTTTTCTTCCAGAAAATAACAGGGGGAATTTCCCATCGTAAGCTTAATAGTATTGCTCAGATGTACGGGGTGAATATACATGAGCGCGGCAATATCCTTGATATGATACATCTTAACAGCTTTTCCCGTTAGGATCTCGTCAAGATGTCTCTCCACCTGTACCAGGAATTCACTGGTGATCTCTGCCTGCCTGGATAGTATTTTTTTGGGGAGTTTCATTATTGGATAGTGCATGACCTGGACGGCAAATTAGATGCAAATCCCTTACTTTCCAAAATTAAGTTCAGGAAGGCATTCCCATACCGGCAGACAGGGGGGACGTGGCCAGCTTTTCAATAAGATGAAAGATCCTGTCCCGCTCCTTCCGGAGCGCATAGATCTCATTCTCCAAAAACGCTATTTTCTCATCCTTGCTGCAAATGACCTGCCCATACAGTTGTCGGGTGCTTTCGATCATTTCTTTCCAATGGTCTTCTTTCGCAGGCTGCACCGGGGTGGAGGAAGGCTCAGAAAAATGAATAACAGGCTCTTTATCAGAAAGTAATTCCAACGGAGGGATGTTCAGAATGGCGGCTAGCTTTTCCAGTCTTTCAGCCGTCAGCTTTGTCTGGTTATTTTCAATGCGGGAGTAGGCATGTTGCGTAATACCCAGTTTCTCGGCTATATATTCTTGCGAATAGTTACGAAATTCTCTCACTAGTCTCAGCTTTTGTCCGGTCATAAGGATGGTAAGATTAAAGTTATATGCCAGTAACATACAACAGGGCTGTTTTAACAGGGTGGGCAGCGAACATTGGTTGCACTAATCAGACCAGAACATCAGCGTTAATTGAACACATACGGAAAAAAGACAATTTTAGATTTCGGGACGGCCCTGTTTTATGGGGGAGCATACCCCGGGAAGTCGCACATGCAGGAAATGGATAAATTATCCGTTTTTTGACTATTGTATCATTATACCGGATAGGATATGCAGGATGAGCTTCCCAATTTTACAATACGCTGCGATTTTGCGGTGTATCTGAAAAAACTAACAAAATGAAAAGTTTAGACTTTGCCGCGATGGAAAACGTCCAGGGCGGTTCTGCCGGTAGCATCAGCATTGGCCTTCCTCTTACTGGCTTATTATCTACTTTAGGACTGGGCTCCCTGCTGGGCCTTGGTCTAGGTCTTGGACTGAACATCTCTTATGACATCGATGGCCTGAACCTGCCGGCGCTGCCCTCTTTGTCTTCTTTGCCATTAGGCTTGTAATTCCTTTATACAGGATGGGTAAAGCCGCCCGGTGAGCCCATCCTGTTTTTATTGTTTTAATCAATTCCTGATCCTCATGACTGATCTGGCTGCCAATCCCCAAAAAGCTGCTTCCCCCGGACTGCAAGGCATTTACGAAACAAGGACCTGGTGGGTTTTTTCGGGCATCTGTTTTATTTACCTGTTCTTTAACTGGTATCTCAGGACAGAAATTCTCACCGACCAGGTATATTATTATTCCCTTGGACGAAGTGTTAGTGCGGATAAGCTGGGTGATTTCCTACAGGCACAGCATAGTTTTGGCATTTTAAGCTATCTGGCAGTCCCCATTACGCTGCTGGTAAAAGTGAGCCTCGTGTCCTTCTGTTTGTTTACCGGTCTGTTGCTTACCTCTCAATCTTTACCTTTTCGAACCATTTTAAAGATCGTTTTTTTTGCCGAATCGGCTTTCGCAGCCAGCATGCTGCTGAAGTTGCTGATCCTCACTTTTTCGGCTGATATAGAGACACTCGGCCAGTACGAGACTTTTGCGCCTTTGTCTCTCTATAGTTTTGTCCATTCGCTGCATCTTTTTGCTGTTCCTTACTGGCTGACCTATTCTTTACAGACACTGGACCTGTTCCAGCTGGCTTATTTTCTCATGCTGGCAGCCGGGCTGCATTATTTCATGGGAAAACCGTTCAGACAGTCGCTCAAATTTGTAGTAGGTACGTATGGTATAGGGCTCTTATGTTGTATGATAGGTTTCGCATTCCTCACGCTTATTCTTAGTAACCATTCTTAGATCTTACCCTTATGAAAAAGAACAGACCTGTATTCTTTAAGCTGCAGCATGATCAATATGACTGCGGAGTGGCTTGCCTGCGCAACGTATTGGGTTATTACAAGGCCGATGTTTCCATCGAGAAGCTGCGTGAATGGAGCGGGGCAGGCACAGATGGTACTACGCTGCTGGGCCTCTACCAGGCCGCCGGCCAGCTGGGCTTTAAGGCGGAAGGCGCCCGGGCAGGCAGCGTGGATGACCTGTTTGACCTGCAGCATCCCTGTATCTTAAGTGTTACGCTGGAGAATTCATTGCTGCACTATGTGGTCTATTATCCCGGAGAAGCATCTCCCGGACAGCCCGCCGGCCGGCTGCTGATCGGAGACCCCGCCAAAGGGCTTGTATATATGCAACGGGAAGAGCTGGAGAAAATATGGACTAACCAGGCCCTCCTGTTATTGGAGCCCGGCGAAAAGCTCCAGCAATGGCAGCGCCACCGGCAAAAAAAGATCCGCTGGCTGGGGGAAACGCTAAAGAACGAGGCCCCATTGCTCTATGTCGCTTTGGGTCTTGGCATCCTCTGCGCCATTCTCAATCTTTCTACCGCCGTATTCTCCCAACGCCTCCTCGACAGTATCCTGCCTTCACACCGGCGGTCAGACCTTATCACCGGCCTGTCCCTCCTGGGGCTCCTCCTGCTGCTAAAAGGTCTTTTCTCCTTTCTGCGACAACAGCTGCTCATCCGGCAGGGCTATGCTTTTAATCTCCGGATCACCGGCAATTTCTTTCGAAGTATCCTTTTTCTCAATAAATCCTTTTTTGACCACCGCAAGACGGGGGATCTTATTGCCCGTCTTAATGACACGCAACGTATCCAGCAGTCCGCCAGCTATATCCTGGGAGAGATGTCCATTCAATTGCTTATGCTGCTGACCACCCTGGGTATGCTCTTTTTCTTTTGCTGGCCTATCGCCATCTTCTGTGTGGTGATGATGCCCATCATCTATGGCATCGTCCGTTATTTCGAAAACGACATCGTTCGCGGACAACGTTCCGTCATGATCTCACATGCACAGAATGAAAGCAATTATGTCGATACTATCAGAGGCGTCCATACCATCAAGGTCATGAATAAAGAGCCTTTATTTTCCGGCATAGCCGCGAACTTTTTTTTATCCCTACAAAATTCGGTAATGCAACTTGGAAAGATCAGGATCCGTTTCAATATGCTGCTGGAAATAGCCACTGTTCTTTTTTTACTCACCGTCATCGGATGGGCGGCCTTGGACACCTGGAGCGGCGCGCTGCGCACCGGCCAGATGATCGCTATTTTACAATTGGCAGGCATGCTGATGCAGACCGTTATCCTCGTAGCCCTTACCAGTCTCCAGGTCCAGGAAGCCGCCGTTGCATTGGACAGAATGTATGAGTTCACCATGCTGGACCCGGAATATGATACCACCACCGTCACGGAGGATGTACAGCCTATTTCTTTTGAAAAGCTGATCATCGAAAAAATAGGGTTTCGTTTTCCCGGCAGGAAGTTATTGCTGCGGGATGTTTCCCTCTACCTGAAAAAAGGAGAGATCGTCGCCTTGTCAGGGGAAAGCGGCCAGGGCAAAAGTACCTTGCTCCAGGTGCTGCAAAAATTCTATCCCTATGAAGGCGGTCCCCTGAAGGTGAATGACCGTGAGCTGTCCTCCATCGATACCGTTGCCTGGCGTAAGACCATCGGCGTCGTGCCCCAGGATGTAGCCATCTTCAGCGGCACCCTCCTGGCCAACATCTGCCTGGACCCCGCTACGGAGAATATCGAAGGGGTACGCAGATTCTGCCGGCAATATGGTTTCGACAAGTTTTTTGAAACGCTCCCACAGTCTTATACCACCTTGCTGGGTGAAGGAGGTATCACCTTATCCGGCGGGCAAAAGCAATTGCTGGCCCTGGCGCGCTGCCTCTACGCATCCCCCCGGCTGGTGCTGCTGGACGAGCCCTCTTCCGCCATGGATACGCTCACAGAGCAATTCATCATCACCGTGCTGCACCGGTACAGACAACAAACCACCGCCGCTATGCTGATCATATCCCATAAGGATTCCCTGACAGAAATAGCGGATCGGGTCTACCTGCTGGAAAAAGGCACTACCTACCAGTTGCCCAGGGTCATTTCGTTCTCATCCGTAGTCAACTGATCTTTTTGTAACTTTATGTTACGATGGAAAAGGAACATCATTATTCCAGCAAGCTCAGCTGGACCGGTAATAAGGGCGAAGGAACTGCCCATTACCGCGCTTACGACCGGGATCATATTTTGTCTGTAACAGGTAAACCGGAGATCCCCGCGTCCTCTGATCCCTCCTTTCGCGGCTCCCCGCAACGGTATAATCCGGAAGAACTTTTTGTTGCTTCTCTTTCTTCCTGTCATATGTTGTGGTATTTACATCTTTGCGCCGTCAATGGCGTAGTGGTCACGGCCTACACGGACGAAGCAAAAGGCGTCATGATGGAAACAGCCGATGGTGGTGGGTATTTTAAAGAAGTGACCCTCTATCCCGTAGTGACAGTGACAACTGCGACCATGATAGAAAAAGCCATGGCCCTGCATCATGATGCAAATAAAATGTGCTTTATCGCCAACTCCTGCAAGTTCCCCGTCCGGCATGAACCGAAAACCCTTCTTGGCCCTGCCTGATCGCTGATCCCGTCGGATCCGTCGGCATTGATCAGCTCACCCGCAACAGGATCTTCCCCCTGTGTTCCCCGCTCTCCATCAGCTGCTGGGCCTTAGCCGCCTCTTCCAGCGGAAAGATGGCATGCACCGGAGGCCGCACCATTCCCCGGGTCACCAACGGCCAGACATTCTTTTCCACGGAAGCTGCCAGCGCTGTCTTAAAAGCCGTATCCCGGGGCTTTAACATACTACCCGTCACCAACAGCCTTTTGCGCATAATTGCCCCGATGTCTATGACGCCCTCCCTGCCTCTCATGGAATTGATAAAGACCATCCTGCCCGCTTCTCTTAACAGGCGTATATTCTTAATGGTGAAATCACCACCCGTCATATCCAGGATCACATCAATGCCCGTATCCTTCAACACCTCTTCGAAGTCCCCTGTCTTGTAATTGACGGCGCGGACAGCGCCGAGGGTCTCGCACCAACGGCATTTTTCTTCGGAACCAGCCGTCACATAGACGGAAGAGCCCAGGGCCGTGGCTAGCTGGATGGCCGTGACACCAATGCCGCTGCTGCCTCCATGCACCAGTAAATGCTCTCCAGGACGGAGACCGCCTACCTGGAAGACGTTGAGCCAGACAGTAAAGACCGTCTCCGGTAAGGCAGCGGCAGCTTCAAGGTCTGATCCCTCCGGCACGGGCAGACACTGGCCTTCCGGCACAGCAACATATTCCGCATAACCGCCGCCCGTGACAAGCGCACACACAGCATCACCTTCTTTATATCGTGTCGCGCCGGCGCCGCAGGCCGCTATCGTACCCGATACTTCCAGACCAGGTATCTCCATACCGCTCGGCGCTCCATATTTATCCGAGGTCCGGGAATAGATATCACTGCGATTCAATCCGGCCGCTTTTACTTTGATCAGTACTTCCCCGCTGCCTGCAACGGGTGTGGGCACCTCCCGCAATTCCAACGCTTCGGGACCTCCTTTCCGGGTAATGAGGATCGCTTTCATTCTTTAAAGTTACCATTCCTGTGAATTTCTTTTTTACTTTTATCCCCTATGCAAAAAGCAGACTATCGCAACCTGGGTATTTTGATCTTCGTTGTTTTTCTTATTTTTTATCCCCTGCTGTATACGCCTTATTTCTATACGGACGAATTGGTGCAATTGTGGAATTACCGCAAAGGCTCCTCTTTCGCCATGTTCCTGCCACAGGGACGCTGGCTGACAGATGTCCTTTTCAGGGCATTGTATAGCTCCATCGATACGATCACCCAGCTGACGAGGCTGCGCATCTTTTCCCTGGCCGGCTGGCTGGTCTGCCTGCCTGTCTGGTATACGGTGATCACCCGGGTATGCCGCCGGGAAGCTTTGCCAGACACACTGTCTTTTCTCACGGTGCTCTGCCTTGTCACCAGCCTTCCCTTTGCCACCTCGGTCCAGTGGGCGTCCTGTGTGGAGCTGTTCATTGCCAATACCGCCGGTTTGCTGTCAGGCTATTGCATCTATGCCGGTCTGAAAGAAGTGGATGGTAAGCCGCGGCTCTCTCCCGGAGCAGCCTTTGCAGCGCTTTTATTGGGGCTGATATCGCTCTTTTCTTATCAGAATGGATTTGGCTGTTTTCTGCTGCCTTTCTTTTTACAATGGGTAGCCCGTCTGAAAGTGCATCGACGGATGCTGATAGCCGTCGGCTTTTATTTCTTTGTGTATATCGTCTACTTTTTGCTTTTCAAATGGCAGATGATCAGTCAGCAGACGGGAATGAGTGATCGGACCACGCTGGCCAGTGATCCTTTGCAAAAGCTGCTTTACCTCTTGGGAAAGATCATACCGGGCGCCTTTTATTTCAACGTGGCCATCAATGACCACACGGTGATAGAAAGCATCATCGTGGTCCTCATCGGTGTAGCCTGTTTATTGAGGAACTTTTCGGGGATACCCGCTGCTGACAGAGGTATGACCCGCCGGCTGATATATGCAATATGCCTTTTTGCCGCTTTCGCGTTGATCTGTCTGCCTTCGCTGATAGTAAAAGAGAACTATGCTTCCAACAGGACAATGCTGGCGCTGGATATGGCCGTAGCCATTTGGGTATTCAACGCCCTGTTACAGTGGCTCAGTAAAAAGAAACGACAGTTAATGGCGGTGGCTGTTATCGGGCTACTGCTGGCGGCGAACGCCTGTTATAATTTCCGCTGTCTGTTCCTCCGGCCGGCCGTTCATGAATATACGGCCATGCAGACATTTATTTATACGCATTATACACCGGCCATCAGCTCCGTAGATTTTATCCGGAGTCCCGAAGATCTCGTAACAAGCCGTTATCATATCCAGTCTTCATGGGATGAATTTGGGTTGTCCTCCTCCTTTTTCAAATGGGTGCCGGAGGCGTTGGTAAAACAGCTGGTCTTCGAGAGAATAGGAGACCGTGCGGCCGCAGACCGCATCGTTGTACGGAACTGGACAAATGAAGAGACATGGCGGGATGCAGGGGCGCTCCATCCTGCCGGTAGCTTATGGATGGATGCTACAACGATATTGCGCTGATCCACGATCACCCCCTGTAATACGTTGCCACCCTGTGTTCATTAAGGTGCTTTTCTGAGCCGGATGATCCGCAATGCATGTAATACCTTTATGATCGTCCAGGTGGGGTCCAGCTCAAACCATTTCTTTGCGAAATTGGCGTCATTGGGACTCTTGTGGTGATTATTCTGAAAAAGTTCCCCCATCATCAGGAAGTCCATCGGCAGGCTGTTCTTACTATGATCACGGTTGTCAAAATTGGAATAGCCATATTTGTGCCCGCACCAGTTGACGATAGCACCATGGATGGGCCCCATAAAATAATGGATGGGCAGCAGCAGGAACATCCACCAATGGGTGGCAAAGACAATATAAAAGGCAGTATAGCCAAGACCAAAAGTGATACGCGTCACCCAAAGATCACTAAGCCTGTCCACGGTCTTCCAGGTGGGATACCGGTCCCTGAAAGCCGGCTCAGGTTCCTTCTTGTATTTTAAATAATCTATATATATATTCTTTGTCTTCATCATAAGCCCCCAGACATCCTTGATAAAATGAGGGGAATGCGGGTCTTTTTCTGTATCGCTATAGGCGTGATGCATGCGATGTAAAATAGCATAGGCACGAGGGTTAAGAAATGAAGAGCCTTGAGAAACAAACGTAAACGTATAAAAGAACTTTTCCCAATGATTGCTCATTTTAAACATCTTGTGAGAGGCGTAACGGTGGAGGAAAAAAGTCTGAGAGAACAACGACAGGAACCAATGACACAGGAAGAACACTAAAATAGCCATACTCGGATTAATATAAATAATTGATCTTTAAAAAACTACGAAATTAAGTTGTTTTTAGTTCATAAATACCTGCTTTGTGAACGCGGGTGCGTTTCCGCACGCCGGAAGTGCAAAAACGGACAGTTTTATGGATGGTTCTTTGTTTTAATTTGTTGGTTCTCAGTTTTTTGAAAAAATGGCACCTACTGTGTGATCTTTTGGTAAACCATTTGTCATGATCCGGAACTTCATCAGGCTGGCCTGGCGGAACCTGCTGGCCAATAAAGTATATTCAGCCATCAATATCATTGGGCTGGCAGTAGGACTGGCAGTCTGTATCCTGCTGATGTTATATATATCCGATGAGACGGGTTATGACCGGCACCACAAAGGGGCCGACCGGCTATACCGGATCAATACCGCCTTTAAGAACAAGGTGGACCAGGGAAAGTCGGCCACATCCAATGCCTTGCTTGCCGCGGGTTTGCTAAAGGATCTTCCGGAGGTGGAACAGGCCGGCAGGTTATTGTCCCCCTTTTTTAATTCCGATGCGCTGGTCATAGAGCATACAGAAGGCGCCCGGCGAAAGGATCTTTTTGTCAAAAATGCTTATTATGTCGACTCCACTTTTTTTGATCTGTTTAATTATAACTTTGTAGCCGGTGACGGAAGGACGGCTCTGCGTTCGCCCAATACGGCGGTATTGTCAGCCGATTTCTCCCGGAAATTATTTGGTGCGGAAGACCCCATGGGAAAATCCATTGTCCTGGCGCTTCCCAATGGCAATTTTACCTATAAGGTCAATGGGGTGTTTCGTCCCGCAGGCCCTTCCCATATCAATGCGGCGGTCTTTCTTTCCATGAAGAACCAGGATTTTGGCCTGGTTGTAGATAATATTTCCAATTGGGCCACCAATAATATCTTCCTCACTTATATACGGCTGAAGGCAGGAACAGATCCCGTAGCATTTGAACAAAAATTAAATCCCTTTCTCCGCCGGCATGGCGCCGCGGACATCGATGCCGCCGGGGCGGAACGGCTCCTGTCCATGGAGGCGGTAGAAGATATTCACCTGCATTCTCACCTGCCTTATGATGTGGGAGAGAATGGCAGCATCACCTATCTCTATATTCTCGGGTCCGTAGCCTTGTTCATGCTGATCATAGCCTGTGTCAATTTTATGAATCTCTCCACTGCCCGTAGTCAGAAAAGGGCCCGCGAAGTGGGAGTGCGCAAGGTCATCGGAGCGCTAAAGGGCAGTATCATGCTCCAGTTCCTGGGCGAATCCGTTTTGCTCAGCACCCTGGCGCTCGTAGTAGCCCTGCTGCTGGTACAGGTGTTCCTCCCCGTCTTCAATACTTTTGCACATAAACAGCTGGCCCTGCTGCAACATCCTGCTATCTTATACTGGATAGGGGCGCTGACCCTGCTGACGGGATTGCTGGCAGGCGTCTATCCCGCTTTTTATCTTTCTTCTTTCCGGCCGATAAAGGTATTAAAGGGGCAGCTGGTAAATAGTCTTTCCGCCAGTTTTTTCCGGAAAGGGCTCGTCGTATTCCAGTTCTCCATTTCTATATTCCTGATCCTGGCTTGTTTTATCACCTGGCAGCAGCTGCATTATATGCAGCAACGGGACCTGGGTTTTAACAAGGACCAGCAGCTTGTGCTTCCCCTGCTGACACAGGAGGCGGCCGGGCATTATGAGCTGCTCAAGGACGAGATAGCCAAAAACACCCGGGTCATTTCGGTGGCGGGAGGAAATGATTACCCCGGCACCAATCCGCATTTTGATACAAGATTTTATACAGATGGAAAAACGGTGGCCGACGGGGCCAGCGTGATCCTGGGACCCGTCAAGTATGGCTACCTCGAGACCCTGGGCATGAAATTAATGGCCGGAAGGGTCTTCTCCCCAGACTATCCTTCCGACTCTTCAGCCATTATCCTCAACGAGACAGCGCTGCAAAAACTGGGACTGGATGCCACGACGGCCGTTGGCACTACCATTCACTTCGACAAAAAGAAACAGCGGTTCGACAGCCACGTGATAGGGATTGTCCATGACTTTAATTTTAAAGGGTTACAGGAACCTATCAAACCCTATGGTTTTATCCTGGACAGGAACACACCTGCCAATTTGTTCGTACATGTAAATACGGCAGATTATGGAACGCTGCTGGCGGAGCTGGAAAACAGCTGGAAGCGCATCAATCCCGGATCTCCTTTTGAATATACATTTATCGACAAAGACTTTGAACGCAATTATACACGGGAGTATACGACGGCCCGGATCATCGGGGGCTTCACGGTGCTCACCATCCTTATAGCCTGCCTGGGTCTGTTCGGACTGGCGGCTTTTACGGCTGAACAAAGGGTCCGGGAGATAGGGATCCGAAAAGTACTGGGCTGTACCGTAGGGGGTATAGCAACCCTGTTGTCGCGGGATTTTATCAGGCTGGTGCTGTTGGCCATTCTCATCGCCAGCCCCCTCGCCTGGTGGGGTATGCATCACTGGCTGAATGATTTTGCTTACCGCATTTCTATTCAATGGTGGGTGTTCCCGGCCGCCGGCGGGCTTTCCATCGGCATTGCCTTTCTGACCATCGGTTCACAGGCCATCAGGGCCGCACTGGCTAACCCGGTGAAAAGCTTAAGATCGGAATAGTCCCGGTGCGCTCACTCTTTTTTGTTTACACCTGCCGCTTCCTCGTTTAATGGGTCGCGATAGTTCCGGCCAACTTGTCAGTAGCCGCGGTCTTATATGACCGTAAGTAAGGGTATTATCCACAAAATGAAGGACTTGGTAGATTCTTTGCTGCGAAAGCTTTCCTTTTATTTAGTTAAACCTTTCGCAACTATGAGAATCCCTGACAGGTGGATGGACAATAAATATGCCCGTTTTACATGGAGTGTGTTGTCACTCCGTAATACTTCGCTGCATGTAGATGACCCCTTTATTCCCTTTTTTGAGTATAAGATAGGGCCTTATAAACCCGATTACCTTCTATATTTCCAGTCGGAACCACTCATTTTTCAGTATAAGCTGGAGATCTTTGCAAAGATGGCCGAATACATGGGCTATGAGCTTATCCTCTTTATTGAACATCATTATAATGCCTTCCATGATAAAGAGGCATTCATCAAATTTCTCCGGGAAGAGGCTGTCTCAAATCTGAAATGGCGTAAACGGGTCTGCTGGCTGCCATGGGCGCGTCTTTATAATTTTAGAGACCGTATGGAGGCCATCGTACATTGGACGACCGAGACTGCAAAACAGCTCCGGGAGGAGAAAGCTCAAACGCCTCAACAGGCATATGATAAAACAGATGTCATAGCTGACATCGTTGCAGAACAGGTGGGTGCACTGGTACAAAGCTACATGGGCAAAATAGCCGTATATAACCAGCTGCACCTGAAAAAGCTGATCCAGCTGCTGATCGCCCTCCAATACGTCGAAAGACCGGGCAAAAAAGGACAAAAATTATTCAGGTCTTTCACCGATACGGATATGACGGCCATCCTTCGCCAGTTCGAACCATATGGCGATAAAAAACCCAATACCATTCAGAAAGAAATAGCCGACGAACGGCTTCAATTTAAGCCCAACGACCCCTTGATAGAAAGGCTCCAGAAGGCATTGGATGAGTTTTTCTTTTATTGACCCCCCATAATTTATTGTAGATCAATAGTGGCCCATCCATGATCAGTCATGGGTAGTTTTTTCGAGGATTTCTATAAATATTAGTGGTTCAATAAAAATGGATGGGCCATGTATGCCTCAAAAAATCTTCGGAAAACAAAAGACATCAGCGTCAGGTGTACGGAAACGGAAAAACGGTATATCACCATCCGTGCCGGCACGCTAAAGCTTTCGGCCTCAGAATATCTACGGGAGCTGGCCATGCATGACGCCGCCAAAAAGCCCAGGACCCTTCCTCCCGGGGTACTGGCATTTAATGGCCAGCTGGCCCAGCTGATCGGCTCCCTGGAGATCATCTCCCGGCGACGGCTGGACGGGGACGATCTGAATGCCCTGGAAAGGGCCGGGCTATTGACACTGACCAGGGAGGTGAAACAATTGATACAGGACATAAAAAGATCAGTACAATGATAGGACGCATCAAAATTCAGGATTCCTTCCGGTTCTATATTACCTATTGCCTGGAAGATAAAAAAATAGCCCAAAGCCAGGAGGTCCTTTATAAGGATCGGGCCGAGGTCCTCCACTATAATCAATGCGGGGGTAATCGAAAGGAGCTGATCCGGCAGTTCAATGAAATAGCGCATTTAGACCCGAAGTTGTCAAAACCATTAATGCACATCGTTCTTGTCTTTTCTCCCAAAGAAAGTTTGCGGAAAAGCACCCTGACCGATATCGCAAAGGATTGCGCAAAAGACATGGGATTCGACAAACACCAATACCTCGCCATCCTTCATAAGGACTTGCCCCACCAACACATGCACCTGCTGATCAATAAGATAGGATTTGACCGACAGGTGGTGAACGAAAGTCATTCCTATCGGAAAGTGGTCAATTTTTGCCGGGCGACAGAATTAAAGTATGACCTGGTAAAAACAATAAGCCCCCGCTGTTTTCTGCCCGCCGAACAACGAAATATCCCCCGCCAGGGGATCCACCTGGACCAGCTAAGAAAAGACATCCATTCCGCGCTTGAATATTCATCCCGCTATGAACAGTTCAGGAGCCTGATGGAAAAAGCAGGCTACACCGTGTATGACCAGCGTAGGGGCATCGCTTTTATGAATAGCAAAAAGATCGCTTTTCAGGGGTATGAAGCGGGCTATCCCCTGCATAAGATCAAGTCCATCCTGGCCGTCGACCTTGCCGAACGGCTCCGTAAGGACCAGAACCCGCAATTATCCCCGGGACAGGAACAGCAGATCGACCAGTCATGGCGTCAGCGGCCCCGTCATCGTTTAAGCTTATAACATTATGGAACAGGAAGCATTACATGCCGTATTAAATGAGATCCTGAGTGATCGGGAACAGTCTGCAAAGACAGGGAAAGCCATCGAAAACAGTTTGAAAGAGATAAATGAAAAGATGTCGGGCCTCGACCAGCGCCTGACCGCATGGGAGACCTCCACCGCTCAAAATACATCTGCTCAAAACACTCCAGCCCTGTCATTGGAGGAATCTCTTTCGGCGATCCGGTCTTTACAGGACGAAGTATTGAAAAACACAGAAAAGCTCAATGTGATCAATATGAACCTGACCTTGGAGCCCAGGACCCTTGTTCGCAAATTCGGTTTTATTGTTCTGCCGGAGAACGATCACCATGGTACGCTCAAATTCTATTACTCCAGGGGACTCCTCTGGGTGCTGGGCTGTCTCGCATTGTTGGGTACGGTAATGCTGATCAAACACGCCATGGATGGACATTCTTCAACTCCCTCAACTACCTCGCCTTTCTCGCCCCCCTCAACCATGATCTTTCCCAATACCCCGCCGGCGCCGGTACACCGACCATCCCCTCATCATCATTCGGGGAGAACACCCCCCGTGCAATCTTTGCAAAAGGACAGCACAGGGCAGAGAGCCACGGATTCTTTTCCTTAGCTTTGTTTATCAACTTTCAAAAAGCAGGATCAGTCCCCGAAAATCACAAAGTATGGCCAGCGAATTTTACCAGCTCAGCGCAAAGACACCACAGGGACAACCCGTGAACTTATCCGCTTACGAGGGAAAAGTAGTCCTCGTGGTGAATACCGCCACAGAGTGCGGTCTTGCCCCCCAGTTCGAAGGTCTTGAAAAATTATACCAGGATTATAAGGACAAAGGATTGGTCGTACTGGGCTTTCCCTCCAACCAGTTCGGTAACCAGGAACCAGTAAGCAACGAGTCGATGCAACAGACCTGTAAGATCAATTTTGGCGTTACTTTCCCCTTGTTTGAAAAAATAGACGTGAACGGCCCCGGAACACATCCCGTTTTTAAATACCTGAAAAGTAAACTAGGCGGCCTCTTCGGCAGCCGCATCAAATGGAATTTCACCAAGTTCCTCATCGATGCCAATGGCAAACCCGTGAAGCGGTTTTCACCAGTGACAAAGCCTGCGGCTATCGAACAGTATGTGCGGCGGTTGCTGGAAGAAGGAGCAAAAAATCCCTCCAAATACTAGGATTTCAGAAAAAAATCGTAACTTGCAACTAAAATATAGTTGCAGCTGTTCTGTTCCAGAAATAGTACATCATTACTATGTTGTCTGAAATAGTCATTGAATCAAAAAAATCGCGTATGCATCCCAAACATTTTTTCAAACTAATTGACTTTAGTCATGTCAAAATTCGAGAAATTATTAGAAAGACTGTTATCTGTTCCCAGCGATTTTACTTGGGAGGAATTAGTTAAAGTTTTAGCTCAATTCGGCTATGAAGAACTTAAAAAAGGTAAAACAGGTGGTTCAAGGAGAAGACTGGCTGATGAAAAAAAGAACGTTATCACCCTGCACAAACCCCACCCTGGTAATATAGTTAAAACTTATGCGCTCAAACAAGTGATCGCACATTTAAAAGAAAAAGGATACATAAAAGATGAATGATATCTTACAATACAAAGGATACTATGCATCGCTTCACTTTAGCTCTGAAGACGAAGTGTTCTATGGTAAGATCCTTGGAATCGATGATTTAGTGAATTTTGAAGGCGCTTCTGTAAAAGAGCTTAAAAAGGCTTTTCATGAAGCTGTCAACGATTACCTCGAAACATGCGAGGAGTTAGGAAAGGAGCCGAATAAAACTTATAAAGGGTCTTTTAATGTCCGAATTCCAACAGACCTACATAAGGCTGCGGCAATTTCTGCCGCTATTCTGAATGTTTCTTTGAATGACTTTGTCAGAATAGCCTTGAATTACGCGCTTTCTCATAAAGAAGATATAAATAAGGACTTTCGTACGGACATAAGTTAGAACTCCGCCATTAATCCCCATATTTTGGCCATCGACCTTACATTTTCTATCTTTATACCTGGCTAATACAAAAGCCGGAGCCGTATAATAAATGCATGAGCATCTGAACGCTGAGAATGACAAGGAACTGCTGCAGCTGCTGGCGCAGGATAGTGAATATGCATTCGCCATCATCTTCGACAAGTATAAAAAGCGTGTCTATAACACAGCCTTCCTCTTCCTCAAAAGCGCCGAGGCGGCCGAAGAAGTAGTACAGGAAGTATTCCTTCGGTTATGGCAGAAAAGAACATCGCTCCCGGACATCGACTACCTGAACAGCTTTATCAAGACCATGGCCTATAACCTGATGGTAGATCAGTTCAGAAAGACCACCCTTGAAAAAGACTATAAAAAAGCCCTGCCTCCCCATGACCCGGTAGTAGATGACACCGATCATAAGGTCCGTGACTATGAATCGGTCCGGCTGTTACAAATGGCCATCGGTACCTTACCCCAACGACAAAAACAGGTGTATGAGCTGGCGCGTTTAAAAGGACTCTCCCAGGAACAGATCGCCGCTGAGCTGTCCATTTCCAAAAACACCGTAAAAGTACACATGAGCGCCGCCTTGCAGGCTATTCGCGCTTATCTGTCAACACATTACCCTGACACCCTGACCACGCTTCCTTTTCTTATCCTCATGACCCGGGTGCTGGAAAAATAATTTTTTCCGACGCCACTAATACTTGCAGCTTCGCCATACGTCTAAAGTATATAGAACCTCATCCCCGTTTTAAAATACCATTCTTATGAGCAAGGAACGCTTCCATATACTTATACGCCAATATATTGACGACCAGCTGGATCAGCAGGGCATGGCCGAGCTGCAGGATCTCCTGCGCAGCGGCGATCATGCCGACCAGCTGAGATCGGTCTATGATGAAGTATACGACAGCCGCCATCAGGAGCATGATCTGGCGCCGGATCGTGTCAGGAAAATATTATACGCTATCCATGCCGACGGGATCAACGCGACCCCTTCAAATGGCGCCAGGCTGATCCCCTTCTGGCAAAGGATCGGCAGAGCATGGAAGACGGCCGCCGCAGCCGTGCTGGTCCTGGCAGGCGGATATTTTGTGGCCAAACAGTTTATAAGAACAGCGGCGCCCATCGCAAAAGTGACCACCCGCCCTTCTTTACCCCTCCACTCGGATAAGGCTATCCTTACGCTGGCAGGCGGACAGCAGGTGATCCTGGATGATACCGCTAATGGCAATATAGCAGAGGAACAGGGGGTGCGCATCGTCAAGACGGAAAATGGCCAGCTTTCGTATATCATAAAAGGCAGCCCCGCATCCGCAGGTCAATATAATGTTCTTACCACACCCCGCGGCGGTCAATACCTGGTGCAGCTGCCGGATGGCAGCAAGGTCTGGCTCAACAGCGCCAGCAGCCTCCGGTATCCTACGGTGTTCAACGGCCCGGACCGCGCCGTAATGCTTGAAGGCGAAGCTTATTTCGAAATAGCAAAGAATAGCCACCAGCCCTTTACCGTTCAGACCGGCGATATAAAGGTGGCGGTCCTGGGCACGGCCTTCAATTGCATGGCTTACCCCGACGAGGACGCTATTAAGACCACCCTGGTCAATGGCTCGGTAAGACTGCAGGACCATCATACAGCACAGCTGCTAAAACCCGGCGATCAGGGTAGCCTTGGTAAAGGAGCTGACCACTTTGTCATTTCCCAGCCGGACCTTGAGGATGTGCTGGCATGGAAAAACGGAGAGTTCCGTTTCTCCGGGGAAAAGATCCAGGTCATCATGCGCCAGGTGGCAAGATGGTATGATGTAGATGTCGAATACCAGGGTACACCGCCTGTCAATAGATTCAATGGGGATATCCTCAAAGGCAGGGACGGCGGATCCTTGCTGGATATGCTGGAGACCACCCGGGCCGTGCATTTCAAGGTAGAAGGCAGAAAGATCATCGTCATACCCGGTCCGGCAGAGAACAACCCGGATAAATAATAATAACCAAACCAATAAAAATATGAGGAAATAAAAAAAGACAAAAAAGACTGAAAAAAAGAACCGGAAGCGAAAGGGAAAGTTTCACTCCCGGTGAATATTTCGGATCATCAACAAC
>Ga0206926_1013_pt1 | contig 45422 bp, 35 predicted proteins | sample Alteio_BWOrgHeat_59_FD_152955 | JGI IMG/M metagenome (GOLD analysis project Ga0206926, IMG submission 152955) | Enriched cells from forest soil in Barre Woods Harvard Forest LTER site, Petersham, Massachusetts, United States -... | ecosystem: Environmental > Terrestrial > Soil > Temperate forest >... | reverse complement strand
TGATGGCCAAGAAGAGCGAGGCGGCGACAAGAATGGCCTTTGTCATGCGGGCGAGGCCAGGAGTAAATCCGATCTGTTTGAACGTAGGCATTTTGGACCAGGATCGACGAGCGCTGGCAACGAGCATGGTGGCCGTAAGAATGGGAATCTGTCGAATCGAGTGCATGGCTGGCCCTTTGGAATTTGGTTGTTTGTTTGAAAATCGGGTTTGGGCAAATCTTGACAAACTAATCTCCCTCCAGCCAAGTGTCGGCTGAAGGGAGAGGTTTTAGGTCTGCGGATATTCTACGGAGGTGGTTAAGCCACGCGGCGACGGCGCATTACGAGCATACCGGCCATGACGCACGCCGCGAGGAGGCCCAAGACTCCGGAACGCGGTTCAGGAGTGGCGCTGAGGTTGACGGTCACACCGGCATCCGGACTGAGGCTGGAATAGGCATCGACCGAAGCGAGGGTCTGGTTCGCCGCGATGGCCGACGAGACCAGCGTGTTGCCACCGGAGGGGTCCGTGGTCGGAATATTATTAAGGCCGTTGTCCAGGATCGCCACATTGAACTGATCGGGAATCGGTGTGCCCGAGCCAACAAGCTCTGAATTGGAAGTCTCGTCCACCTTGAAGCTAAGCTGCGTCGTCCCGGAGGAAAAAGCCTGGGCGAACTCGTTATCGGAAGCGGTATTGGTCAGCACAATGCTGGAAGCCAGCGAACCGGTCTCGTTGCCGCTCGTGAAGTCCGGCGTCCCGGTGGGGCTTCCGCCGGTGAAGACAAAGTTGCTCAACGTAACTTTGTTAGTGACGTTCCCCGAACCCTGGACCAACTGGAGATCCAGCGAAAAGGGTCCGTTAGGATTGATGGCAAGCGAATTCAGGTTCAGCGTGAGATTGTAGACCAAATCCGCCGCTCGGCTGGCCGGAGCCAGAGCAAACAGGAAGGTGGTGGACAGGAGGGCGACGCCGGAGGCGCTCAGGATGCGTGTAGTTTTCATTTTGATACTCAGGTTAGGTGATGAAGACTCGTCCGGGTTCGCCGGACGGGTGGATGGATTGGTGGATTGATAGCTTAGGGCTGACCGTCCGTGGTAACGGCGCTCATGGTGCTGGAGATGGTTCCCGTCGCGGTGTATTGCAGCGAGACAGTGGCGGAGGCACCCGCAGCCAAGCCGGTCTGGGAGACCAAAACGTAGGGGCTTCCGGGGCTGTTGTTAACCGTCGTGCCCGCGCTATTGGTTAGTGTGGCATTGGACAGGCCGCCCATCACGAGGTAGATCGGAGTGGCGATCGGCCCAGACAAGACGTTGGTCACGGTAACCGTCTGGGAATAGGTGCTGGTGTGACGATTAAAGACATATCCACTGACCGTCAGGTTCAAGCCTGGAAGGGCCGCAGGAATGGTGCCGGGAACAAACAGGTCCGACAGGTCTTGCGCAGTGCCGGTACCGAATCCGCCGGTAGGGCTGGCGGCCTGAGTGAAGGCGGTTCCAAAGGCAGCGTGCCGTTCACCTGAGAAGTACCGACCTGACCATTCGAGCTGTTGGAGGCGTTTGCGGCATCATTGAGGAAGCCGGTCGGCGTATTGGCAGTCACCCCGAAGATTTTCTGCATCGTCGCGATATCGGAGGAGTGCGTGAAATTCAAAGTGCTGTCGTACGCATTTCCTTTGCACAGCGGCGAGATGACGATCTCCGTCAAGGTGTGATTGAAGTCATTTTGATTGGAGCCTTCGGTTTCATCCGTCCAGATGATGATCGCGGCGTGACCGGCCTGATAGACCGGCGAGGCCATGATTCTGGGAATCACAATCGAGCAGAAGTTGTCTCCCTGCGCGACCTGCTTGCTATCGCCAGCGGTATAAGTGACACCATTTTCGGGATTCGTCCAATTGCCCGAGAGAGCCGTATGCATGTCATTAAACTGATCGGGCGTGATGACATTATACGCGGCCTGAGTGTTGTTGGCCAAATCGGTCGCCAATTGCTCTAAGGGGGGATAGTGATAGGCATCGACGTTCGTGGTCCCGGTATCGGACGTACTCACCGTGCTGCCATTGGTGTTCGGAAAGAACAACTCGCCCGTGTGCTTACAGGCAAAATTAAACTGGTGAGTGCCATTATAGGGATTGACATAGCTGTTGCTGGTGCCGCTGAAGCTGACCAGGGGGACGGTCCACTGCGAGGCTGGAGCCGGGTTGTTCGAGAGCGTGCCGCCGGCGGTGTTGAAATTCGCGCCATTGGTATTTAACAAGTTGGTGCCTTCGGAGTAGGATTTCCAAGAGATGCCGGCATTCTGGAGCAATCCGCTGAGATTTTCAGTGGTAAGGGACGGATTGGCCGCCGCAAAGTTGAAAATCTGCTGCACACTTGCGCCCGAACCGTAGGGATCGTTGTCATCCAATTTGCTCAGATTCGAGCCATTTTCCATCCAGACATAGTTGGGTTCGGAAGGATGGATGCTGGGATTGCTGCCATTCGTGGTGCCCAGAACATTATGATAGCATGAGCAATACGAGACTTGCGCGGCGTGCGGATTGCCCGGGGTGACGAGGCTGTTGATATAAGGCGCTGCGGAACTGCCGAGGACCTGTTGACCGCCGCCAGTTTCGTTCTCCGTGAAATTGCGGTTTTCCAGGAGGATATAGAAGACGGTGGTGACCTGCGCATGGGCCGAGGTCAGCATCAAGCTGGCGACGCAAGCAAAGACGAACAAGGTTTTCTGAAAAAATCCAATATAGGATCGATTGATGATTTGACTCTTCATAATAGTATTACTAGTTATAGGTTTTAGTCGTGGGGCCCCGTGGTTTTCTTTTTTATTAATTTGGCGCTGGTCGCAATTAACAGAAGCCTCATTACAAACTTTTAAGGGCATGCTAAAGGGTAAAATGCGAGAAATCGAAAATGTAACTTCTCGCGAGTTTTCGTCATGTAAGTCGTGAATTCGTAACTAAATTTCATTTCAAATCAGCGTCTTTTTCGCTGCAAATCTGCACCATTTTGCAACAGATCTCTACTCCCTGAACGATGCTTAATCACCTCGCTGGAAACCTTGCGAGAAGAAAAAGGACACATTGGGGGACGGTGTCCGTCAATACATCGAGTGCCACACCATTGGCGGCTCATATCTAGTGGGGAGATTTTCGGCGAGGATTACTAGCATATTGAAAATACCATGCTTACCACTAGCGATGCGGCAATGGTTAACAAAGCTGCCTAGGATACTGCCGGCATTTATGGTGGTAGTGGCACGAACGGACATAGCTAAGTCCCGGTCAGCTTCACCAACTAGTTAAGGGAACCAGAATTGGAATTGCCTATGAATGATTCCTCGGAAACTGCATAACAAAGTCGTTAGGATAAAAAACTTAGGAAAGGAGATGGCGGGAAGTCATCTATCATAGACCGCCGTTACAGACTGCATGAAAGAGGGCCGATTACGTTTCAGCCAGGATGGCTCGTATCGTCTTCAGCAGAGTTCCTGCTGTGTAGGGCTTTGTCAGGAAGTGTTTCACGCCCATGCCGGAAACTTTGGCCACGCCTCCATTGGCATTGAGACCGCTTGCCGCCACGATTTTGACCGATGGATTGATTCGAGTCAGGGCGTGAATCATGGCGGGGCCATCCATGATGGGCATCATCATGTCGGTGAGTACGACGGCGATTTCAGTCATGTTCCGGGCGTAAACGGCGATGGCATCCGCTCCATCGATTGCGGTCAGGACCCGATAGCCAAAAGCTTGCAAGGTCTGGCTGGTGATAGTCAGGATCGAAGCTTCGTCATCCACGACCAAAATCGTCTCGCCGCTTCCTCGGGGTAGGACGGCCTGTTCCATTAGTCCCTTCCGTCCCTCGGAAGAAGTTTCCATGGCGGGCAGGTAGACCTTGAAAGTCGTGCCTTTGCCGGGTTCGCTGTAAACGTTGATCATTCCCCCGTGACTTTTCACGACGGCCATGACCGTCGACAGGCCCAGGCCCGTGCCCTTGTTGAGTTCCTTCGTGGTGAAGAATGGCTCGAAAATTTTATCGATGAGCTCCGGCGACATGCCTGTCCCCGAATCGGTCACGGTGATCTTCAGGTACCGTCCTGCTTTCGCCTGGATATTCATCGCCGCGTACTGTTCATCCAGCACGCAGTTTTCCACGCCGACCTGGAGGTTGCCACCGTTCGGCATCGCGTCCCGGGCGTTGACGCACAGGTTCAGGAGTATCTGGTGGATCTGTGTGGGATCACCCAAAATCGTCCACGTATCATTAGGAATGGAGAACTGCAGCCGGATGTCCTTCGGGAAGGTGTCCTTGATGATGCTTTCCAAGTCCTTCAACAAATGCTTGGGCTGGACTTCGATCCGTTCGCCTTCCAGGCCGCGTGCGAAGGAGAGTACCTGTCGCACGATATCGGCGCCCCGCTTGGAGCTGACTTCGATGGTCTCAAGAATACTCTTCGCCTGGGGATCGTTGGACAATGTCTTGAGGATGTCGATGGACATCATGATCGGGGCGAGAATGTTATTCAGGTCATGGGCGATGCCGCCCGCCAGCGTGCCGATGCTCTCCATGCGCTGCGCCCGCATGAATTGGGCCTCGATCTTTTTCTTTTCGGTGACGTCTGTGTTGATTGCGAGGATCGATTTGGGACGACCATCGTTATCACGGATCAGCGTCCAACGCGCTTCGATGGTAATCTCCCGCCGGTCCTTGGCGAGGTGCTGGAGTTCGCCGTGCCATTCGCCCTGGCTCAGGGTCAATTCATTGATCTCTTTGAATTTCTTCGTGTCCAGGTAAAGAAGCTCGCCTGCGTTGCGGCCCATCGCTTCCTGACGCGTCCAGCCATACAAACGCTCAGCCCCATTGTTCCAAAAGATTATTTTACCTTCAAGGTCTTGCACCAGGATTGCATCGCGCGCCTTGTTGAGGAACGCGGCCTGTTCCGCGATTTGATCTGCGGCTAGCTTCCGATCGGTGATGTCGCGAAAAGACCAGATCCGGCCGTAATACTTTCTGTCCTGGCCCAGGACCGGAGCCGAATACCGGTCAAAAATTCTCCCGTCGACGAGTTCAATTTCATCGCGGCTGATTTCTTCCGGATGGGCGTAAAGATAGGCGACTTTTTCGGTAAATTTCCGCGAATTCCTAACTTGGCCGGTCACCCACTCGATTCGTAACCGATCCTCCGCATGATCGACAAGTTCCGGTGAAAAATTCCATAAATCGATCATCTTTTGATTCTGGAGAATGGTTTTCCCATTGCTGTCGACGATGAGTATTCCATCCAGCGCCGAGTTGGCCTGGGCCTCAAAGAAAGCGGTCTTCCAGAGGAGTTGTTCCTCTGTTTTTTTGCGCCCGGTTATGTCGCGCGCCACTTTTGACACACCGACGGGTTTGCCCGTGGCATCCTTGATCGGCGATGCCGTGACCGAGATATCGATCAGGCGCCCGTCCTTGGTCTGGCGCAATGTCTCGAAATGTTCGACGCTTTCCCCGCGCCTTATTTTTTCCAGGATTTGGATTTCTTCATCCCGCCGGTCGGTCGGAATCAGCCGCATGATCGAATTCCCCACCATCTCGTCGGCCGTGTAGCCGAAAATCTTTTCCGCGCCTTTATTCCAACTGGTAATGATGCTGTCCAGGTTTTTGCCAATGATGGCGTCGTCGGAATATTCGACAATCGCTCCTAACCGATGCCCGGTGATATCTCCCTGCTTGCGGTCCGTGATATCGGAGGCGATGCCGGAAAGTCGTATCAGTGCGCCACGGGCATCCCGGACCTGAAAGCCCCGATCATGAATCCAACGGACCGTGCCATCGGGACGGGCGATCCGGTATTCGACGCTCACGCTCGACTCGTCTTTCATCAGTTTGGCAAAGACCTCGAAAACATGTGTGCGGTCCTCCAGCAGGATGGTGTCGAACCACTCATGAGGATGGAGGTAGAGATCTTTTGCCTTACGGCCCCAAATTTGTTCATAGGCGGGACTGACGTAGTGCATCTGATTCAGGTCGGACGAGGTGATCCAGAGAACATCGGTGATGTTTTCCGCCAACATGCGGAACTTGCATTCGCTTTCGATCAGGTCTCGTGTGTGACGTCTCAACTCGAGGTGAGACATCACCTGCCGCCCCAGTACCCGCAGGGCCTGTTCCTGCGCGGGCGTTAAAACGCGCGGCACACGGTCGATGACGCAGAGAGCGCCAAGCGCCGCATCATCCGGGTTGGTCAATGGCGCGCCCGCGTAAAAGCGAACACCGGGTTCGCCCGTGACGAGAGGATTGTCCGCGAAGCGTTCGTCCTTTAAGGCATCCGGCACGATGAACAGGTCCCGCTGATGAATGGCGTGCGCGCAAAAAGCGATATCGCGAGGTGTCTCCGTCAGATCCAAGCCGACCTTCGCCTTGAACCACTGCCGGTGCTCGTCGACTAAAGAGATCAGGGCAATGGGAGTACCACAAATTTGCGCTGCCAATTCGGTGAGATCATCCAGTGCCTGCTCTGGAAGCGTGTCGAGCATAGCATATTTCTCAAGCGCTTCAAGCCGCCTTGACTCAGCAAGTATTGGATGTGCAGGGATCATGCTCTGTGTAATGTCGCGCTGGTAAGGTAACGGCAGTGAATTCTTTTTTTTAAGTCTTATTTCAATAAATAAGCAAATTGTAATGTCTGTGACCTATTGTGTTTGCCCATTAAGCGATCATACTCATATCTCGCATGACCTTAAAATTGCCATGAATAGATGTTCTATTTCTGGTTCCTTGCCATCCAATATTCTGCTTTTACGCTAGATGTTATGAAGAAGGCGAGACCCTGGCTGATTATCGCGCATCCCGGGCATGAATTACGGGTGTTCCATTGGTTGGAACTTAACCGTCCCCATGTGGTCATCCTGACCGACGGATCCGGGGATACTGGACTGTCCCGCCTGGATTCCTCGCGGCGATTAATCGAAGCTGCGGGGGCCACGTTGGAAGAAAATCTTGGAAACGTTGAGGACGACGACGTATATCGTTGGATTTTGGAAAAACAAACAGAGCACCTTTTGGATTTCGCCGATTTTCTAGTGGATGCCTGGGCCATCCAGCCACCGTCTATGGTGGCAGGCGATTCCATCGAAGGTTGCGAAACGACGCATGATCTGTGTCGGTACGTCATTAACGCCGCCTGCGAGATCCATTTCCGTCGTACGGGCTCCAAGTTTCCCAATCTTGATTTTCCTTTGCTGGGGCAACCAAATACTTCCAAATCGCTCGCGCCCGATGATGTCCGCCTAGTCTTGGATGAGGCTGCTTTCGAACGAAAGCTGGCGGCTGCGAGAGGCTATCACGAGCTTCAGGCTGAAGTGGAGTATGCCTTGTCCACATTTGGCCCGGCCGCTTTTACCTTGGAAACTTTGCGCTCGGTGGATCTCCATGATGGTCTGGCCGGGCTCAATCCAGAACCGCCCTCTTATGAAGTAGCTGGTGAAAAGCGGGTCAAGGAAGGGCGTTACCAAAACGTCATCCGCTATCGGCAACATGTCCTGCCCGTGGTGAACGAGATGCGCGAGCGGCTGGGGTTAAGTCAGGATTTGCTTCAGAAATAGCCGGAAGACTACGTCGCAAGTTCATAACCAAACGCACGCAAAGTCTCGCCTGCAATGGCTTCAAAGCACATCGTTTCCTCTGGCGTCATCTCTTGCCGCCATACGTGAATTCGGGAGATATCGGGAGGAGAGGTTGTCAATTGTTGTAGCCGGAGTTGTTGATCTTCCATGGGTACCACGATGCCATCTTTTAGTATACGCGGCCCCAGTTCCTTGAGCCGCTTTGGAGTATTTTCAACGTAGCTCATCATTTGGGGATCAAATCGCAATTCGATAAAATCACAAATACGTCGCAAGGTGCTTAGGGGATCTGTGATCAATTGTTCGTAATGAACTTCGAGATAGTGTCCACATTTGAGTCCCTGGGTGCGGCAAGTGGTCACGGTATCACTCCAGAATTTTGCCTGGATTTCCATGCTTTCCCCAGGCGAGCACCAGAATTTCCTGAATGAAAGGGCGACATCCCGGCCATCTCTAATGATGTGGACAAACCGGGCCTCAGGCAGCAACTCCTTGATGGCTGGAATATGCAAGGCATACAGGGGCGTTTTGTCACCGCAGCGGGATTTATGATTCGCCCGGGCATAAAGACGATAAAACTCGCGAAAGCCCGTCGTTTTATCGAATGGTTCAACGTTCTTGATTGCGTTCCAATACGCTTCCTTGCTGAGTTCAAAGTCAGGCCAGGATGGAGCTTCCTCCGCATGTTGAGTAACGAGGTCAAACATATCCAGGCGGAGATCCAGTCCCGAGCGCGAAAGATCTGCCGCTTGGCAAAGAAAGTTCGTTTCCGGTGGAATGGCTAACTCGGGATGAGCGTCGAGCATGAATCGCAAAATCGTTGTTCCCGAGCGCGGCGAACCAACGATGATCGGCATGGGCGGTCGTTGAGGAGCGGCGCGAAAAGCGGCTGCTTTTTGACGCAGGATGCGAAATATTCCGGATCGATTTTGACGGGGACGAACGGCGATTTCCATTTCGGCAAAAACCGGAGTTGGCAGTTCATCAAACCAGAGCACCTTCTCCTGCACACACGTCATCCGCAACCGATAAGAACCCTCGAGTTCCGGAGCGGTCATCACGACCCATATTTCAGTCCTGCATCCGGGGGCCAATGGTTTCGCCAACTGGGTCCTCTGGCCGTCAAACACCAATGCTTGGCCCGGGGCATCCAGCCAATGATAGCTTACATTTACGGGGAAAGGCTGCTCGGAGGAGAGCGTCTCCGACGAATCATTCACAATTTCTACCAGTACCGGAAAGTTCTCTCCCGTGCGGGCCTGAATCGATTTCTGACGGACATGGATACTTACCGCCTGCATGACTTGCGGCTCCAATTTTTTACTGGGACCAGGCGGCATTTCGACTGCAGGAGAATTCTCCGGCGGAAACTCTCCTTCCTGATCTAAGTGTCCCGACATTTCCAACGGCAGGGGATGGGCCAGAAGTTCGTCGTAAAATTTTTGATAAGCTTCCATCGCTTTATCCATGTCCGCTTTCTGGCGCACCCAGTCAGCTACAGCCAGGGCATTTTTCGAATCATAAAGATCCATCCGACGCCGGATATTTCCCCGCAAGACAGGTTCGGTTATCAGTCGCATCCCAAAATTCCAAGGCAGACAGGAGGCCATGTTACGCGTCGTTATCATGGGGCCACATCCGAGTGGATGAAATAAAACGACCGCCGCTCCCGTGGCCATGGCTTCCAACGCACACTTGGCCCTGGCAAAGACCAGATCGAAATCGCCCAATATCTCTTCCGGCTTTTCCACATGATTGCCGACACCTTCTCCGACCACGCTGCAATCGATTCCGGCTTCACGACAGGCGGCCTGAATTTCCTCAATCGCTCCTCCCGCTTTGGCGTAGTTGCTAAAAATCAGGGCGCGGCGCGGCTTTGATGGAAGGGATTTTCGTCGAAGAAATCGTTGCGGATCCACCCAGTTGCCTATGATCCGGACGTCGGATATCCCTGCGGATTTCATCCGTTCCAAACAATTTAAATCTACAGCGACATAAGCCATGAGACGGGGATGCCGAGGCGGAAAATCATGCCAGACCTGGGCATCGTGACAGACAAACAATGCCCGCGCCTCAGGAAAAGCCTGCAAAGCCTCCAGCGTCTCGACGTGATGGTGACCATGAATAATCTTCGGTTTCCACGGCATTGCCTCCAATCGGGAAACAATCTTGATTCCCTGCGAGCGAATTTGTTCGGCCATCTTTCCAAGGCGCGGACAATAAATGGCTACTTGATGTTGTCTGACTTGAAAACTGACAGCCAAGTCCCTGATCACCTGCTCCGTGCCGGTGCCGGAGATCAATTGATAATTGGTAAAGAGGAGACGCATGACGCTTAAGGAATTTGATGCCTCACGTCGGTATTGCTCCTCTTCCGAATTCTAAACCATGAACGGGTTGGTTTTTGTACATCTCGGCGCATCCTCACTTTTTGGTCGAGGTGCGTCAAGGGACATTGTGATGCAAAAAACTTGGCGCAAAGCGTCGCAAATACAGCGCCATATATTCACTGGGCACTTGTCTCGGGCTTCACAAGGTCCTAGATGTAAGGCGTCTCATATTCACGGTTCCCTGACGACCGGCTAAACCATGTTACATAACTTCTATGTCGACCGCTTCGTTCGTTTTTTCGATTACGTGCAGATAGACGGTTGGGTGATGGCCGACCGTGAGGTGCAGCAAATAGTCCTCTTGTCGCCGCATCTTCAGGCCGGAAAAATGGAGCACGGTTTGCCAAGCCCAGATTTGGGTGGCGCAGCGGAGAATGCCCGTTTTTCGGGCCGTTATCTCGTGGGAAAAGAATTCGATCCCATAAAGACGTGCCTATGTGTTTATGAAAGGGACTCGCCGCCCGTGGAAATCAACCACGAAGAGATGCTGAAGAAGATGGAAGCTGTCCGGAAGCCGAAGGCCATCGACGATCGGTTTTGTGAGATGGTACGTTCACCAGAGTATCATCGACTCGTCGAAGTGGGTGCGCGGGCGCGCTGCGGAATTATCCGAAACGACATCTTTGAAGGCAAACATTATACAGGAGTAGATGTCCTCCCGGGAGAGAATGTCGCCCTGGTGGCCGATGCCCATCAGTTGTCGCGCCACTTTGAACCGGAGTCCATCGATGCGGCATTTTCACTGAATACCTTCGAACATCTGGCGATGCCCCTGCAGGTCATTCTCGAGTTCAATAAAATCCTAAGGCCGGGCGGTCTGGTCTATATAGATGCCCCCCAAACCATTGGCCTTCATGAAATGCCATGGGATTTTTTTCGTTTTTCCGACCGGGCCTGGGAGTCGTTGCTGAATTCAAATACCGGTTTTGAAATACTGGCCACGCAGATGAATCATCCGATGCATATCATCCCGTTTTTTTACCAAGGTGGCATTCATACCGGGTACGAGGCGACCGCCGGTTATCTGGGGAGCGCCGTTTTGGCCCGTAAAACGGGAAACGCCACCATCCAACTGGATGCGGATTTCAGCAAGACCACATTCGGCTCATATCCCGTGTAACCGAAAACGGAAGCGCGCGAGAAATCCCTTCGATCCTTTCACTCTCTGGCGGGCAAGCTTGGCGTGGCGGCGACAGGAGGACAATAGATGAACGGCATCCGGGTGTGGGACTTTTTCCCGGCACAGGGTGTGGAGTTGATCAAATCCCTCCGCCGCCTCGGCATTGCGCCCGGTATTCAAAAGGAGCATTTGCTCACAAAAGAAATACCAAAAGGGTGACCACTCTTCCGGCCACTGTCTTTCGGGCTGCGACCACGCGGATATTCGCAGGAGGGACGGATCGTAATGCGAAGCCAGAAAGCCTTGCAAAGGCGAAAGCGCAAGGCCTGCGGCTTCCCAGTTTCCCCGCAACACCCGGTGCTGAAAAATGGCCAACCAGGCCCGCGTCGCAAACTTCAATTGCGGTAACAGCCTTTCAGCTCCGGTATCGTTGTCCTGAAGAGAAGCGCCGACCTGTTCCAATAGGGTTATTCCTTCCGATTCCTGCGCGGATTCAAGCAGGGCAATGCCGGCGTTGAGGCGCGACTCCCAAAAAATTTCCTTCGTATAGGCATCATCCAAATAATAGAAAACCATCAGTTTGGAGAGGCGACAGGCCAGCTTGAAAAATTGCACCGAGGCCTTGGTCTTACCGAGATGATTTTTGCTTCGGATACCGAGCAGAAAAAGAAAGGCTGGCAGATGATAAAACTCAGCCACCCATTCGCGCAAAGTATCGTCCGGGATGGCGCCTGTCTCGACGATATCGTCCGGATGGAGGGCCCACGACGCAACCATTGAAGGAAGCAAATGAGCAAGATGGGGCAACAGGGGATTAGCCTCCGGCCATCGCCCTTCGTTGGCTATTTTTCGAAAAAGACGGTAACTGAAAATGGCGCGGACGCGGGGCGATAACGCACCATCTTTAGCGGCATGTTCCAGATATTTGCGATGCGCCTCATCCACCCAGACGAGATCCATCTTGGAGGTAATCGGCTCTCGGCTGGCGTAAACGATCCAATGTCCATGATGGTCGATCAACTGAACATGAGGCCAATCCAATGCTGCCAGCAAGGAGCGCAGGGCAGCTTCGCTAAAGAGTGTGACATGAAAGCCGGGGCTGAGTGCTTCAACCAAATTGCTCGGAGCCGGAAGATCCCGCGCCAGCGGTCCGATATTAGGGGTGGAAAAAATGAGTACTCCGCCAGGGGCCACTTTTTTCGACAGGTCACAAAGAAAGAGGGCCGGGTCGGAAACATGTTCAACGACCTCGGTGCTTAACACGACATCAAAGGCATGATCGGGCAATTCCGAATCCTCGCTCAAGTGCAGGACCCGGATATTTCGGTGCAAATCCTGGCGCGCAAAATTCCCGCTTGAAGAAGGTTCGATGCCCGTCGAGACGCCCAAATGCAGACGTTCCCAAAAATCGACCACTAGGCCGGGACCACAACCGACATCCAACAGTTGCCCTTCTTTTTTTGTCAATGTGGACAAGGCAGCAAGGGCAAACTCCAGACTCGTACCTTGCAAAAGAGCATACAGGCTGGCCGCTTCGGAATATCTTGCGGAATAGGTGATATCGGGGATCGGATCGTAGAAATGTGAGCGGCATTCCGGGCATAGGTGCAAGGCAAAGGGTACATGTGACTTCAGTGTGGTCGTCACCGACAGTATTTTCGGACAAGGCGATTCGCAGCCGCAAGCGGGACAGCGGAGCACGACCGGTGTTCCGTCTTCCCATGAAACAGGGCGAAAAAGGCGCACCGGGCCCAGGCTTTCAGCGCCCGCTTCGCCGGAGATGCTCGCTGATGAGGTCATGAGGATAGGAACTGTTCAACACGTCGCGATAAAAGGAAACATTGAGCACGCGGGCGGGATTATAGCGCAGCAGTTCCACTTTAAGATAAGGACACCCATGTTCGCGGATCAAGTAATCCCAATAGTAATGGGTGATGTTGCAGGGCCGCCCAAGCCCGACATCCAAAAGCTGCGTCAGCCGCCGTTTTTCAATCTCGCTTAATGGCATGGAACCCGATGAAGGAGAAGAAAGTTGATCTCCGGCCTTCTTGAGCACCGCCTCATTCACTTGGGCGCAATCGCACCATGCCTCCAGGCGCAGCCGGGCGCGTTTTGCCAGGCGGCTGAGACCGATTTCATAGAGATGCACCGCCGCTTTTTTATTTTTTACATGCCAGAGCCGCTTCCAGAATTGTTGAATCAGCGGATGCTGCCAGGCACTGGGCTTAAAAACGAGAAAGTAGGATTGCAGATGATACTCATGCTCATAACTATCGGTGATCGACCAGATATCGGCGTTGCGGCGCGCAAATTCATCAAAAATAGCCTTCAGATCGTAAAAAGGCCCATAGACGCTGTCGTTGACCAACACGATCTCTTCATACTTGCGCGCATCAGCCATTTCGAGGAAACCTGCCTGGTATGAACCGAAATCGTAACCCGTATTTCTGCGCAAGATCAGCTTGTGACAGATGGACAGCAGTTGTGCGCGGTCCGATTCCATCAGTTTTCGGCAAGGGGACACAAAAACAATGTCACAGTCCAATGCCTGTAAAGCCCGCAGATGATGGAACACATGAGGATCCACCCGGTCCATGTGATCGAAATGGGCAAAAACGCATAGGCGTCGACCTGCCGCGGGCACTCCGGGCGAGGTGAGGACTTGTTGTCCCCGGGGAGTTACGACTGCTGCCAGGGCCTCTACCAAAGTGAGCGCCTTCTCGCCAGCCGACAAAGGGGCATCGAAAAGATCCTTGATCACCGGGAAACTGTGACCCGGTTTCAAGGAAAGACAAGCCCACACACCCGTGTCTTTCTGTTGTTCTCCGGCGTGATGTCAGAACTGTTTTCTACGCAGAATTCTCTTAATAAAGAACCGCCGCAAGCACCGAATTATTGAAGAGAATGGCAGTCTGTAGCTGTCGACCTCCAGGCGACGGTGCCTTTTTCGGGTGGCCCGGGTACGCCACGCGAGCGTGTGTTGCCCGGGCGCGCAACGCGCGCAGGAAGCGAATCCCCCATATCCCGCTACTTGCGGCGGGGTTCTTTAATAACCACTCGGCGCCAGCGCGGAACCTTTGAGTTCAATCTCCACAGGCTCCTTGCCAATGCCGCGCTTGATGGCGTCCTCCAGGATGACTTGCGTGGCAGTGGCCCCGATGCGACTGACGCCAAGGGAGCGCACAAGGAGGAGATCGTCCAGAGTTCGAACACCGCCAGCCGCCTTGATCTGCACGGAAGCGGGACAATGTTTCCGCATGAGCTTGAGGTGCGGAACGGTCGCGCCCTTGTAGCTGTACATGCCATCGGGCTGTTTCACGAAACCGTAACCGGTCGAGGTCTTGACGAAGGCGACACCTATCTTCGAACAAATTTCGCAAAGACGGATGATCTCGGGATCCTTCAGGAAATCATTTTCAAATATAACTTTGAGGATGCTGCCATGGCGCACCACGGCGGTGTTGATCGCCTCGATCTCCGCAGTGACGTAGTCCCAGTCTCCACCAAGGACCTTGCCAATGTTCACGACCATGTCGACTTCCTCGGACTCGCGGGCGGCCTCTTCCGTCTCAAACACCTTCGTGATCGTGGTGCTGTTGCCATGCGGAAAACCGATGACGGCGCAGACCTTGACGTCGGTTCCGGAAAAAATAGCGCGAGCAAGTTTCGTGTGATAAGGCTTCACGCAGGCAGTGGCGACATCGTACTTGACCGAAAGCTCGCAACCGGCCCGGACTTCCGCGTCGGTCATGGTTGGATGCAGGAGCGAGTGATCGATCATTTTGCTGAGATCTTTCAGGGTGACTGGAGCGCTGGTGGGCATGATGTCTTTCGTTGTGGATGTTAGTTTCGAGGCTGAAGCGAGACATCGCTGTGGCAGCCCCGGGAAGAATTCTGCGAGACACTCACCAATTCGTAGCGATCAGCACGGTAGAGCAACGTCTGGTACCAGAGCGGACGATCACCGGGGAGAAAACCCACGCCGGAGACTTCCAGCGTCGGCGCATGGGGAAGGTCCAGCATTAAGTTGGCTTCTGCGGTAGTCAAGGTGCGGGCGCGAATGCGAAGGCTTTCTCCTGAAGGGACCAGGCTATATTTCGTTTCCAGTTTTTCATAGAGAGAGCCTTTCAAGTCGTGCTCAGTGAGTTTTGGAACGAGACTGGCGACAAGCCAACGGTATTCCAAAATGGCGGGGATGCCGTCCGCCTTGCGCAGGCGTTCAATCCGAAAAACATCGGCATCGGGCAAATCCGTCAGGCCAAGCGCGTCACGGATCTGTTGATTCAACCGCGAGGCTTTTTTTCGTTTGAAGAGGAGGACTTGGGTTTTCGGTGTCCAGCCCATCGCGCGCGCCCGATGAGTGAAGCTCTTCATTTCACGAAGAGAAGCGCAAAGTCGAGCCGCCCCGTCCTGAACAACTGTGCCCAAACCGGGACGAAAAAGAAGAAGCCCTTCGGCGACCATGTTCGAGATGACTTTATTGGCCGTGGCCCGGCTGACTTTGTATCGCGCGGCCAGATCGCGTTCTGAAGGAAAGACCTCGCCCGCTTCATAGCTGCCATCGCGAAGGAGACTGCGGCATATCCTGGCCAACTGCTTATAGATCGGTTCAGTGATGACGATAGCTTTTCCCATAAGTGGCTAGTGGACTAGCCACTTATAATGAACATCCTTTTCTTTTGATCAAGAATTATTCCCAAAAAGGTTTTCATTTCCACCGGCTTCCAATGCAAGAAGCCGTGCTTTGATTTCGAGACCGCCGGCGAATCCCGTCAGCTTACCTGAGGCTCCAATCACACGATGACAGGGGACGATAATCGAAATCGGATTTTTACCATTGGCGGCGCCAACTGCCCGCATCGCGCTGGCGTTTCCAATGCGCTTGGCGATCTCTCCATAGCTACGGGTTTCACCAAACGGAATTTCCGATAATGCCCGCCAGACCTTGTTCTGAAATTCAGTCCCAACGGGGTCGAGCTTGACAGAAAAGGATGTTCGTTTACCGGCAAAATATTCTTTCAATTGTTTCTCGGTTTCGAGGAGAACAGGATGCGTTTTATCTTCGACCAGCGGAGCCAAAGGAACACGTTTGGGATCCTCCTTTTCCCAAAGAATGGCAGCCAATCCCTTGTCTGTGGCGATGAGTTTCAATTTACCCACTGGTGATTTCGTTATTTTGTAAGAGTAAGTCATATTAGCTTTTCAAGAGGAGGTTTTAAGGATGGAATTGGTTGTCATGATTTTTCGCTCAATTTTGTCCAGAGGTGCAGGGCGGCATAAGCCCGCCAAGGCTTCCATTTTTCGGCGATCATCAGGATCTTGTTCGGTTTGTTTTCTCCGAGGGCCTTGCGGATTCCCAAGTCGGTGTGCGGAAACGCATCGGGCCAGGAAAGCGCGCGCATGGCGAGATACTGCGCCGTCCATTCGCCGATTCCGGGAATTTTGCGAAGCTGTGCCATGGTCCTTTCGACACGACGCCCCGGCTCCAAGAGCAATTCGCCAGAGGCCACCGCTTGGGCCAAGGCGATTAAAGTTTTGGCGCGCTGCCGGATGATGCCCAATTTTGCTATCTCATCAATTTGGGCCGTGGCAATTCGTTGAGCCGATGGAAACAAGTAGGTGAGCGACGGCACCGGGGTGCGAAGCCGGCTGCCGAACCGAACGGCCATCCGGCTCGCTAATGTTGTTGCCCCAGCTACAGAAATCTGTTGTCCAAGAATGGCCCTCACAGCCATTTCAAAACCGTCAAAACTACCTGGAAGCCGGAGCCCTGGCCGCTTGACCGCCAAGGGCCCTAACGCCTTGTCAATCGCCGCCGGGTCCGCACAAAGGTCGAAAAGCCTCTTCACGCGCTCCAAGACAACGGCGCAAACGGGAAGCACCTCATCGGAGAGGCGTACCAAAAGCATGTGTTTATCCGCTTCATTCCCGACCTGAATATATCCGGCAATCTTGCGATTACTGCGCTCCACTTGGACCGTGCGAAAGTAGCTGCCGTCCTGCACGACTTCGACGGCAGGAATGGCCCTCACGGACAGAAAACGAAGGAGCCGCTCCCAGTCAAACGGCGGCCGATAACTCAGGCGAAATGAGAATTCCGAAAAAGTTTCCGACGCCTTTTTTTTCTGACTCTTGCGAAGTTCCGTCGGCGACATCCGATAACGCTCTTTCCACAGGGCGTTGAACCGGCGAAGGCTTTTGAATCCGCTCGCCAATGCGATGGAAGTCACGGGCATGCTCGAATCGGTCAGGAGTTGCTTGGCCAGAAGCAACCGTTGCGTTTGCCAGAATTCGACCGGAGAAACCCCGAATTCTTCGTGAAACACCCGGCGCATTTGCCGGTCGGTGATGTTCATTTTGTCTGCAAGCTCAGCCAGGGAATGCTCCGCGAGAAAATCCTGGCCGATGTGATAAGCCGTATCGCGAGCCAGTTGACTGCTGGCTTCCATAAGACTGCTTCCCGGCGCAAGTTCGGGTCGGCACCGCTTACAGGGGCGAAATCCCGCAACCTCGGCAGCAGCGGCATGGCTGAAGAATTGGCAGTTCTTGCGCAAGGGCGGTTTCACCCGGCAAATGGGCCGACAATAAATTCTCGTCGTCTTGACTGCCACGAAAAAACGACCGTCGAAACGAATATCGCGGGTCTGGACAGCCTGATAGCATTGATCCGGGTTCAGGTTCACGAAGACAACCTAAACCGAAATCAAGCACGCTGCTCGCCGTTTTCGGAAGTCGAATTCTTTGGATACTTTCTCGTGTTTTCCGCGAATAGCCTTTTTCGCGGATCAATAACGGTCGACGTCTATGACAGCTTGAGCAAAAGCCTGTGGGGCTTCTTGGGGCAGGTTATGGCCGATGCCCTTGAGGTCTCGGTGGGAATATTTGCCCGAAAATTTATTGGCATAGGAACTGGGGGGCGGGTGAGGCGCGCCATTTGCATCACCTTCAAGAGTAATGGTGGGCACGGTGATGACGGGAGCTTTGAAAAGTTTGTCTTCGAGATCGTCGTATTTTGACTCGCCTTTGGCCAGACCCAGGCGCCAGCGATAATTATGGATCGAGATATCGACGTGATCCGGGTTGTCGAAGGCGGCCGCGCTACGATCAAACATGGCGTCATCGAAGTCCCACTTCGGCGAAGCCAGTTGCCAGATAAGTTTCGCGAAATCGTGCGTGTATTTTTCGTAGCCAAGCTTTCCGCGTTCCGTGGCGAAATAGAATTGGTACCACCATGCGAACTCAGCTTTAGGCGGCAGTGGCTCAAGGTTCGCCTTGATACTGCCGATGAGATAACCACTAACGGAAACGAGGGCCTTGCAGCGCTCGGGCCAAAGCGCCGCGATGATGTCGGCCGTCCGCGCGCCCCAATCGTAGCCACCGATGATCGCCTTCTTGATCTTGAGCGCATCCATCAAAGCAATGATATCGACAGCAACTACCGACTGCTGGCCGTTTCGGAACGTTTCTCTCGATAGAAAGCGCGTCGTGCCATAGCCGCGCAGATACGGGACGATCACCCGGTAGCCCGCCGCCGCCAGCAAAGGGGCGACATCGACATAGCTGTGAATATCGTAGGGCCAGCCGTGCAGAAGAATGACCGCAGGACCATCGGCGGGTCCAGCTTCGGCATAACCGACGTCCAGGAGACCGGCATCAATCTGCTTCAGGGAAGCGAACGACGTGGCCGTACCTGGCTTGATCGTGGTCGCACTTGCCACAGGTGTCTCGTTGGACTGTGCGTTCGCAGAACCGATCAAGTCGAATTTGGCGGCAGCAAGGCTCATGGCTGCAACGCCCAAAAAGCGGCGGCGATTATAGCTAATATTTTCCGTCATTTTGTTCTTATTCATGGAGGAATCTCATAGTTTTGAGGGTTGTTGTGAAATGTGCTTGAGGCGAGTGGAGGGGGTATCAGCCTTTATGCGATAGCTCGCTGACCGTGGATGCGAATTGCTCGTGAAGCCGAACGTAATTCAGCAGGGAACCTTGCGCAAATCACATTCGATTCGCGCATTTACGTAGAGCAATATCGCATGAAATATCTGCGATACGATTGTACCTTTTAGACCTCCGAGCATTTCGTTTCCTAATGTGAATAACAATTTGATTTCTATAAGTTGACAAGAGGCCGGGCTGGATCGACAGATAAGGGCTTTTGGTCTATAGTCGTCCCAGTTTTTTCGGGCTAGGTTGAGTCAAGGCTTGGGGCCTGGCGACGCTGCTTTCCATGCACCAACATTGACGAAACCCCATCATTCGAAAGGAGTCTTATGAGTAGCAACGAAAACCTGGTCGCCATCGTAACGGGTGCTTCAAGCGGAATCGGGTTGGGCATCACGCAGGCGCTTCTCGATCACGGATACCGCGTGGTCGGCACTTCGAGATCAATCACTAAATCGAAAGACCTCAAGTCTTCTCCCGACCTTGTGCTTGTCGATGGGGACGTCAGCAAGAAGGAGACCGCAGTCAAGGTGGCGGAAGCAGCCGTGAAGCATTTCGGCCGCATCGATCTTCTGGTGAACAATGCCGGCATCTTTATCCCGAAGCCATTCACCGATTATACCGAGGACGACTACAACCTGGTGATGAACACCAACGTGGCCAGTTTCTTCTATATGACCCAACAAGTGGTCCCACAAATGAAGAAACAAAAGTCGGGACACGTCGTCAGTATCTCGGCGGTGTTGGCGGAACAACCCAGCGCCAGCGCACTGGCTTTACTGGCTATCCTATCGAAATCACCGCTGCCGGCGGCCAGCAAGGCACTGGCGTTGGAATACGCCGCGAGCAATATCCGGTTCAATTGCGTTTCGCCTGGAGTGATCAATACGCCGATGCATGCCAACGACGATCATGAGGCGCTGGCAAAATTCCATCCACTCGCGCGATTGGGTGAGATTTCGGACATCGTCGACGCGGTGCTCTATCTCCAAAAAGCGACTTTCGTGACGGGCGAAAACATCCGTGTCGATGGAGGGGTGCATGCCGGACGCCCTTAATACTTCCGCAACCAAACCGGGCTCGCGTTTGCGCGAGCTCGGTTTGGTCCTTCCCAAGCCTCCGACACCATTGGGGACTTACGTCGAGGTCAACCAAGTCGGCTCGCTTCTTTTCTTGAGTGGTACGCTTCCCATCGTCGATCGGAAACTGGCGTTCACGGGACGGCTGGGCGAAAATCTTTCGGTCGAGCAGGGCCGCGAGGCCGCGCGCCTGGCCGCCCTGAATGCCCTCGCTCTTGCGCAAGAGCATCTCGGCGACTTGGACCGCATAAAGAGAGCGGTGAAACTTACCGTCCTTATGGTCACCACGGAACAATTCGTCGAACATGCTGCCGTGGGCGATGGCGCCTCAAATCTCTTTGCCCAACTTTTCGGACCGGAGACGGGTCACGTCCGCGTTGTCTACGGCGTGCAGAGCATGCCCATCGGTGCTCCCGTCATGGTCGAGACGGTGTTCGAGGTGGAATAACGGGAAAAGGAAACTGATGAGCAACTGGACTGAAACGGAAATCACCCGGCGTCTCAATATTCGTTATCCGATTATTCAAGGCCCGTTTGGGCGCGGCGCATCGACCGCCTTGCTGGCGGCGACTGTCTCAAATGCTGGCGGCTTGGGTTCCTTTGGCTCTAACGATCAAAGTCCGGCTGAGATCACCAAGACCGCCGCGGAAATCCGTAAACTAACCGACAAGCCGTTCGGGATGAATCTCTGGGTCTCGACTTACGATGCGGGAGGAGAAACGCTCACCGCCGAAACGTACGAACGGGTAACGAAGTTGTTGGAGCCTTATTATAAGGAACTGAAGGTCGACATTCCGCCGATCCCAAAATCGAAGCCGCAAAATTTCGACGATCAGGTCGCCGCCCTGATCGAGGCGCGTCCCGCCGTGTTCAGTTTTGTTTTCGGCATTCCTTCGCCGGAGATTCTTCGAAAGTGCCGGGAGAAAGGCATCGTAACCGTGGGCGCTGCATCGACGGTCGATGAGGCGGTCGCATGCGAGCAAGCGGGCGTTGACTGTGTTGCCGCATCGGGATTCGAAGCGGGCGGTCATCGTCCATCGTTCCTGAAGCCGGCGGATGAGTCGCTCATGGGAACGTTCGCCCTGGTGCCTCAGGTTGCCGATAAGGTAAAGATTCCGGTCATCGCAGCGGGTGGCATTGCGGATGGGCGCGGGATCGTCGCGGCATTGACGCTCGGAGCCGATGCCGTTCAGATCGGAACCGCGTTCCTTGCCTGCGATGAGTCGGGCGCCAGCGATCTCCATCGCCAATTACTTTTTCAAGAAGAGGCCAAGAACACCGGCTTGTCGCGCGCGTACACCGGACGTTTAGCGCGAGGAATCTACCATCGCTTCGCCGCCGAGATGAAGGTCCACGAGTCACTTTTTGCAAGGTATCCGGTGCAGAGTTGGATCATCGCCCCGCTCCGTGCTGCGGCTCTCGCCCAAGGTCGCCACGATCTCGTCGCCCTCTGGGCCGGGCAAGCCGCGCCCCTTTGTCGTCATCACAAGGCCAGTGAACTTTTCGCGTCCCTGATCAAGGAAACCGACGAACTCTTGAAGAACCGATCCATTTCCGCTTCGCAGTAAGCGGAATTTTACTTTTGCGAACACCTTAACTTTCAATCGAACCAACCCACCCTCAACCCTTGGAGAAAACCATGCCTACCTATAATGCCTACGCCGCCAAATCCGCCAAAGCGCCACTGGAACCGTTTAGCTTTGATCCCGGCGAACTCGGACCGGAGGAAGTGGAAATCAAGGTCACTCACTGCGGTATCTGCCACTCTGACCTCTCGATGCTGGATAACGAATGGGGCATGTCGAATTATCCCTTTGTTCCCGGCCACGAGGTGACCGGTACGGTGTCGGCGCTCGGCGACGAGGCGAAAGGCCTGAAGATCGGCCAGAAGGTGGGGCTGGGCTGGTTTTCGCACAGCTGCCTCTCGTGCCACGAGTGCCTTTCCGGCGACCATCATTTGTGCTCGACCGCCCAAGGAACCATTGTCGCCCGGCACGGCGGTTTCGCTGATCGCGTTCGCGCGCAGTGGACTTGGGTGCGTCCACTTCCCGAAGGACTCGACATGGCCAAGACGGGACCTCTTCTCTGCGGTGGCGTGACGGTGTTCTCACCCCTGCTGATCAATGACGTGCCATCAACAGCTCGGGTCGGTGTCATCGGTATCGGCGGACTGGGCCACATGGCGCTGCAGTTCGCCAACAAATGGGGCTGTGAGGTTCACGCTTTCACAACCAGCGACAGCAAGGAAGCGGAAGCCAAAAAACTCGGCGCTCATTTCGTTCACAATACAAAAAATCCCGATGTGCTGAAGAAGCTGGGGCGAAGCCTCGACATGATCATTTCCACGATTAACGCGCCACTGGATGTCTCCGGTCTGCTCGACACGCTCAGGCCGAAAGGGCACTTGCATAACGTGGGAGCTGTCCTCAAGCCACTCGAAGTACCCGCCTTCAGCCTGATCGGGGGACAAAAAACGGTCGGGGGCTCGCCGACGGGTAGTCCTGTCGTGATCGACGACATGCTGGAATTCAGCGCGCGGCATTCCATCGCCCCGATCACCGAGACCTTCCCGATGTCGAAGGTAAATGACGCGTTGGAACGCCTTCGTTCCGGCAAGGCGCGGTATCGCATCGTGCTGGTGAATGACAAGGCTTAGTCGTGCCTCGGATGAGCCCCTACCCACGAGTGACGGGGCTCATCCTTCCTCATTAATGCGGTCTTTCCGCTTTGGTGCCGATCATGTTTGGAGCTTGGAAGAGGTAGTGTCTCTGTTAGATTGAGGCATGACTCTGCGAGCTAATTTACTATTAGCTCTTATTGCATTTCTACTTGCTGGAAACGCCAATGCTGGCGACGTTCCGACGCTTCCTTCGAATAAAGCCAGCGTCGTATTGCCTCTCCTCTATCAAATTTCTTCAAAGGATTCACCCAAAAGCGTTTTGGATCGAATCAGGAAAGTCCTCGGTGAGCCCGTCGGCGAAGCAGGGGGGGATCGTCGGAACTTTTGGGAAACTTTCCATTTTGAATTAGATGATAAAACTCAAATAGAAGGGGGATGGCGGACAAACTACGAGACGGGCGGCATATTACGCATAGAGGTCACAGTCCTTGCGCCAAACAGTGAGCCCAAAGTCCTGTATTCGAATTGATCAGAAATAGCGATTCAAACTGACCCACTACCGTTAGCCGCGTTGACTTTCCACCTCTTTGTCATAGCCTGATCATGAACGATTTATGGCTATTGCGTACGAAAGCAGCGCTTGGGCGCAGGTGAAGGAAGGCTGGCGACAGCTCTATGGTTCCTTTGCGCGCGAGGGCGTCAGCGTCGAGAACCATGAGTTTCGGGCCGTCGAGCCGGTCGATTGGGGACGCAGCTTCCATCGCAACAGCGTCGAGCTTTGCCTGAATTTGCGGGGCAACGGCACGGTGCGCGACAAAAAGATCGAGGCCCGTTATGCGCCGCACACGGTCGGCTTTTACTGCAACGCCAATTCCGATCTCGAGGCGAAACGCGCCGCGGGTGAGAATCATTCCTTCATCACGGTGGAACTTTCCCGCCAGTATCTCGAAACGCAGGTCCACTCGATGGAGGACGATCTGCACCCCGCGCTGCGGCGCTGGCTGATCAACAAGGGCGGTTCTGCCGCCGCCGTGGGCGCGATGTCGCCGGGGCAGGAGATCACTTTCCAATCGTTGCGCCAGCCGCCGGTGCCGATGGCCGCGCAAAAACTCTGGTACCAGGCCAAGACACTCGAACTCCTTTCCCAGATCCTTTTTCAGCCCGTGCCGCAGGGCGAATTTTTCTGCCAACGCCAGAAGCGGGTCGCCCGCGAGCGCGTGGAGCGGACCACCGCCATCCTGCGCACTCACTTGGCCGAGCCACCCGATATCGAGGCGCTGGGGGCGCAGGTCGGTTGCAGTCCGTTTTATCTCAGCCGCCTTTTCTCCAAGGAAACAAGCATGACCATTCCGCAGTACATCCGCCAAATCCGCATGGAGCGCGCAGCGGAATTGCTGCTGGAAGGACATCACAATGTCACCGAAGCGGCCATGGAAGTCGGCTACTCCTCGCTGAGCCATTTCAGCAAGGCGTTCTGCACCACGATTGGTTGTTGCCCCGCGTTGTTTCCCAGCGCCAAGGCTTTGGTGGAAAAGTTTCGCGCCAATCAAAAAGCTTCTCTTTAAGCTTCTTTATCCGGAACTTGTAGGCAGTTCGCCTCTGCTCAACTCCTCGGGCCCGTTAACACTAATAATCCATAAGAAACCCTTTTGGATAATCCGACCATCCTGAAAGGATGGTGATCATTCAGCCCAGGGTTGGCGCAGCAGCGCCTACCCTTGGGTAGTCTTTTCAAAGGGCAACCCTGTAAGGGTTGGATCAAGCTCCCCGACCACATCCCATCCCCTGAATTCAACCCCTTCAGGGTTGGTCGCCTTCCGATCAAACCCAAGGTAGCTCGTTCCGAGCAACCCTTGGGCTGAGTGATTTCCACCCTTTCAGGGTGAAAAATGCTCTTGCATCGAAGTTTCCATAGTAGCTTCTACCTCTGTACAGGCTTCTTTGGTGAGGCGAGATTAGTGTGAACAGGCCCTGGCCGGAAACGTTTTCCGCTCAATTTCTTTGGCTGGAATATTGGTGAAGGCGATGGGAGCAGCGCCAGCGGCCACCTCGGGTTGCGCGCCTCCGAAATAGACCGTGTTGCGACCATAGGCCTGGTTCAGGCGATCCATTGCCTGGTCAAGCGCCAAGCGGGACGATTCCATCGAGGGCAAGGGGCGCGTGACATTGTTCACGGCGGTAAGATGAAAAAAAGTGACGCCCACTTGCAGGGGCGGTGGCGCGGAAGCGGGGTAGCGTTGCCAGAGCAGGCCGAAGATGCGGATGAATTCCAGCGTGTCCTGCGTTTCGAGAAAGTTCATCTCCTCACCCCAGCGCTGCTGGCCGAGAAACTTGACGCTCACGGAAAGTCCGGCGGCGAGATAACCGAGTGTCCGCAGGCGCGCGGCGGCTTTTTGCAGCAGGCGATGCAGCACGGCTTCGGCCAGCGGCTTGGTCCGGCATTTGGGTTCCAGCACATGAGAGTGACCGACGGTGCAACGCTCACTCGGCGCGCGCTCCACTTCCTCGCCGCGCAACAGGGCATACATCCGGTCGCCTTCAATTCCGTTCCAGGCCCGATGCAATGTCTCCTTCGGGGCCAGGCACAATTGCTGGACGGTCCTGATGCCGCATTCGTGGAGCCGCGCTTCCCGCGATGCGCCGATTCCACAAAAATCACGAAGCTCCAGGCGGAAAAGGCATTCGGGCAGATCGTGTTCATCGATCACGACGAGACCATCCGGCTTCTGCATGTCGGAGGCTGTTTTCGCCAAAAACGGATTGGGCGCGATACCGATGGAACTGCGCATGAACGGCATCGTCGTCGCGATGCGCGCCTTGATTTCGTGGGCCAGCCCAAGCGCCGTTTCGCGTTCGCACCATCGTCCTCGTAAATTGCAGCACATCTCATCAATGGAACGGATGGCGGTCACTGGCAGACACGAATCAACCATCGCGATGAGCTTGTGATGATACTCAACGTAAAGGCTGGGCCGCGCCTCAACAACGACCAGCCCCGGGCACCGCTTCCGTGCCTCGCCCACATTCGTTCCCGTCTTCACGCCGAACCGCTTGGCCTCATAGCTCGCCGCAATGCAGCAAGTACTGTCCGTCAACACCGGCGCCACGGCAACGGGCCGTCCCCGCAAATGCGGCAACTCCTGCTGCTCCACGGAGGAGAAGTAAGAATTGAAATCAACAAAGAGAGCCCGCAGCGCCATCCCCTATTTTCCCGCGCAAGAAAATGCGGCGCAAGCTAATTATACTTTTGTATTATTTCGTCTCTTTCCGACGGATGACGGAAATCAGGTAGCCGAGGATGAGTAAATTAATCACCGTCACGCCGATCTTCAGCGCCGTCAACCGGCGGAAAATCTCGTAAATCTCCAACGGCAGAAGCGAGCCGGTAACGATCACCACAAACCATTCCGCCCAGCGTTTGCGCAGAAACAGCCCCGTGCCTTCGGTGCCGAAAAGCGCCGCGTAAAAGAAAGAGATCGCGCTCAGGCCAGCCAGCTTCAGGTTCGTATTCGTCAACTCGCCTACCTTGGCGATTAATTCCTTGGCATAGCGATTCTGCGGATCGACATGCAGGTGATCCAACAGATGTTGCAGACGCTCTTCGACATCCTTATTGAAGCAATGCAGCAGTCCAATGCCCGCGCCGAAGAACAACACTGCCTTCATCAATTTGAACACGGCAATCACCCGCAGAAAGGGATCGGAATCGATCTTTTGGCTCACGCAGCCGCATCCTGTCGGGAAGCTGCGGTGATGTCGATGTCTTCCGTCCGAGGTAGCCGTCGCGGGCCCTCGCGACGGTGCGCTTGTGTCTCCCTTGCACTACATCGGTATCTTAAGATACCTGTCCCTTTTCACTCATTGCTGCTATTGCTGTCTCCTAAGACCTACTTCCCTTATTGAGGCAACCGCATCAGATCAAACCGACCCGTGTGGTAGAACCACCCATAGATCCGGAAAAAGACATAGCCATCCAGCAATGCCAGCAGGCATCCCATCCACAAGATAACCTGCAGGCTCGAAATCATTCCAGTGCTCGTGCCGGCTATCAGAAAGCCCCCGCTAATGACAGCGACGAACAAATAGACCAAGCCAAAAAACACGAACAGGAAAAAGAGAACGATGCTGCACGCCCGAAAGGTGGAGGTATCGTTGGTGCCCGAGCTAAACCCGAAAACTAGGAGGAAGAAGCGCGCCCCCCAAAAGACCAAGCCCATATTGCAGCCGATAAGAAGATTCATGATAAACCCCAGCCCGGTGGCATGACCCAGCAGAAGCATTGATCCCATCATGAAGAGAATGAAGAAGGGCATCTGGATCGCGGAACATTTGAGGAGAAAGAGCGATAATTCCCGAAAGGCCATCGGATAGACGGCGTAGACAGGAATCACCACCCCGCTATTCGGTATCCCGGTAAAAACCGCACCGGTGTTTAGAATGGGGACCAGTATCTGAAATGAACACTCCCCGCAGCAAGCTGCGGGGTATCTGGATTATCTGAACAATTTCAGTTGTTGATAGAGTTCCTTTTCTCGACTGGAGCCTTGTTGCTGAATGTATTTGCGCACCACTTCCTCCGGGGTCCCATCCCCCACGGTACCAATGTATCCTCCGTCACTCCAAAACTGCCCTCCTCAAAGCTGTTTGCGGATCGCGGGAAATTGCCGAAACATCTCTCTCGCACCGATGCTCTTGAGCACCTGCATGATCCGTGACGGCACCCACCTCCCCGCTGCCCCAACAAAACACATGCACATGATCCCCATCGGTCCCCACATCCTCCATTCGATACCAATAGCGCTCTCCCACCTCTCGAAATATCTTCCGAATGGCTTCCCCACGCTCTCGTCCAGCCAACAACTGCTTGCGGTATTTCACGCACATCACCAGATGATAGCGTATTTGATAGATACAATGGCTGCCTGCTTCTACTTCCATCTCCAACATCTTATCCCAAGCCGACCGAGGCACAATTCATCCCAGCCGCAGCAAGCTGCGGGGTATTCTTGTGTCATTTAAATAAACGAAGGAAACTCGAGACAGATGACGATGTTTTAAATGCTGTCATCCTGAGCGAAGGCGAGCCAGTTTACTCACGCTTCCTGACAAGATTCATCCGAGCCGCAGTCGAAGGACCTGTCCCGCCGAATCCATATACGGGAGTGGCGTCAAAAAATATTGAAGGGAAAAGAACGCTCTCGCTGAGGGTACTTGTGGAGGTTGAGAAGGCGCCATTCAAGTAGTAAACTGGTACGCGCGCCTTAAGCGTTTTGCTCGATGGAGCTGGGTCCTTCGACTGCGGCTCGGTAAGTCCTGGGATTAAACACACGTCGTGGCTCGCCTCCGCTCAGGATGACGGAGTTTCTTTATCGAATAATTTCTGCAAGCGGTCTCATTCCGCTTTGGAGCACAATCGACTACTCAAAATCAGGAACGGCGATTTCCTTTTCCAACTGGCTCGACACCATGATCGCTTCCAGGATGGCGATGACGTAGATCGTTTGCTCAATGGGCACGGGAGAAGGTTTTCCGTTGCGGATCGCATCGGCGAAGGCGAGGATTTCCTCGGTATGCCCCGGCTTGCGACCGGCATGCGGCAGAAGCTTGCCATCGACCAGCGTCCGATTGACCACGCTGTGAAAATGACCACTGGGCCATTGGACGGATGACTTTTTACCGAGGAGAGTGGCGCTGAAGTCTTCCTTTTCCTGGTGTTGCAACCAGCTTGCCTCGATCGCCATGGTCGAGCCGTTGGAGAAATGGACATAACCGGAGGCAAAATCTTCGACGCCGAAAAGCGTGCGGTCCCATTCGCCCCAACCACCGGGCATGTCGAAGCCCTTGGCGAAGTTGGTGTGGGCGCGACCGGAAACGCGGACGGGCTTGGGGAAATTCATCAACCAGAGCGCGGTGTCGAGAGCGTGAACGCCGATGTCCATGCAGGGGCCGCCGCCGCTGAGCTTGGGATCGATAAAGCCAGGGCTGGTCGGCAGCGAGTTACGACGGGTGGCGTTGACTCGCGAATGATAAACCTCTCCGAGAGCGCCGGTATCGACCCACGCCTTGATGGCTACCGAAATATCGGTGAAACGCTGGTGCTGGGCCGTCATGAGAATCCGGTCGGTTTTACGGAGCGCTTCGCGCATCGCGAGAATTTCCTCGGTCGAAACGGCGAGTGGCTTTTCACAGAGCACATGCTTGCCCGCCTCCAGCGCGCCGATCACTGCCGGGGTATGGACTTTATTCGGCGTGCAAATGTCGACGGCGTCGATTTCCTTGAGTTTGAGCAACTCGCGATAGTCGGTGAAAACATGGGGAATCTTGAAGTCGTTTGCCAGGTCGCGGGCCACTTTTTCATTGGTGTCGCAGCAGGCGACGATTTCGATGTCGGGAACGGCCAGCCAGCCGGGTTTAAGATGCGCGCCGCGGACGATGCCGCCGGTGCCGATAAGTCCTACCTTCAAGGTTTTGTTCATAGATGGAGTCGGCATGATAAGAAAATGCGCCTACGCGACAATCCTTTTATCCGGGGCGATTAAATGCCTTACGAATGAGAGTGAGGATGCGCCGAACAGTGTTCCTCGCAAGGAGCAAAATCAATCTGAATAGTGGAGTGGGTGATCTTGAACTGCGACTTTAACCGCTCGTTAATGGCGGGGATGACCAGGGCGTTATCGGCTTCCGGCTTGCAGCGGATGTGGAGCGTTACCATGCAGTCCTCCGAAGTCAGGGACCAGGCGTGGATGTGATGGACGTCCAAGACAGAAGGCACGTTTGCGAGGAGGTCGTCACCCAGGGCTTTTGCGTCAAAGCCTTCCGGGCTTCCTTCCAGGAGAATATGAGAAGACGAGCGAACGATTTCTCCGGCACTCTTGAGGATGATCAGTGCCACGACAATGGAGAGGAGTGGATCGACCGGTGACCAACCGGTGACGAGGATGATGCCCGCCGCCACGATTGCGATGAAAAAGCCGAGCATATCGCCCAGCACATGAAGCCAGGCGCTGCGCATATTCAGATTCTCGCGGTTGCCCCCGTTCAGGACGAAAAAGGCGATGAGATTGGAAAGAAGTCCAGCGACGGCCACGAGAAGCATCGGGCCACCCAGCACATGGACGGGTGCCGCAAAACGTCGGGCCGCTTCAAACACAATCCATCCCGCGATGACAAAGAGCGTACAGCCGTTGACGAAAGCCACCAACACTTCAAGACGCTTGTACCCGTAGGTATGCTTGAGGTTGGCCTCGCGCTTGCCGACGCGGAGGGCCACCCAGCTCATTCCCAAGGCGATGGCGTCGGAGACCATGTGCCCGGCATCGGCAAGAAGCGCAAGCGATCCTGCATAGAGACCTCCTGCCACCTCCACCAGCATAAAGGCAAATATGATAACAAATGCCCAGGCGATCCGATTCTCATCCGTCACTCCCGCGCCATGGCTATGCCCATAATGATGACCGCCATGGCCATGATCGTGCCCGGAATGATCGTGATCATGGGTGATCTCAGAAGGGTTGTGCATGCCAGTACTATTTACTTCAGATTGGGTCTTCTGGCAAAACAGGCTTCAATTTATGTTCTGTCGGCGGCCAGCGCGCGGCTGGCAATAATTTCGACCAACGGTTTGACAACATGGTCCCAATAAAGGTTGGGGCGATATGCCTGCATTTGAGATTTCATCCGTTTTAACCCGGATTCATCCGCCAAGATCTTGTAGATGCTTTCGCTGAGATTTTCCAGAGTGCTGATGTCCAGTCGTCCCGCGGCTCCGTGCGCGATCAGGTCTTCCGTCAAGGGGTCGCCGCCGTTCGAAGCAATGGGCATGCCCGCCCAGACATAATCCGCAACTCGTGTCCTCCAGGATAGACTGTTCTCCATTCCTGGCTCGTTCAGGGTAATGATCAGGTTGCAATCAAGGTACCAATCGGCCCGGTCTTCAAACGGAACCCAATCGTGAGTATGAATGATATCCTTGATCCCAGGGTTTGAAACGAGAGCCTGAACTTCCTTGGATTTTTCGATGAAGTCTGGATGATCTACGAAGGGATTTTTTGCCCCAACCATGACCATTTGCGTCGGATGTTTCTCGTTGAGAAGCTGGATGGCATCGATCAGTATCTTGATGTTGAACCAGGGGTAGACGGCGCCAAACCAAAGTATTTTCCACGATTTTTCAGAGACACCGCCCAAAAGTTTTTTGATGGGTTGTTTCTTGCCGACCGGTTCGTCCGCGTCGATTCCGTAAGGGACGATTCTCAAGCCCGTATCATGGTAGGTCTTGGGATTAATCCTCCCGAGAGCGGAAAGAACTCCTTCATAGAAAGAAGATTGCGCCTTGTTTGCGCAGAGGAAAAAATCTCCTCGCTTTAATGTTTCGTTAAAATAGGGAATATCTTGCATGAGACTGTCGTATTCCTGTTGAACTGATTCGGATTTTCTCGCGCAAATTTCCACGTAGATTGGGACGTAACAATCCAGGATCAATTGCTGGTGTGAATCGAGGCATTTAGAAACATCTCTTGAAAGACCGCCCATACAATAACTAACAATGACTGTGGAGAAATTCCTTACCAAATCTTTAAGCGCTCCCGGAGCGCACTCGGTTACAAAAATATTCTCATAATACCCATTCTCGATCTTATCTTCCAATTTGTAGGAGTAAGAAAGAGTTACCTCGTGATCTGGAAGCAGGCGTTTAAGGCTTCGTGCCAGTCCCCATGAACGGAGGCCTCCGCCCTCGGCCCTGTGTCCGCTTAAAGGAGGGCAGCCTGCGGAAATAACTAATATGCTTTTGCCCGATTTTTGCCCGTCCGTAGGGGTGGCGTTCTTAAATTCCTCGAAGAACATTTTTGCAAAACGGGAAGCGGTTATTTCTTCTGCAATAAATTTGTCACCATTGTCTTTGATTGTCTTCTGTTTCGATAAATAAAGGCTTAGCTCCTCCGCCATGGCGTAAGTATCCAAGTATGGCACCATGCTGCCATATCCTTTCGAGGTATATTCCGCTATACCAGTTGCGTCCTCAAATCCAACAACTGGGAGTTTGTAGCCAATGGCCTCCAACGCGACAAGTGGTCGAGTGTCCCAGCGTGAGGTCAATAAGAAAGCATCACTGGCTTTGAAATAGGGATGTGAATTTTTTCGTTCACCAGCGAAATGAACCTGATTCTGAAGGCCTGCCTTCATGATATCAAATTTAATATCTTCGAGGTATTTTGAAGAAAGAGGGGCCCCAATCCATAGAAAATGGACATTGCTTGTATTACTGCGGGTAGAGCTGGTGAAGATCTTGACAACTTGGGCAAATAAATCAGTCCCTTTGCGATACTCGACCGTGCCGCAACCTAATACAAGTTGAGCATTCGTCGGAATATCAAACTCCTTTCGAATGAGACTCCTTAAATTTTCCCTTTCTAAGTCGTCCTTCTGAAGCTTTATTCCCCATTCAATGATTTTGGCGTTGTTTTTCTTCAATTTAAACCGGGATAAGTTTTCTTTGTAACTTAATGATCCTCCAAAAACCAAGGTGGTAGAATTTCGAGAAAGGTATTCCATCTTCTCCTGTCCGCCAAAATATCGATCAATGTCATCCGGCAATTCATGGATCCAACTGAAGAACGGAACGCGTAGTTGACGAAACTGACGACAAAAATTGATGGATACGGCAGCTGTATTAGCGAGAACTACTTTCGAACCGGTTTGTCTGACAAATGATCTGCTGATAAGGCCTACTGAATTGTCCAAAGACCCGGTCCGTCGGTTCAGATCGTCCAAGATGATGACAGGGCCCAGTTTTTTATAATTTTCAAGCAATGGACCGGCATTTTGTAAGACGATTTTGGGATTTATCGGATAGTTCCGGATCAATTCCTCAATTAATTCCAAGAGGATAATGGGAGCTCCTGATATACTCGCGTCGTGCCCAATAAATAGAACGTCGATCTTGTCAGGGCCTTCATGCCGCTTCAACGACGTGCCTTCAAACAACTCCTCCAAATCGACTTTGGAGGCAAAAGACATTTGTTCTGCACGAACCGTATCAATATAGCCGCGATGCTTTTGAAGTAATTTTAAATACTCGACGAAATAGCTGCCCGTAAGGGCAAGCTTTCGATAGCTAATTGCCTTTGGGTGGTGATGCCGAGGTTTATAGTACGGAGCAGGGTGGCGTCCTTCGATTTCACCGTGATGAATATAGTGAGAGGCGGGATCGACTCCGGCGGCGGACACATCTGGGTTGTGGATCAGGTACCAATTTGGATCAAATAAATTTGAATTCTTTAAATAGAAAATATCGTCTTCCAGCTTTTTATTCTTCAAGGCATTTCGAATCGATGCGGGAAGAAGCTTGGAGATAAATTTCTGCAAAGAGGAGGGTGAAGGTACCTGAACGTCAAGTTGGTAATGAATGTGGTCCAGCTTGTCGTTCAATTCAGCCAAGGTGCTTTGATGCTTCTCCAAAATGTCTTGGATGTGCGATTGAGCGGCCGCAAGTTGGTTTTCGTATTGGGATTTGATCCCAAAAAGTTCCCGCGTATGAGCAGTTTGAGCCGCCGCAACCTCCGGGTCTTGCGCTACTTGGATCGATGCCGCTTCATTTTTATACGAGGCTAGCTCTAAGCGCTGATCCTGTATGATCCGCGAGTCCTCTGAGCGATACTCATAATTCAGGACTTTTTCATAAGGGAATTTCCAGAGATTAGTAATACTGCAATATATATCGCTGATAAATCGTCCGGAATACTCCTGAATCTCCTTTTTCTGAAACACCATGACACAGTCGTTCCAGGTCTCGTCCTTTCTGTTGCCGATAAACGATTCAATCAGGGTAAGCTTGACGTTGTTTCGTGCCGCCCATTGCGCCAATGCATGGCCGGAATCGGGATAGAACCGCCAACAATCCATGGGATGGGTATGATAGTCGCCGTTGGAAGGAGAGCTGATATAGATAAAGCCGCCTTCCTTGGTAACGCGGCAGATTTCCAAGAAGGAAAGCCAGAAAAATTTGTCATGCTCAAAGCACGATGAGCTTACCACAAAATCAAATGCGCCTTCTTCAAAGGGCAACTTATGAGGATCGTCCAGAACAACATCGACAGACTTGCCGGGCACCATGTCGGCCCCGATAAATTCCGCTTCTGGCGGCGCAAAATCCCTCAAACTGCCATTAAGGTCCAACGAACCCAAATCCAGGATGCGGCATTTATTATTTCCAATATAATTCTCGAAAAATATCCGTCCGATTTCATAGGCAGTATCGTGCATAGAGCATAGATCTAGCCGCAGGACTCGCGAATTCTCTTCGATTTGACAACGGGATTCATCTCAAGAATGGACATGTTTTCGGCTGCTTGCTGGAACGCGGAAAGCAGGAGGACTCGCATGCTCGTGTCTAGGTCATTTACGCACGGAGGGTCAACACTTAACGGTCGGGCATTGGATCTTGGTCAAAAAAACCAATTTGAAAGATGTGGCCAAAACCATGCCGCGAGAACTTTGCCCTACTTTGAGAATACATGTTGCCCCGATTTGTTTGCCAACGGTCTGTAAATTCGCCAACCTCTTTCCCTATTGCATTGCCCTTGCTTCGTCCATCATCGATGAGGGACTAAACGGATCCGGTGAATCGTCCTTGGGCACGAATTCGTTACAAAAAACTATGATACTTGTATTGGGAGCCTCGGGATATGTGGGGAGCGCGTACCGGCGATTTTTGGCGGGGAGGGGGATTGATTTTCAAGTGGGAGATCGCCGGAAGCATGATTATCTGCAGAAGGAGGGCCTGCGAAAGTTGATGGAGGGAGTGCGTCCGGAATTTGTGATCAATGCGGCGGGTTATACCGGCAAGCCGAACGTGGATGCATGCGAAATCCACAAGTTGGAATGTTTGGAAGGCAATGGGGTATTCCCCGGCTTGGTAAAAGAGGTCTGTGCCGAAACTAAGACGCCATGGGGGCATGTGTCATCGGGATGTATTTTTACGGGGAGCCACCCCGATGGATCCGGATTTCGGGAAGAGGAGTCGCCTAATTTCAGCTTTCGACAAAACAACTGCAGTTATTACAGCGGGACCAAAGCGCTGGGAGAGGAAATTCTCCAAGACGCGCCCCACTGTTACATTTGGCGGCTTCGCATTCCATTCAATCATATCAATAATCCGCGCAACTACCTGACCAAGGTGATCACCTATGCGCAATTGCTGGAGGCCCGCAATTCCCTTTCGCAATTGGATGATTTTGTCCGGGCGACTTGGGAATGCTGGTCGCGACGGCTTCCGTTTGGCGTTTATAACGTGACCAATCCGGGAGCGATCACGACTCATGAGATTGTGGAATTGATCAAGAAATCGGCCTTGGGGAAACGATTGCAGGCAAAGGGAAAGACCTTTTCCTTTTTTGCCGACGAGGCGGAATTCATGAAAATAGCCGCGAAGACGCCGAGATCCAATTGCGTATTGGACAGCAGCAAACTGACTCGCGCGGGAATTAAGATGGAAGAGGTGCACGAGGCAGTCGAGCAGGCGCTGGTCCGCTGGGAGACGGCATCATGAAAGGCCCCCATCGTTTGTTGGTCACGGGCGGAGCGGGATTCATTGGGTCGAACTTTATTCGCCAGCAGTTGCTGGAGGCGCAACCAGTCGAGCGGATCGTGTGCCTGGACAAGCTGACCTATGCGGGCAATCTCGCGAATCTGACCGAGATGAAAGGCAACCCGGCCTTCGTCTTTGTGGAAGGCGATATCGGTGATGGCGAGTTGGTGGCATCACTGTTGAACCAACACCGGATCACGGGAGTGATTCATTTTGCGGCGGAAAGTCATGTGGACCGCTCCATCGATTCGCCCGAGATATTTCTTCAAACCAACGTGATCGGAACGCTACGTTTGCTGGATGCCGCGCACCGGTACTGGAGTCGGCTTGCCTCGGCGCAGAAAGAGAATTTCCGGTTTGTACATGTATCGACCGACGAAGTCTTTGGCACGCTTGGCGAAAAAGACGCAGCCTTCACCGAACAAACGGCCTATGCGCCTAACAGTCCTTACGCCGCCTCGAAAGCCGGAAGCGATCATCTGGCGCGAGCTTATTTTCACACCTATGGCCTTCCGATTGTCACCAGCAACTGCACCAACAATTATGGTCCCTATCAATTTCCGGAGAAACTCATCCCGCTCATGATCCTCAATGCCCTTGAGCAAAAGCCGCTGCCGGTTTATGGCGACGGCGGACAGATTCGCGACTGGCTGTATGTGGCGGATCATGGACGCGCTCTTCGGTTGGTGCTGGAAGAGGGGCGTCCGGGAGAAGTCTACGTGATCGGAGGACTGAACGAAATCCGCAACCTAGATCTCGTGCGCCAGCTTTGTGCTTCGCTCGATGAATTGCTTCCGAGAGAGCAGGGCCGCCGGTATGAAGAGTTGATCGAATTTGTGGCCGACCGCCCCGGCCATGATCGGCGCTATGCGGTCAATTGCCAGAAAATCAAACGGGAACTCGGCTGGCAGCCGCAGGAAAACTTTGCGTCGGGCCTGCACGCGACCATTGCCTGGTACTTGGCGAATCGCGACTGGTGCGCGGAAATTGCCGCCAAAAAATATCAACGCGACCGCCTCGGTCTGGCCGCTTCTCCACGTCTATGAAACAACGCAAAGGCATCATTCTCGCAGGCGGCTCCGGCACCCGACTCTATCCACTGACGCTGGTCGTCAGCAAACAGCTCATGCCGGTTTACGACAAGCCGATGATCTACTATCCGTTGTCGATTCTCATGCTGGCCGGCATTCGGGAAATTCTCGTCATCACCACTCCGCACGATTTGCCGTCTTTTCAACTTCTGCTCAAGGACGGCTCGGCCTATGGTGTGCATATTCAATATGCGGTGCAACCGCAGCCCAAGGGGCTGGCCCAAGCTTACCAGATCGGGGCCGAATTTATTGGTGATAGTCCCTCTTGCCTGATTTTAGGCGACAACCTCTTTTATGGTGCGGAGCTCACCAACGTCCTGGAAAAAGCGGGTAGCCAATCTTCTGGCGCCACCATCTTCGGTTACCATGTCGCCAATCCTTCTGCCTACGGTGTGGTGGAATTCGATGATAAAGGGCGCGTCTTGTCCCTGGAAGAAAAGCCTGCCCAACCCAAATCGGACTACGCCATTCCGGGCCTCTACTTCTACGATGAAAAGGCCGTCGCCTATGCCCGCGACTTGAAACCCTCCGCGCGCGGTGAATTGGAAATCACGGACCTCAACCGCTGCTACCTCGAAAGCGGAACTCTCCACGTCCAGCTATTGGGCCGGGGCACCGCATGGCTGGACACGGGCACCCACGATTCGCTCATCGAAGCGGCGGAATTTGTCCAGGTCATCCAGAATCGCCAGGGCCTGAAGATCGCCTGCCTGGAGGAAATCGCCTACGAACGCCAGTGGCTTTCCCACGACCAGCTCCAAGCCCAGGCGGTCCTCCACGGCTCCTCTTCTTACGCTGTCTACTTGAAGTCACTCCTGAAAGCTCCATGAGATTTCAACCTTAAAGCAGATGGCCACCTTCCTCATCAAACTTCAGTTCGCCGCCGTGCGACATCCAAACAGACATCCATGAATCACTACGAAACCGCCGAGCAGGTCTTCCGGGACGAGATCGTTGCGTTGCAACAATCGTTGAAGCGCATCCAGCCTTCCTTTGAGGAAGTTGTGGAAAGAATTCTCAATTCACGCGGCAAGGTGGTCATGATCGGTTTGGGGAAGTCCGGCCTGGTGGCGCGAAAAATAGCGGCGACCTTGAATAGTACGGGGACCTCGGCCGTTTTTTTGAATGCGGGTGAAGCCTTGCATGGAGACGTGGGAGTCGTCAGCGAGGGGGACATTGCCATCATGGTATCCAACAGCGGCACGACCGTGGAACTCGTCAAAATGGTGCCGGTCTTGCGGCGATTGAAAGCGACCCTGATCGGAGTTTACGGAAAGACAAATACCTCTTTGGCGCAAAACATGGACCTCGTTCTCGATGCCTCGGTGGACAAGGAAGCCTGCCCTCTAAATTTGGCGCCGATGAGTAGCAGTACGGTTGCGTTGGTCCTTGGAGACGCACTGGCTGCAGCGTTGATGAAAGCCAAAAATTTCACTACCGACCAGTACGCCTTGTTCCATCCCTCCGGGCAACTCGGACGAAATCTCCTTCTGACCGCAGCCGATCTGATGCATCGGGGAGACCAACTGCCCAAGCTTTCCATCCAGGCGACTTTCGAGGAAGTCGTATCTGAAATGACCCGGTTTAACCTGGGGGCGGTTTGTATCTGCGATAAGGACAGCAAGCTTCTGGGATTGATCACGGATGGCGACGTGCGACGGACCATCGCGAAAAAGGACGCCTTTTCCCAAAAGGCCGAACAAATCATGACCCGTCAACCCTCCTCGGTGCGACCCGACATGCGCCTCGCCGAAGTTCTTGCCATCATGGAAGGACCGAAGCGCCAGATTTACGTCGTGCCCGTGGTGGACGAGGAAGGCACCTGCCTCGGACTGGTCCGTATGCATGATATTTTAAAGCCCAGCTAGAAAATGATTTGCGGCCTGAGCGGCTGAAAAGGATTTTGTGGATGTTACCCTGCTAGGAAATTATTCCCACGACGACAACGAAAGCATGACGCGCTATGCGGAGATGTTGCAGAAGCTTTTCGTGGAGACCGGTCATCAGGCGGAGATTATCCGGCCCGAGCCATTTTTCGGTCGGCTCAAACGTTCCAGCCATGGTCTGGGCAAATGGCTTGGGTACATCGATAAATATATTCTTTTCCCGATATCCCTGCGGCGGCATATCCACCACCGAAAAAACGCCTCCCTTGTCCATATTTGCGATCAATCGAATGCTGTCTACACCCGATGGCTGCAGGATGTGCCTCATCTCGTAACTTGCCACGATGTGATGGCAATCCAGGCCGCCCGAGGCTTGGTTCCTGGGTTGAAGACCGGATGGACGGGGCGACTGCTCCAGAACTGGATTCTTTCCGGGCTGAGGAATGCCGCCTATGTCATCTGCGATACCCAGGAGACACGGCAGGATTTGCTTTCGCTGGCGCCGCAACTCGAGAGCTGCAGCCGGACGATTGAACTCCCCCTGAATTATCCCTACGCCCCGATGGCGAAAGGCGAGGCGCACGCGCAGTTGTTAAACTTGGGGACGGATACCCCTTTCAAACCGGAGGAAGATCGATTTCTTTTTCATGTGGGCGGAAACCAATGGTATAAAAATCGCGAAGGCGTGATCCATATCTACGCCCAGCTTTGTTCCTCCTTTCCAGATTTGGTCCAACGCCGCCCACTTAAGCTGGTGATGGCGGGAAAGCCTCCCACGGAAGCCATGCTTCGTTTAGTCGAAGAGGAGCGGTTGACTGGGAATGTCATCTTCCTTACCTCAATTTCCAATCAACAACTCTGTGCGTTGTACAACTTGGCCGAAATCATGGTCTATCCTTCTTTAAAAGAGGGATTTGGCTGGCCCATCATTGAGGCCCAAGCCTGCGGTTGTCCCATTGTTACCAGTGACCGTGTGCCAATGAGTCGGCTGGCTGGTCCTTCCGCCCTGTTGGCCGATCCGGAAGATAGAAACGCTTTCGCCGCATGCCTCTTCCAAGTTCTATCCGAAGAGTCGGAAGTTCGGCAAAAACGGAAAGCTGAGGCTCTCCTGCATTCGAGCCAGTTTGATCGCCAAGCGTTCCTGAGGCAAATGCTTGGCGGTTATGATGCGATTTTATCAAAAAATAATTTAAACTTAATTAAGTAAACTATTTTTATTAATATAGATTGTAAGATGTTGTATGTAAGGATGTTGAGTAAAATAATAATTACTATTTATGCGTAATTAGGTTAGACTTCTAACATTCTCAGCCCTTCTGGCCAATAGGAACTGTTTTTTTCATTGCTAAATACCGCTCTGTCCTTCTAAGTTTCACCTTGCAAGTCTGTTGGGTTTGCTGACTGCTGGGACGGGTGTGTACAGACGCCCGTAAGCGGTTACCTTGAAGAAATAAATCGAGTGCATAAACTAACCCTCATCTTGGCACTGCTTCTCGCTTTGGGACCGGTCAGGCTCTTTTCTCAGGAGTTGCCGCGACCCTCCATGGCCCGGCATGAGTCTGTTACCGCATTGCCCTCGGACTATAACATGAAGTTGGGGCCCGTTTTGCTAAACACCAATGCTTCGATCGAGGGTGAATTTGTCAATAATATCGGCCTCAGCTCTTCAAATGCTCAATCCGATTTCATTCTCACTCCAACGCTCGGAGTGACGGCCAGTTGGCCGGTCACGGCCACCAATACGCTGCGTTTCACCACGTCGGTGGGTTATTCAAAATATCTCATCCATCCGCAGTACGATAGCGGCAGTATCATGGTCGCTCCCGATTCGGAACTTTCATTTGACGTCTACGTGGGTGACTTCAAAATCAACTTCCACGATCAGTTTTCCGTTCAGCAAGATCCCGCCGCCATTGGTTCTGTGACTAATGTCGTGAACTTCGATCGCATTCAAAATATCGCAGGCATTGGCGTTTTGTGGGACTTGAACCAGTTGATTTTAAGCTTCAACTACGACCACATCTCTTTCATCTCGACCAACCTGCAGGCGTTGGGTGGAAGCAATTTGTCCAATCCCGGCAATATCGATTACTCTGCAGATCAGATCTCAGCCGCCGCCAGTTACCGCATAACATCGACGATTGTCACCGGCCTGGAATTCGCAGGATCCGTCCGTTATTACGACCAATTCAATGTCGATGACAATCAGATGAGCCTGGGGCCCTTTGCCCGAATTGAGGTTACTCCCACATTCAAGATATCCGCTGGAGCCGGCTATCAGGAGATCACGACAGACTCAGGGAACCTGACGAGTGCGACGACGACACAGCCGAACAATGTCGCACCGGTATTGGGTGTGGGCACCTACAACAGCTGGTACGGCAATCTTACCTTCGATCATCGACTCAACTCCTATTACACGGATCGGTTCTCGCTGGGTCACGAGCTCGAATTGAATGTCTTTTCCCAAATAAGCGACGTCTACTACGCGAGCTACACCTCCAGTTGGAAGGTTAATCGGTCCCTCAATGTCGCCTTTACTCTCAACTATCAGGACGTGACTTCGCCCAGTTCCTCAAATACGGTTTCCAACAGTAATTTCAATGTCTTCTCTCTTGGGGTTCAGGCGAATTTTCCCGTTACGAAGAGCATTTCGGGCTCAGTTCTCTATCAGTTTAGCGATAATTTCGGGACATCCAATAACCAGGGTTCAAATAACATCAACAATCAGGGATACACGCAACAGCGGGTCGGCATGATTCTGAACTACCACTTTTGAATTTGTCTGCTTCATGGTATGCTCCTGTAGGCAGGTCTCGTTAAAAAGGCTTGGCGTTCAGTTTTATGAAGATGTGGAATCACGATCATAGCCGCAATAGAGTCCTTTTTATTCGGCGCGCTATACTGTCTTTCCTGATTGTGGGAATTTTAATTTTGGCTTGTTCCACGGGGCTGCGTGCCCAGGATACCCGTTCCACTCCCGTGGGGATCGTTCCTAATGTGACACCTTCGGCAGAGGTGCCGACTCCTCCTATCGCCGCCTCGTTGGACTCGATGGACGAACTCAACGACCATTCGAAATTGAGTAATGGAGACACCATCAGTTACCGTGTAATTGAAGAGCAGAAAGACCCGATGCTTCTCACCGTGTCCGATTCCGGAGAGGTCATGGTACCTTTGGTGGGCATCGTCACCGCCAAGGGCAAAACCTGCAAGCAGTTGGCCTATGAACTCAAGCCACGCCTGGAGAAAGAATATTTTTATCACGCCACAGTCATTATCGGTCTGGAGACCTTCAGCACCCATCCGTTAGGAAAGGTCTATTTGATGGGGCAGGTACAAAAGCAGGGCGCAGTCGAAATTCCCTCCAACGAGAACCTGACCGTGAGCCAGGCGATTCTGTTGGTGGGAGGTTTGGCCGATTTTGCCGATAAGCGCAGAGTCAAGCTGGTGCGCAAAAAACCGGACGGCACAACCCAGACGACGATTGTCGACCTGGTGGAAATTCTGGAAAAAGGGCATTCGGACCGCGATCCTGTGGTCCAGCCCGAAGATACGATCATCGTTCCCCAAAGGCTGATCAATTTCTGACCCGTCATGCAAAATAAAAGCTACGGAGTCTATCCTCAGAAGCCGGTTTCGGTCATGTGGTCCAAGGTCCGGGTCCAGATTAAGCGTTACTATGCCGTCCTCCAGCGATTTGGATGGGTGCTTCCCCTGACCATCAGCCTGGGCATTTGTCTGGCTGCCTGGGTGGTGTCGCAGATGCCTCCCGACTATCTTTCCGAAGGCCGGATGCTCGTAGGAGGGAAGTTCGACATCAATACGGGGAACGCGGTCTATAACGAGCAAATGGACAACTATTACGGTACCCAGATTGAGTTGATGCAAAGTCTTGAAGTCCAGAAAGGAGCCTTGACGCGTATCCAGACTCTCCATCCGGATTTACATCCCGAACAGGTCACGTTAACGGTCAACCAACAGCCGCACGCCTCCGTCTTCAATCTTAAGGTTGAAGCCGAAACGGCCGCTTATGCAAAAGCCTATCTCAACGCTACGATGGACGAGTATATCGAATTAAAAAGAAAGCAGCGGCTGCAATCCTCCGATAGTACGACCCTTGCCATTCAGGACCAAATCGCCCATGTGGAGAAGGACATCGACAGCAGCGAGGCGGAGATGCACGACTTTCAGGCGAAAAACAATTTCGGATTTCTCGAGAAGGAAGGAAACGACGCTGCCGATTACCTGGCCCAACAAAATCGGGCGTTGGCCAACCTGAAAAGCGAATACAATCTTTTGGGCATGCTCGATCTGGACGCAAACCTGGACCGGCAACAGGCCAATTCGACTGCAACTCAAGCGACTCAGGGGACCGATGCGACTGGAAATCCGGAAAGCCAGGCCCTGGCCAACATGGGGCCGATTGCCGATTACCAGAAGGCAAAACAGCAATTGGAATTACTTAAATCGCAACGGAAGGACCTGTCCAAGAATCTGCGCCCGGCCCATCCGACCATGGTGGCCCTGGACCGGGAGATTGAGAAGGAGAACAACTTGATCCAGACGTTGCGCGCGGAAAGCGCCGATGCCCTGAAAACGCGCCGCGATTCAATTCAGGTCCAGATACAAAATGAGGAAAACGTCATTGCGGAATGGCAAACCAAGGCGCTCGATCTCAGCGGGCGTATCGCCGAATTCAACCGGATTAAAACGAAATCGGATCGCTCCAAGGAAGAGTACGAACGGCTGCTCAGCAGTATGACGGGCCTGACCGTGACAAAAAACATCGACCAAGACCAAGTCTTGATCATGGACCGGGCCTCGGATGGCTACTCCATCAAACCGGGTTGGATCAATATCATCCTGATTGGCCTCGCCGGCGGCCTTGTCGTGGGCCTGGCGATTCTTTTCTGCATCGATCAACTTGATGATCGCATGAGTTCCTTCCTTGAGCTTCAGACCCATTTTCAAGAGATCATCCTTGGGCAGATTCCCCGGGAAGACTTTAAAGACGATGCCGCCCTGCTTCGTCACAATGACGACCGTCTTGCGCTTCTGGAAGCGTTTCGGAGTCTTCGGTCATCGTTGATCTTTTTTCCGGTGGAAGGCACCCGCCCCAAGACCTTGATCATCACGAGCGCCCTGCCCAACGAGGGAAAGACGACTCTCTCGGCCAACCTGGCCATTACCCTTGCCTTCTCCGGTGCCAAGACACTGGTGGTCGATGCGGACATGCGTCGTGGCAAGCTCAGCAATTTGTTTGGAGTCACGGAGGGAAGCGGCCTTTCCAATGTTCTCTTGGGGTCGATGTCCTGGCGGGATGCGATGTTGCAGACGACGGTGGACAACTTGTCTCTGATCCCTTGCGGGCCTCCCTTGAAACACCCTGCGGAACATTTGTTGGGAAAGATGGCCGACACGTTTTTAAAAGAGATATACGATCAATTCGATTACGTGATCTTCGACAGTCCGCCGGTCACGTTGCTCGATGATACGCAAAGCCTCGCCCCGAAAATCGATGGCGCGCTGGTTGTCGTTCGGTTTGGCGTTTCATCGGTGCGCACCACGCGGCGCGCCATGGAATTGCTCCAACAGAGACAGACCAACATTCTCGGCCTGATCTGCAATGACGTGCATCTCTCCGAGTCCGAATCGAATTATGGATATTATTACCGGCAAACGGCTGCGGCCTATGCCAAAGAAGTGAGATCTCCCGCTTGATCGCCGGATCCATTCGAATTTGCCCAAAGAACAGGTCAACATCCTTGTGACTTATCATGAGTAATCCAAAGAAAATCGTCGTTTGCGGTGCAGGTGGTTTTATCGGAGGGCACCTCATTGCCGACCTTCGGCGACAGGGGCGCAGCCACATTCGAGCGGTCGATATCAAACCTTTCCATGAATGGTTCCAGAAGTTCGATGATGTAGAGAACCGCGTGCTCGATCTTCAGGAAAAGGAAGCATGCGAGAAAGCTCTCGAAGGATGCGGCCTGGTTTATAATCTCGCCGCCGACATGGGAGGCATGGGCTTTATCGAAGCCAATAAGGCGCTTTGTATGCTCAGTGTCCTGATCAACACCCATCTCCTCATGGCCGCCAGGAAACAAGAGGTCGAAAGGTTTTTCTACGCATCTTCCGCCTGTGTCTACGCCGCTGGCAAACAGATCGACCCCGATGTCACGGCCCTCAAGGAAGAAGACGCTTACCCTGCCATGCCCGAGGACGGCTACGGATGGGAAAAATTATTCAGCGAAAGAATGTGCCGCCATTATACCGAGGATTTTGGCATTACCACCCGCATCGCCCGTTACCACAATGTCTATGGGCCGGAAGGCACGTATGACGGTGGCAGGGAAAAGGCACCGGCGGCGATCTGCCGCAAAGTGATCCAGGCCAAGTTGAGCGGGAAACATGAAATTGAGATCTGGGGTGAGGGCCATCAGACCCGTAGTTTTCAATACATTGACGATTGCATCCTCGGTACGCAGAAAATCATGCACAGCGAAAACGTCACCATGCCGATTAATCTCGGAAGCAGCGAAATGGTGACGATCAACCAACTGGTCGACATCGTCGAGGAGATTGCGGACCTTAAGCTCAAGCGCAGCCACAATTTGAAAGCGCCCAAAGGAGTGAACGGTCGCAACAGCGACAACACGCTGATCCAAAAACTTTTGGGTTGGCAGCCCTCGATTTCCTTAAAAAGCGGTCTCGAAAAAACATACCGCTGGATTTACGACGAGATGACGGCCAAGGCTTAGATGACCGGTTGTTGAGGATCAAACATTAAGTCGTTATTCCGGAGCTTTCGCCAGGCCACGATGTAAATCCCCAAGGCGATAAAGAGAGTCAGGAGACTGATCCAAATGGAGCTTCCCCGATTGTAGCCCAGCATGACGGGAATCCACGGAACGATCCACATGGACAGGAGGCTCCAGCCCAGCATCAAATCATGGCGGTGCTGTTTCATGATGGCGAAGATATAAGGAACGCCGATCCAAAAAAGAGGCCAGCCATATCCGACCAACCGATCAACCCAATCTCCGATCGATGTGCCGAGGAAAAATGAGAGAAGACCATAGACAAAGACGACTTGAATGCCAAAAGGATGAGGGGTGGC